>Ga0154413_1021_pt6 | contig 13053 bp, 13 predicted proteins | sample RifGroB2_FD_115917 | JGI IMG/M metagenome (GOLD analysis project Ga0154413, IMG submission 115917) | Bacteroidetes bacterium GWB2_41_8 | reverse complement strand
GTTGGTGCAAATTCCACCACCACGGGTGCAGCTCACTTTGCGGCCCGAGAAGTAAGAGAAGTCGCAATAACTCATCATCTCGTGCAAAATATCTTTAATCGGTTTATCCTGATAACCTTCCTCGCGAATTTTGATGAAATAAAGGTTTTCGTTAATCAAACTGGTGTCCATCAGCAGCATAATGTTGTTCGCTTTAGCAATCGCAGAAACTTCGCGAAGATTGGCCATCGAAAAGGGTTGTCCGCCAATAAGGTTAGTTCCGGCTTCGAAACGAATGTAAGCTACATTTCCGGCGCCCCATTTTTCAATTACTGCGTTTAGCTTGTTAATATCCATGTTCCCTTTAAATGGGAAATCGCTTTTGGTTTTCAGGGCTTCGTCAGTATAAATTTCCTCTACGGCACTACCCATCATTTCGATGTGTGCTTTGGTTGTGGTGAAGTGGTAGTTCATCGGAACAACAGTTCCCGGCTTACAAAAAGTTTTGGCAATAATGTGCTCGGCAGCACGCCCCTGATGTACAGGTAAAAAATAATCCTGATTGAAAACCTCTTTAATTGCTCCTACCAGCCTGGTGTAACTGGCCGAGCCTGCATACGAATCGTCAGCAACACTCATCGCTGCTACCTGATTATCACTCATTGCATTGGTGCCCGAATCGGTAAGCATGTCGAGGAAAACATCTTTATTCTGAAGCAGGAAAGTATTAAATCCGGCTCCAAAAATAGATTCTTTGCGTTCTTCGATGGGTAAAAGATTTAGTTTCTGGACTACACGCACTTTGTGCATTTCAAGAGGAGTAGTTTCACCGCTGTAAAATTTAACGGTTTTCAGTTTTTCTACATTAGCCATAAGTTAATTTTATTGGGTTTGTTAATCGATTTTTTTTCTTCAACACGTTCAAGTCAGGCTCTGACTGAAACTTCGGTTTTGCGAGTTTACAAATAAATAAATTGTAATCAAAACAAGGTAATGACTTTTAGTTTATAAGAATTACAACTGAATACATTCGGATTCAGAATTAAAACACAAAAATTACTTCAATAATTACTTTAACACATAAGGATAAAATACAAAAAAAAAGTCTGCTTTGATGGAATCCCATCAAAGCAGACTTTTCTGTAGTAATAAAAAATCTAATTCTATTTTCTGATGATTTTCTTAACCATCGTTCCCGTTTCAGTATTTACTGTAACAAAATAAATTCCTTTGGGCTGATCAGTCAGGTCGAAGTTTCTTGTTTGGCTTGTGCAAATTACCTTTCCGGCAAGGTCAGTCACTTTTAAACTTTTGATATTTTCTCCAATAACGGTAAACTGACCGACTCCGGGATTTGGGTAAACGATAAAGGAGTTACTGGCTGAAACTTCAGGATTGATTCCTGTTACCGAGGTAGTCCAGTTAAGTGAAATAGCCGAAAAGCTTGGTGCATTTGCCGGAGTTTGCTTTTGAGTATTCGGACCTTTGGTGAAGGTAAATGATGCAATATTCCCCGTCGAATTCTTGTCAGTCAGCTCCATTCTAACTTTGTAATCACCGTCTGCCACCAGTTTCCCGGAATAATCAGTACCGTTCCACTGGCAAGTTCTGGTTCCGTGACTGCTTTGGGTTGCCCCGGTTATGGCATCCGTTTTATTGAACTCGTTTCCGGCTGCAAGCGACGAGGCCTGCCATGTATTTAAATGTGTTATTCGGGTATTGGCTAAAGCCAGGAGTGTTTTTACATATTTTCCTGAATTGTCTTCAACCCAAATAGCAACAATATTTCGTGGAGCATAGTTTCCGCCGGCAGAACTAGTTGTTACAGAGACAGAAAGGGTTCCGTTGGTTTGGGCATAAATTTTTGCTGTACAGAAAAATGCAAGTAACAGGATCAATAATTTCTCCTCCATTTTATTGATTGGCTGCAATCTACTGATTAAACACTGGTTGTGCAACAGACAGTCTGCTGTTCAGTGGAAGTGGATTTAAAAGACCAAAAGATGATTGAGGTCTGTAAGCAAATCAGACGATGAATGCAAAACAAAAATAAATGTTTGAATTTCGTAACTATTGATTTGAATTTCGTTATTTAATTCATTCAATTTCAAGTTCTTTTGTAAATTGCAAATCAAATTTATGGAAATAAATATGAATCAAATTTACAAACAATGGCAGGCGTTGACAGTTCTGCTTATCAGCATTTGCATTGCAGTCCCGGCTTTTGCGCAAAACAACGACACTACAACCGTAAGGTTTTTTACTGGGGCTACAACCCTTACCACCAAAGGACTTTCAACTTTTCCGAACCTTACTTTGGGAAAACCGGCCGCCATTTTCGACTTTTCAATAGGCGGCGAAAAATTGAGGTTCGAACCCACACTGCGCTTTGGACTTGATGGAAAGCCCTGGACGTTTATTTTCTGGCTGCGATATGAGCTATTAAAAACTGAAAAGTTTCAGTTTAAAATGGGTGCGCACCCTGCTTATTCGTTTAAAACAATAACTGTTGCCGAAAACGGAAATACAAATGAAATGCTCCGAACGCAGCAGTTTCTTGCAGGTGATATTGCACCGCTTTTCTATTTCACCAAAAACATCAGCGCAGGGCCTTATTACCTTTATTCAAGAGGCGTGACTGAAGATGCGGTGCGAAATAGCAACTTCATCTCTTTCAGGACAAATTTTTCGAACATAAAGCTTACCGACAATTATTTTATGCGGTTAATGGCGCAGGCATATTACCTGAAAATGGATACAAACGATGGCTTTTATGTAAATTCAACACTGTCGTTGAACAAACGGAATTTTCCATTTTCGGTTTCCTCAACAGTAAATAAAACCATTGAATCAACCATTCCGGGTGATAACTTTTTGTGGAATATCAACCTGACTTATGCATTTGGCGACAAATACAGAAAACTTTAAACAGAATATGGACAAAATTGAAACGATTGAAGAATTTTATCAACAGAAATTCGATTGGATTCCAGATAATATTCGCAATGAGATTGGGCATTTCAACGTTTTTGAACATGAACCCATTGAGCCTGGAAAAACAAAACCACTTCCGTATAAAAGAAGGGATTTTTACAAAATAATGCTCGTGGTTGGTGATATTACAATGAATTATGCCGACCGGGTTATTGCTGTGAAAAAACAGGCCTTGTTCTTCTCCAACCCACAGATTCCTTACAATTGCGAAGATCTGGAGCGAATTAAAAACGGGTTTTACTGCATTTTCAACCAGCACTTTTTCCATAAGTTCGGCGATTTAAATCAATATTCGGTATTCCAACCCGGAGAAAATCATGTATTCGAATTGACTGATGAACAGGCAGAACAAGTCGCTGGTATTTATAAAAAAATGTTTGAGGAGATTAAGTCAGATTATGCCCACAAATACGATGTTTTGCGCAACCTAGTTTTTGAGCTGTTGCATTTTGGCATGAAAATTCAACCTGTGAAGAATGCAGACAAGCAACAGTCCAATGCTTCCAAACGTATTTCAGTCTTGTTTTTAGAGCTATTGGAGCGCCAATTCCCAATTGACGACTCGCACCAAAAAATTAATCTACGTTCGGCCTCCGAATTCGCCAGCCAGTTAAATATACATGTAAACCATTTGAACCGGGCTGTCAAAGAACAAACCTTGAAAACAACTACCCAGATTATTGCTGAAAGAATTCTTCAGGAAGCCAAGATACTGTTGAAGCACAGCAATTGGAGTGTTTCTGAAGTTGCTTATGCACTGGGTTTTACTGAAGTCACCCATTTTAATAACTACTTTAAAAAGCACATCCAGCTAAGTCCATTGAAATTCAGAAATATTTGATTTATGTAATTAAATGTTTGTTTTTAGTTATTCTTGATGCTTTAATTGTTTGAATTTTGCATTGTAAAATATAGACACATGGAAACAAAGATTCAAAAACGTCAATTAGGTAAAAGTGGCCTTGAGGTTTCGGCCATTGGTTTAGGCTGCATGGGGATGAGTTTTTCTTTTCCCCCTTTCCCCGATAAGAAAGATATGATTGTGATGCTTCGCCAGGCTGTGGAACGTGGCGTAACTTTTTTCGACACTGCCGAAGTGTATGGGCCCTACGTAAACGAAGAACTGGTTGGAGAAGCACTCGAACCATTTAAAGGCGAAGTGGTAATTGCCACGAAATTCGGGTTCAATATTCAGGATGGAAAAATGGTTGGACTGAACAGTCGTCCCGAAAACATTCGTCGGATGGTTGAAGCGTCGCTAAAACGCCTGCGTGTTGAAACCATCGATTTGCTATACCAGCACCGAGTTGATCCGGCTGTTCCAATAGAAGACGTTGCCGGAACTGTAAAAGATTTGATTCATGAAGGGAAAGTAAAATATTTCGGGATGTCGGAAGCCGGAGTTCAGGCCATTCGCAAGGCACATGCTGTTTTGCCGGTAACTGCATTACAAAGTGAATATTCGCTTTGGTGGCGCGAACCGGAGGGCGAAATCCTGTCAGCTCTCGAAGAATTGGGTATTGGATTTGTACCGTTCAGTCCGCTGGGTAAAGGTTTCCTCACAGGGAAAATCGATGCCAATACCACTTTTGAAAGTACCGATTTCCGGGCTTCAGTTCCTCGTTTTTCTGAAGAAAACCGCAAAGCCAATCAGGCTGTGGTCGATTTACTTGCAACAATTGCAAGCGGAAAAGAAGCAACAACGGCGCAAGTGGCCCTGGCATGGGTACTGGCTCAAAAACCATGGATTGTACCAATTCCGGGGACAACAAAACTGCATCGTCTCGATGAAAACCTTGGGGCTTTGAACGTTTCACTCACTTCGGATGACCTGAAAAAGATTAATGAGGCGGTCTCAAAAATTAATATCCAGGGCGACAGATATACCGAAGCTGCTCAAAAGATGATTAACAGGTAATTGATTATGCCGGGAACAAATATCCTCATTGCTTATTACTCGCGAAAAGGCCAGAATTACGCCAATGGAAGTATTGTAAATCTTCCAATTGGAAATACTGAAGTGGCGGCTAAAATGGCACAGGAAATTACCGGGGGCGATATCTTTGAAATATGCACAGTGAAAGCCTATCCGGTTGATTATACAGAAACAACCGCAGTAGCAACGGTTGAGAAACGAAACAATGCACGGCCAGCGCTTTCTACCCATGTAAATAACATGGATCAATACGATACAATTATTCTCGGTTATCCCAACTGGTGGGGAACTTTCCCTATGGCCGTGTTTACCTTTCTGGAAGAATATGATTTTACCGGCAAGACCATCCTACCCTTTTGCACCCACGAAGGTAGCGGTTTGGGCAACAGTGAACGCGATGTCCGAAAAGTTTGTCGCGATGCAAAGGTTTTGTCTGGCTTATCCATTAAAGGTGGAAGTGTTGGCAGAGCTGATCAGGAAGTTAGAACCTGGCTGAAAAAGATTAACTTGACAGAATTGATTCAACTCCGATATTGAAGCAAAATTAAAACGGCAACCTCCCCAAGTCCACATTTCCGCCACTTAAAATGATGCCAACTTTTTGGCCTTTCACGTCCACCTTGTTTTCGAGGATGGCCGCCAATGGAACAGCCGACGATGGTTCGATGATAATTTTCATGCGTTCCCAAATCATGCGCATGGCCGCAACTATACTTTCTTCTGAAACGGTTACAATCTGATCAACATTAGCAAGGATAATAGGGAAAGTCAAGCTTCCGAGCGAGGTCAGCAAGCCATCGGCAATGGTTTTGGGCGCAACCGACGGCTGTAGGGTTTGGGAGTAAAACGATCGGAAAGCATCGTCGGCACCGGCAGGTTCTGCTGCAATTACCAGGGCATTGGGCAGCAATGCTTTGGTCGAAAGTGCCGTCCCGCTTAATAATCCACCACCACCAACAGGTGCCATCACCACATCGAGCGATCCAATTTCTTCAATCAGCTCTTTGGCCGCAGTTCCCTGTCCGCAAATCACATTGAAATAATTGTATGGATGAATTTCAGTCGCCCCGGTTTGTTCAGCTACTTTTTTCAGGGTCGATTCGCGGGCTTCGAGTGTTGGGGTGCAAAACGTGATTTGTGCACCGTAGCCGGCCACCGCAACTTTTTTAATTTCAGGAGCATTTTCGGGCATCACGATGTAGGCCGGAATGCCACGCATCCGGGCCGCCAAAGCCAGTGCCGCAGCATGATTTCCGGAGGAATGGGTGCAAACCCCGTTTTTGGCTTCTTCGTTAGACAGCGAAAACACCGAATTACAGGCGCCCCGAAACTTAAAGGCACCAACTTTTTGCAGGTTTTCGCACTTAAAAAACAGCTCGGCACCAACGATTTCGTTGATACTTTTGGAGGTCATTACAGGAGTGCAGTGAATAAACGGGCGAATACGTTCGTGCACTTTTTCAATGTCGGCAAAGGTTGGTAGGTTCATGATTATTCAGGATAATATTCTAATGAAACGGTTTCTTTTTCAATCTTAAATCCGGCTTTCAGGTAAGCCTGCAAAGCCGATGAATGGTCGCGGTCGCAAGTGTGCAGCCACACTTTTTCACCGTTTTGACCGGCTTTCGAAATGGCTGCCTGAATCAGTTTCTGCCCCAATCCTTTCCCAATCCAACCGGGTTTCAGGCCCAAATACACAATTTCAGTTTCCTGTTCTGATCGCACCAGCTCAAAGAATCCGGCCACTTCATTTTCAAACTTGAAGAGCCAGACTTCATTGGTTTCCGATTGTAAAATTGCAGCTAGTTCTTCGTCCGATTTCAGTAAACGACCGGTCCAACCCCAGGTACAGCCAACTTCAGTATAAATTTTCAGGTATTCGTCGGCATTCGGATTTTTCCAAAGTTCCAACTGATTGGATTGCAATTCAGAAGAATCCGGTAAAATTCCGTCAAAAATCAGAAACCAGGTTTTTACGGGAATTTGTTTGTATCCGGCTGGCGTGTTCATAACTTTGACTACAATCCGGCTACCAACTCTTTCAGGATCAAAGTCATGTTTGGTTCGGCTTTCATGGCTACTTCCTGAACTTCTTCGTGCGAGATTTCGACGATTTGTCCGGGAACGCCGCTGTCGGTCACAATTGAAATGCCGAAAACGGTCATGTCTCCATGACGGGCTACAATCACTTCAGGAACGGTTGACATGCCAACAATGTCGGCACCCAAGTGACGAAACATGAGGTATTCGGCAGGCGTTTCGAAAGTTGGGCCCGATACGCCCACGTACACACCCTCACGTACGGTTATGCCACTTTTTAAAGCAATGGCCTTCGCCCTGTTGCGCAAATGCTGGTCGTACGATTTGCTCATATCCGGGAAACGGGGTCCCAGCTCGTTCATGTTTTTCCCCCGTAACGGGTGTTCCGGAAAGAAATTAATGTGGTCGGAAATGATTACCACATCGCCAACTTTATAATCAGGGTTTAAACCTCCGGAAGCATTGGAAACAAAGAGCGTGTTGATCCCCATCATTTTCATCACACGTACCGGAAAAGTTACCTCTTTCATCGAATAGCCTTCGTAATAATGAAACCGTCCTTGCATGGCCATCACGGTTTTTCCTGCCAGTTTTCCAATAATTAACTGTCCGGAATGGCCTTCAACCGTTGAAACAGGGAAGTCAGGAATTTCGTGGTACGGAATGGTTAGTTCTATTTCAATTTCCTTAACCAATCCGCCAAGTCCTGAACCCAGGATGATGGCTGCATCAATTGGCTTTTTTACTCTTTCGTTTATGAAGGTCGCGGTTGCTTTTATTTTCTCTAACATAGGTTACAATTTTTTCGTCAAAGTTTTTTCCTTCGCTGTCGAGGAATTTTATTTTCAGTGGTATATAAAACAAACTTGCTTTCAGTGAAGAAGATAAATCCATGTCTTTCAGTCTCATGGAATCTTTCTCGGTAGTGATGATTATTTTATTTTCAGCCTCAATCCCAGCGAATTTTTGTTCGATTTGATTGATGTTTGCCGCATTAAAGTTGTGGTGATCGGCAAATTTGAGGCTGGTAATATTTTCAGAAAAATTACTTAAATATTTCAGCAAGTGCTCCGGATTTGCAATTCCGGTTACCAGCAAAACGCTAAATTTATCGGAAGCCAGTTTTGGAGTTGGAATCGCTTCATCAGGAAAAACCGGGGCGAGTGGCTGATAAACCATCGTGGTAAAAAACAGGTTCTGATAGGGACGCAAATTCACATCTTTCATGATAATGCGCCGTGTAATAGGCGAAATTTCCTGCGGACATTTGGTATAAATAATTACGTTGGCGCGGCGCATTTGCCACTTCGACTCGCGCAAACGGCCAACCGGCATCAATTGATCCTTGTCGATCGGGCGGTTAAAGTCGATCAATAAAATATTGATTCCGGCGCTCACGCTGCGGTGCTGAAACGCGTCGTCGAGCAAAATAATATCGGGTAATTTTGCAGCATCCTGTTTCTGAATTTTTTCGATGGCATGTACCCGTTTTTCATCTACGATAACCTGAATTTCAGGAAATTTACTCTTGATTTGTAAAGGTTCGTCGCCAATTGCCGAAGCAAGTGAATTAACTTCAACTTCCTGATAACCTTTTGTTTTTCGCTTGTATCCGCGACTAATTGTCGTTACCTGAAACTGTTTCCGCAGAAGTTCGACGAGGTATTCGGTATGAGGGGTTTTGCCTGTTCCGCCAACGGTGATGTTCCCGATTGAAATTACAGGAATTTCAAATTCGGTTGACTGGAAAATTTTGTAGTCGTACAAAAAATTACGAAGCGAAACAACCAATCCGTAAATAGCAGAAAGAGGATATAAAAAGAGTTTGAACATTGAGACCTTTCAGTATAAATTAGGCTCAAAAATACGAAAAATTGAGGAGCGAACCGAATTAATAACTAAAGTAGATTTAAGGCATTTTTCAGATAGGCATTTACCAGCAAATAGCTTTTCCGGCGGTTAGAAACACGGTACCTTTTCTTCAGGATTTCTTCCGGACGTGCCTTTTTTATTTCCTTCAGCAAATGCAGATAATAACTGTAAGCCAGATAAACACCGAGCCGAACCTGTTTCTTTAGTTGGCGGATGCCCTCCATCGAATCCTGAAAGTCCTTTTCAATCTCGGCTTCCAGTTGTTTTTTTGTTTCTTCGGTAAAATGATTGAAATCGATGTCTTTAAAATAAACTCGCCCTTTTTCGGCATAATCATCACGGGCATCGCGCAGGAAATTTACCTTTTGAAAAGCTTCGCCCAGTTTGCGGGCTGGCGCGACCAATTGGTCATATTTTTCGGGTTCGTTGTAATAAAATACGCGAAGGCACATCAGGCCAACCACTTCTGCCGAACCATAAATGTAAGTTTTCAGCAGCTCAGGTGAATATACCTCGTTCGAAAGATCCATTTCCATGCTAAGTAAAAATGCATCAATCAGTTCGCGGTCGATATTGTATTTACGAACAGCCATCTGAAAGCTATCAATAATCGGGTTTATGCTGAATCCACGTTCAATGGCCTTAAACGTTTCCTGCCTGAATTCCTCGAAAATCGTACGCTGATCCTGATCGAAAAAGGTATCCACGATTTCGTCGGCATAGCGTACGAAACCATAAATACTGTAAATTCCTTCACGGTATTTGGGGCTTAGTACCCGCACGCCCAACGAAAACGATGTGCTGTAATTGCGGGTTGTAATCCTGCTGCAATCGAGGTTATTTTTACGATATAAGTCCATTGTCTTTTTGTATTCGTTCGGTTACCAATCGCGAACTGATAACAACCATTGGCAGACCGGTTCCGGGAACCGTCGATGCGCCAACATAATATAAATTGCCGAATTTCTCATCCTTGTTTTTTGGTCTGAAACCTCCAACCTGATTCAGGTCGTGAGCCAATCCGAGGCCGCTCCCTTTGTACAAACCGAACATATTTTGCCAGTGTTCAGGATTTAAAATAATCTTTGTTTCAGTATGTTTGTGAAAATCGAAGCCCGTGCGGTCGCTCATGTCCTGAATAATTGCATCGGCAATTTCATCGTCGTCGCTCCAATCGGCCTTGAAACGCAAATCGGGCACCGGGCACAAAATAAATACACTTTCTTTTCCAGGCGGCGCATATTCCGGATTGTGCATCGACTGTATATTCACGTAATAATAAGGTTTGTCTAGCTTAATTTTATTCTTGAAAATCTTTCCGGCGTACTCTTTAAAATTTCTTCGCAAGAAATAATTATGGTGGTACATATCCGGAATTTTGGTATCCAGGCCAAGGTAAATGGTCAACGGAGCCAGCGTCCATTTTTTCGCATCCAGTTTTTCTTCTGAAAAGGCAGCCCGTTTCAGAATGGCACCACGAAACCAGGCGGCATCAGCATTCACCACAAACTGATCGGCTTCCCATATTTTTCCTGAAGTGTCAGCAAACGAGGTAATTCTCCCATTTTGTTCTGCAAAGTCGGTAATTTCGGTGTTGTAATAAATTTTTACACCTCGCTTCTCCAATTCAGGAAGCAAACCTTCCACAATTTTGTACATTCCGCCTTTTACGTTGTAATAGCCATCGTGAACCAGCTCGGTGTAATTCAGCAAAGTATAAACTGCCGGAGTGTCGAATGGCGTTGAACCCAGGAAAAACCCGACCAGCGAAAAAATTACTTTTACCTCGAACGATTCGAAATTGCGTTCCATTTCGCGCCACATCGAATAAAACATTTTGGGCGCATGTTTAAACGGAACGGTAGTAAGTTTTAACAGGTAATGAGCCAGCGAGTCGAAATTCTGCTTGATTACAATGTCTTCTGTATCATGAAACATTTTGCCCGCAGCTTCCAGAAATTTTTTAATTTTTTTCTCGAAATCGGGTTCTAAATGCTGAAATTCAAGTGCCAGTTTTTTAAGGTCTTTGTATATCAAATAACTACGTTTGTCTCCCTCAAAATGAACCGAATAAAGAGGATCGAGCTCAACAAATTCGAACGGCATTTCAATGTTGCAGTCTTTAATCAGTTCCTGAAATTCGTAACTCATGCTAAAAAAAGTTGGACCGAGATCGAACTTAAAGCCATCTTTTTCGAGCAAGTTCAGCCTGCCTCCCGCACGGTGGTATTTTTCAACCATCTCCACTTCATATCCCCGGCTCGAAAGTCGAAGGGCGGTAGTCAATCCCCCCAGTCCGGTCCCGATAATTAATACCTTTTTTTGCACTTGTTTAATTTATTTGTTTTATACTTAAACAAATTTAGCTGAAAATGTTTTAGTAAATTACGAAATTATTTTTGGAAACATCCTTGTTTTGCATAAATTTAATGATCTATGACAAGAGCAATTATTATTGGATCGGGAATTGGAGGCTTGGCTGCGGCTATCCGTTTGGCTCGCAGGGGAGTTTGCGTTGAAGTTTACGAGGCGACCGACAAGGCTGGCGGAAAGATTGCGGAGCGAAATTTTGGAGGCTTCCGGTTCGATGCAGGCCCATCTCTGCTCACTTTGCCTGAATTAGTGCTCGAATTGCTCGATGACGACCTTCGCTTTCCGATTAAAAAGCTCGATATAATCACCAAATATTTTTATCCTGATGGTACAAAGCTGTCGGCCTTCAGCGATGTGCCAAAACTCACGGCTGAAATAAATGAAAAGCTGAAAGTCCCTAAAGACAAGGTAAACGCCTATCTCCAGAAAGCTTCGACGGTTTATGACCTGACTGCCGACTTGTTTATTTTCGGTTCCTTTCACCGGATAAAAAACCTGATGAACCTGAAGGCGCTAAAAACAGTGCTGAATGTGAGAAAGCTTCAGGCTTTTAGCAGCCTGCATCAATTTAACGAGCGCGAACTGGGCGACAAGAAGCTGGTTCAACTGTTCGACAGATATGCCACTTACAATGGTAGCAATCCTTACCAAACGCCTGCTACTTTGAGTGTTATTTCGCATCTGGAACACAACATGGGTGCGTTTATTCCCGAAGATGGAATGTATAGAGTGACCGAATCACTGATGCAGCAAGCTGTTCGGCTCGGTGTCGAATTCCATTTTGGCCAGCCCGTCAGAAAAGTTGAAACAGCTAATGGAAAAGCAACCGGAGTTCTACTTGATTCAGGATTTGTTGCTGCTGAAATTGTGGTCAGCGATGTTGATATTCACCGGTTTTATTCGACCTTGCTGCCCGATTCAAAAAGGCTGGCAAAGTTGAACAAAGAAGAACGCTCATCGTCGGCCTTGATTTTTTACTGGGGAATGAAAGAAGTTTCTACGGAGCTGGACGTTCACAATATTTTCTTCAGCGCCAGCTATCAAGAGGAATTTGATTATTTGTTCAGAAAAAAAGAGGTGTTCGACGACCCAACGGTTTACATTTACATTAGCAGTAAATACAACAAAACTGATGCGCCGGAAGCCTGCGAAAACTGGTTTGTGATGATCAACGCGCCTGCCGATGTGGGGCAAAATTGGGATGAAATTATTGAACGTTCGCGCTTCAATATTTTGGAAAAGCTGGAAAAGATGTTGGGCAGAGAGCTAATCTACAATATCGTGAATGAAGAAATTTTGTCGCCTCCGGAGATCTGTAAACAAACCGGTTCGGTGAACGGTTCTTTGTACGGAAGCAGCTCGAACAGCCGGTACGCTTCGTTTAACCGACACGCCAACTTCAGGAAAGATATTGAAGGACTGTATTTTGTGGGCGGAAGTGTGCATCCAGGTGGAGGAATTCCGCTGTGTTTGTCATCGGCAAAAATTGTGGAGGAGTTGGTGGAAGAACAATTGTTAAGTAATAGACATGAATAGAATACTGACGGATAGAGTTGCCACAATTATTGTGGTTTTATGGTATTGTGTTGGGGTCGCCGGATTTATGATTCCGCCGTTGCGTCCACTTTTCCAACTGCTCACCCCTTGGGGAATGCTCGGCGCGGTATTGCTCCTGATGTATTTTCACGAACCCAAAAAACCGAAAAGCTGGCTTGCATTTGCGGGAATCGCTTTGGTTGGCTTTTTTGCTGAATTGATCGGCGTAAATACGCAGCGCATTTTCGGTCACTATGTTTATGGTGAAGCGCTCGGGTTCAAACTTTGGAATACGCCTTTGACCATCGGAATCAACTGGCTGG
>Ga0154413_1057_pt1 | contig 13241 bp, 7 predicted proteins | sample RifGroB2_FD_115917 | JGI IMG/M metagenome (GOLD analysis project Ga0154413, IMG submission 115917) | Bacteroidetes bacterium GWB2_41_8 | reverse complement strand
AAGTTAACAAAACTTTGCAAACGAAGTTGCTTGTAAAAAAGACAGCTTCGTTGTTTCAATAAAAAAAAGGATTACAAATCCCAAGCTAAAAAGTGACGATTGCAAATCGTCACCAGCGGTCTGTCTTTGGCTGGAAAATCGTCACAAGTGGTTGTCAGCTTTTGTAGATCCAGATAAGCCTGATTCCACGTCCATCTGCATATTTTCGGGCATTCAACAATTCATTTTTGATTTTCAGGAAACAGAAACAGGGAACCCATTGCTGAATTCCCCGTTTGTTGTTCCTTTTTAAAGAAATGATTGTCCATTTACTTACCTATTTGCACTTTATGCCAGTCACTAGTGGTCGTTGATTGTCATTCTGTTGTTATATTCCTGGCAAATTAATGACTACCAAATGACAATTGAATGACTTTTATGACATTGGGTAATATTACAGATAACCTTTTTTCAGGAAATATAAAAGACTTGATTACTCTTCTTTATTCATAATTCCGAGTTTGCTGAAACCCCAGAAAAGCAACGACAACACAACACCGATGATAGCTGCAAATGCCATTCCTTTTAATTGTACTGAACCGATATTGATGCTCGCTCCGCTTACACCAACCACAAAAGTAATAGCGCCAAGTACCATGTTGCTGTTTTTGCTGAAATCGACTTTTTGCTCAACAAACATGCGGAAACCCTGAACTGCAATTACTCCGTACAAAAGCATCGTGATTCCACCCATTACTGCATCAGGAATGGTTTGAATGGCTGCCGAAACTTTTCCGATTAAAGAGAAGGCAATGGCCAGAAGCGCTGCTCCACGAATAACCCAAACCGAATATACACGGGTAATGGCCATTACACCAATGTTTTCGCCATAGGTTGTATTGGGCGGAGAACCTGCAAAACCCGAAAGCACGTTGCTGATTCCATCGCCAAGTAACGAACGGTGCAATCCCGGTTTGGCCATCAGATCGGATTCTGTAATTTTTCCGGTAACGATCAAATGGCTGATATGTTCGGCCAAAACCACAATACATGCCGGGGCAATAATAAAAATGGCATTGATATCGAAGACCGGCGTACTAAATGTTGGCAATGCAAACCACTCGGCATTACTGATTTTTGCAATATCTACCATTCCCATCGACAAAGCCAGCACGTAGCCGGCAATTACTGCAAAAAGAATTGGGATTACCTGCATGAAACCTTTAAAAAGTACGGAGCCGATCATGCCAACAATCAAAGTAAACATTGAAACGATTACCACATCAGGAGACATTACAAACGGTTGAACTGTTTGACCGACGGCTGTTGGCCAGGGAGCAAGTCCTGCCATTTGAGCGGCAACCGGGGCAAGTTCGAGCCCGATAATGGCCACCACAGCGCCCATCACGGCAGGAGGCATCACGATGTCGATCCACCGGATACCCCAATATTTTACAACAAACGAAATTGCTATGAAGAATAAACCGAAAAAGATAAATCCTGATTGTGCATGACTGAAACCGCCATAAGAACCGATTACCAGCATTGCCGGCGCAATAAACGCAAAACTCGATCCCAGATAAGCCGGAATTCCGCCTTTGGTAACCCAGGTATAAATCAGGGTTCCTACACCATTCATTAACAGGGCGATAGCCGGATCGACGCCCAAAAGAATAGGAACCAGAATAGTAGCTCCAAACATGGCCGTTAAATGCTGAAAACTAAGCGGTAAACTTTCCAGTACAGGAAGTTTCTCGTGAATACCAATAATTCGTCTTGCCATTTACAGGTCTCCTTTAAGTTTAAGATTAGTAATTAATTTAGTTTTTTTTTGAATCCCGTGAAAATAACGATTGTTTTTTAACCCAACTTCCTAATATTATTTTTCTTATTGGCAAAATATCAACAATTGTTTAATTCAGCTATCTTGCAAAGAATTTGATTAATGATAATTCTATAAATTAATCTTGAATGGCAGGTAGTTTTATTGATCAGATAGCCCACGAATTTGAACGGCCATTTCAAAACCCGGTATTGGTTTTTGCTGTTATTTTGTTCATTATATTGCTCTCGCCCATTGTACTGCGGAAGCTTAAAATACCGGGAATTATCGGACTGATTATTTCAGGGGTAATTATTGGGCCGCATGGCATTAACTGGCTCGAAAAAAATTCGGCGGTTACGCTTTTTTCGACCATTGGCTTACTGTATATCATGTTTATTGCCGGTTTGGAACTCGACCTGAAAGAATTCCAGCGCAACAAAAACAGAAGTCTCGTATTTGGTTTTCTTACTTTCATCATCCCTTTGACCATCGGGTTTCCGGTTTGCTATTACCTGCTTAATTACGACTTCACAGCCAGCTTGCTCATTTCGAGCATGTTCTCGACGCACACCATGGTTTCGTACCCAATTGTGAGCAAATTCGGTATCTCGAAAAACGAAGCGGTTGCCATCACTGTTGGGGGTACAATCCTCACCGATACTGCGGTACTGATATTGCTGGCCATTATTATGAGTTCAAATGGCGGAGGATTAAATCTTTCGTTCTGGGTACAACTAATTGCCTCACTGGCTGTATTTTCTGCAATCATGTTCTGGGTAATTCCCAAAATTACAGCATGGTTTTTCCAGAAGCTCGAAAGCGAAAAAACCTCTCACTATATTTTTGTACTTTCTGTTGTTTTCTTCGCGGCTTTTCTTGCCGAACTTGCAGGCATTGAGCCAATTATCGGGGCATTCGTTGCCGGATTGTCGCTCAACAAACTCATCCCCTATTCGTCCACACTGATGAACCGCATAGAATTTATCGGGCAATCGATATTTATTCCATTTTTCCTGATAAGTGTCGGGATGCTGGTCGATATCAAAGTGTTGCTGAATGGTCCTTCAGCGGTAATCATAGCGGTAACACTATCGGTAGTGGCTCTTATCGGCAAATGGATGGCTTCGAGCGCAACCGCTTCACTTTTCAGGTATTCGGCCGACCAGCGAAAGTTGATTTTTGGATTGAGCAGTTCGCACGCCGCGGCAACGCTGGCAGTTATTCTGGTAGGTTTTCAGGCCGGAATTATTGATGAAAATGCACTGAATGGCACTATTTTGCTGATTCTGGTTACTTGCCTGGTTGCAAGCATTGTTACTGAAAACGCCGCAAAACGCATAATCACTTCAGAAAAAGAAGAACCAGTAATCGAATACCCGGTTCACAACAGCGAGCATATCATGATTCCGATTGCGAATATGGACAATATGGAAACCCTGCTCGAATTTGCGGTTTTTGTAAAGAACAAAAAATCGATCAATCCGATAACGATTTTGTCGGTTGTACCCAACGACGAGGAAGCCGAGAAAAATCTGGTAAAGGCCAAGAAGAACCTGCAACCGCTGGTAAAAATGGCATCGGCCAACGAAACCAAGGTGAAAATTACTGCCACTATCGACCACAATATTGCCGGAGGGATTATCCGAGCCTCGCGAGAAGAAATGACTGACACCATTATGATTGGCTGGCCACGCAAAACAGGGCTGATTGAACGTTTCATTGAAACAAAAACGGCCTCGATCATTTCGCGCACCAGTAAAGCGGTTTACATCTGTCATTTCGCGCAACCGCTTATAAATCACAGCAAAATTGCGGTGGTTTGTCCGCCTCTTGCCGAGCTGGAACCCGGTTTCGAGATATGGCTACCCAAAATCAACGCGCTTTCCAGAGAGCTTAGCCTGAATGTTTTTTGCTACTGCAATCCGGCAACCAACACTGCCATTCACGATCTGTTCAGGCAACGCAAACAAAAATGCGGATTCATTTTTTCAGAAGAATACGATTTGGGAGATCTTGACCTGCTGCAAAAATATGTTGGCAACGAGGATATGCTTTTTTACGTAGCTGCCCGGCGCACATCGGTTTCGTATGATAATTGCATGGAAAACATTCAGGAAAAACTGGAGAAGCAATTTCCGGGTAACAGCAAAATCATTATTTATCCGCGTGTGCATCACATCGACAGCAAATTCAGCGAATACGGCGACATAAACGCAGAGCCACTTAGCCAGGGATTTGAGCGGGTACAAAAAATCGGAAGAGATCTGGGGAATTTACTGAAACGGGATCATAAAGGGTAAAACTCAAATCGTCCAATTTGCCTGTCTTCGCTTTTATCTAATAAAAAGGGCCATCTTTTCAGACGGCCCAAAATTTATATCAGTAAAAGCTTATCCTTACGTTTTATGATTGTCCGTTTTCATACCTATTTGGCACTTTACGTCAGTCATTTGTGGTCATTCTGTTGTCATTTACTGACAATTGAATGACTACCAAATGACAATTGAATGACTTTTATAAGATTGGGTATTATTACGGATATTCATATTACTTTTTATCCCACCAAACTTTGTCTTTATCAATTTCCACTGAAGGAACATTATCCTTGTTGTACAATTTAGGACTTGTTGCATAAGGCATCCTGTAGGGTACATGTGTATATTCAGCGTCCATTGGCAACACAATTGTGGGGTAATGAGTTCTTCTATAGTCATTATAGTTCTCAACCGAAAGGAAATTACCAATGAACTTTAGTTCAATGATCATCTTCTGGGCACCCTCAAAATTTGACGGAAGCGAAGGTAAAGCGTCAACGTAATTGTTGATGGCGCTTTCGGAGAGAGCAGGCTCATTGTTCACCTGTAACTTCAAAAGACTGGCTTTTGTACCCTCTTTCATAAATTGGGCTGCTTTCGCAAAATCATTCTTCCACAAGTAGGCCTCCGCTTTAAGGAAACAGTTTTCGGCATACGTAATAAACGGTACCGGGGTCGATTTGGTAATAAAGTAAGGTTGCTTATCCTCGCCATCATCGTAAGTTGTACGTTCAATCGCCAGTTTTGAAGTCACTCCGGGTATCTCAGTCAGCAATCCATTCCGATGTGGTATTATTTCTCCTGAAACACCCTCTGCATAGGTGGTATCAGCAAAAACATCAAGCCTTGGGTCATTGTACTTCTTTAAAATAATGTAAGTGTTAGTATCCAAATACAGCGTATTAAATTTACTATACCATTGATACCAGGGATTCTCGGCTCCTGTTTTATCGAAATATGCAAAATCAGCGTCATCGCTGTTGCTTGTAAAACCTTTATCCAGCGCTGCCAAAACCAGATCGGCTTGTGTTGCTCCTGCTTTTGCATAGGAAAGACGCATGTTATAACGCGCCTTTAACGAATAGGCAAACTTTTTCCATGCAGGTATATTTCCCCTGAACAACAGGTCATCACTACCAGGTTTTGTTGTTTGCTGCCCGGTATAATCAAAATTGGCTATCGCTCCATCCAGCAAAATAAAGATGGCTTCATAAACCTTATCCTGCGTGTCAAACTTAGGCTTTTGGAATTCCTCCGGATTAAGCGCTTCCGACCATGGAATACTTCCCCACAAGTCAGTAGCAATAGCTAAAGAATACGCAGTCATTACTTTACCTATTCCTGAATAATATTTATTTCCGTTGTTCTCTGCTTTCGTGATCAACAATTTCGAATTTTTCAGAACATTTGTGTACAAGGTATATTCCCATGTATTATTCACATCGGTATCCAGAATTTTGAAAGTCTGAACATCGGGGGCCGGCCCATTCAGTGAACACTGCCCTACCCAGGCATTGGCATGTCTGGCCGGAAATCCGCCAGCTAATTCGTAAGATATGGTTGAAATAATTCCCGGTAACAAAACCGATTCAGAGACAACCTCTTCGGTTGGAGTATCCGGATTCTGATTAATATCCAGCCATTCACCGCAGCTATATAAAATACTAATCAATAAAAAGGTTCCAAATATTTTCTTTAATGTGTTCATTGTTTCTAGTTTAAAGAGTTAATTTGAGCGAAAAATTAATGCTCTTCGTTGATGGAACAGCATAGTTTGACAATCCTTGTCCGTTTCCACTTCCGTACAAACTGTTTTCAGGGTCCGATCCGGTAAAACTATCGTCAGTCTTTAACCACAGATTTCTTCCTGAAACCATTAAATTCATCCCTTTGATAGAGATTTTGGAAAGTAAAGCCTTGGGAAGATCATAACCAACTGAAACCTCACGAAGACGAATGAAGCTGGCATCCTGAACGTTTGCTTCATCTATATTACTTTGATTTGACCAGTAGCTTTGATAGTCGGTAATCCCGGTAGTGTTAGGCATTCCATCAGATTCGCGCACACCTTTAACGATGATGGGATTTTCCCGATCGCGTGTTAACCATGAAGTACCGTAGGCTTTCATGTAATATTCATCGAGATTATAAATATCGCCCCCTTGTCGTGTGTCAATTAATGCCGATAACGAAATCCCTTTCCAGGTTAAAGTATTCCTGATGCCGCCAATCCAATCGGGCATTGCGTTACCAATTGGACCACTTTCTGCTGCACTCATTTCATATCCATCATCGTCAACCAATATCTCGCCTTTGTCATTTCTCATAAACTGACTTCCCCAGATTACTCCGTAGGGTTTGTCGGCCATGATAAAAATACCAGGCGCGGTGAATCCGGCTAAACGAATGCTTTCGACACCTTCGGTAAGGCTAAGTACTTTATTTCTATTCTTGCTGTAGTTCAGATTTATCTCCCACGAAAAGTCCTTAAACTTCACAGGTACAATGTTTAACGCAAGTTCAAGCCCCCTGTTTTGAATTTCAGCAGCATTCACAACTTTACTTCCAAATCCGGTTTCAGGAGCCAATGGTGCGCTAAAAATCTGATCTTTACTTACTTTATTATAGAAAGCGAAGTCAATGCCCAAGCGGTTTGAGAAAAACCGCAAATCAGTACCAACTTCAAACTCATTGGTAATTTCAGGTTTCAGATTCGGATTTCCAAGAATGTTTGACTGAAGGTAACTTCCAATCCCATTATATGGGAAAACTATATCACCTCGCTGACCATCGCCCGGGTTTGCCTTTAAAAAATTAGTTGCGGTTACGTATGCATCGGCATCGTTACCTACCATGGCATAAGAAAGCCTGATTTTTCCGAAATTAAACCAATTGTTTGTGAGGTCGAAGGCATCAGAAAATATTAAACCTGAACTGATCGATGGATAAAAATAAGAATTATTGGATTTTGGCAAAGTTGAAGACCAGTCGTTGCGACCAGTGACAGTGAAATATAAATAACTATCATACGACAATGTTGCATTTCCATAAAGACTTACCAATCTTTTTTCAATAGTACCTTCACTTGGATCTGTTACAGTTGTATTTGACAGGTTATAAAAACCCGGAATAATAAAATCTGTTCCCTGAACCGATTTCATGTGATAGAACCTGGAATTTACATTGTGACCTAAAAGAAGGGATCCTTTCCATTTTTCAGACAAATCCTTATCAAGCAACAACATAATATCAGAATTGATTTCCCTGCTTGTTCTCGATGTTTCCAATACCCGTCCACTGGGATAACTTCCCCTGTTCCCTTTATTTTCGTAGTATTTAGAATTGGAAGTGTAATAATCCACCCCGAAATTTCCTCTTAATTTCATCCACGAGAAAAAAGAATAATCGAAGTTAAATGTTGGGACAAAACGATCACGCTTATCCTTAGATCCTGTATTATTGATCAACCAGTAAGGATTATTCCGGGTTGGTGTTCTCCATAACCTTTGATTTCCATTGGTATCTACCGCCGGGAATAAATTATAGGAAGGTGGCGCACTAAGGATGGTCCACATGATTGAGCTCTGCCCATTACCTTCACTAAGTCTGTCATTAGTTGTAGAAGTATAATCCATCTTAGCTCCAATTACCAGATTTTCGCCAAGTTTAGTATTGAATTTGACCAAAGAACTGTATCGATCCAGTCCGGTTGTTGGAACGGTACCATCTTGATTTAAAGCACCAAAACTCACAAAATAGCCTGAATTTTCTTTCCCTCCCTGGATATTTATCGCGTTTTCATAGGTTTTTCCTATTTCGAATAAATCCCACCGGTCATAGGTTTTAATATCAGTGCCTTCAAGTTTGGGTCCCCACACCCACGATGATTTCCCGGTTTCTCCATCAACATAATTGCCATTAGTTCCCAGGCCATACAATTCCTGGACTTTATTAGGCCGTATCTCATCTAAACCGAATCTGGAACTAAATGAGATGACGGGAGCCTGCGATGCCGATTTCCCTCCTTTGGTGGTAATAAGTATAACTCCGGTGGCAGCTCTTGAACCATAGAGTGCAGTTGCAGCAGCTCCTTTAAGTACAGTCATCGACTCAATATTATTGGGGTCAATGTCAACTCCTGTATTTGCTGTCGATCCATAAAAAAGGGCCTGATCACTGTCACCCTCCTCAAAATTAAACTCCTGATTGTTGTATGGAACACCGTCAACAACAAATAAAGGCTGATTGTTACCTTTGAGTGACGAAACACCCCGAATGATTATACGCGATGAACCACCAGCCATACCACTTGAACTCGACACCTGAACACCGGCAACTTTTCCCGAAAGAGCAGAAACCACATTCGATTCATTAGAATTTAACAATTCTTTTGAACTCACTTCAGTTGCAGAATAAGTTAACGACTTTTTCTCTCTGGCGATACCCATCGCGGTAACCACTACTTCTTCCACACCAATTACATCCGAATTCATCACCACATTGATCTGGGCGCTCGCTGTAATTGCGACTTCCTGTGTCACCATTCCCACAAACGAAAAGACCAGTGTTCTGGCCGATTCAGGAGCGGTTATGGAATAAACGCCATTCATGTCGGAAATTGTTCCGGTGGTGGTACCCTTTACCGAAACCGAAACTCCCGGAATTGGTAGCCCGTCTTCCGAAGAACTCACTGTTCCGGTAAGTACCCTCGTTTGAGCCATCCCGCTGAAGATGCTCAAAGCAAGAATAAATACAAGCAAAAATCCTGTTTTCATAGACTAAAAGTTTAAAGTTAAATACAATAGCGCACCGTTCTGTTTTCTGAAAATCGATGCGATTCATTCGGTTTGATTTTTTATTCAGGAGAAGAAGCGAAAGCGAACAACCCATTCTGGTCAACCAACATCCCAATTTTAATAATCAAAATGGTTATCCATTGACCTGACATTTAACGATCGCATAGTTTTCCCCTTTCCGCAAAAGCAGAATCGACCAAACCTATTTAAAAAAGAAAAACAGCTTGTTTTTTTTCAATATGCGCAATACAGCTCGGGGTAAATGAGCAGAATTGGAGAAGAAGCCGGATAATCATAAAAAACGTGTCGTTTGTTATGCAAAACGCGTTGGTTGCCTTATGCAACCCGCCATTGAATGTCAACGACACGAAAATTGGATTATGAACAAATTGAGGTTCTTAAATGGATTGTGCCCAAAAGGCTACAAATAGCGGGAGTTTCTGTATGAATACCGGGGACAGATTTGTATTAGTTGAGCTTTTTTCTTGTGGTTGCATCCAATTTCTTAATGCTTTCTTCTGTTGGCAGGTTTTCGGGCATGGTGCCACCAATCTCTTCAATAGTTTGGCGTACTTTTTTACCTACTTCAAAATGGGTTTTATTGGCTTTTTGTTTGCCTTTTATGTTTTCACGTTTTAGTTTCTCTTCAGTTTGTGTAGCCCTGAATAAATTGGCAGCGAGTTCGGTGCTGCCCATGTGGTCGAGTATCTGCTGGCTTTTTTTCAATCCTTTTTTTGCATGTATTGCTTTTGCATCCAGTCCACCATACAATCCCATATAGCCGTGGTTCTGAAAAATGGCATAATCAACGGGCTCAATAACTCCGGCATCTTTGGCGGCAGCGGCCAGTTGGATGTTGTGCTTTGCCATTTCGTTGCGCAGGAACAAGCGTTTTTCATCCTCGGTACTCAAACGGTTGTATTCGTCCATCTGGCGTATTTCCTGCAAACGAGTTTGCACAGCAAAATAGGTTTGCCCCAAGGCAACTATTTCTTTGGATGGATCGGCATTTTGTACAATTAAATAGCAGGCGTAACGTGATAATTTATAGCTTTGGTAAACTTGTACCGCGCCTTTTCCATGAGTTATCTCCTCGTTGAATTCAACGAGGTGATGCCCGACCTCCTGTCCACTATTTCTGCAAGCTTCTTTCGCTTTTTCAATTACCGAAAGAAAGTTTCTGAAATCGGTATATTCAAGAGCCTTAGCGAGTTGGCGTGCCGCCCAAAATTCATTTCCGTTCTCATCAGTTTGCCGTATTTGTTCAAACACCGACAAAGCTTGTTTTGAAATTTCTTTTGCCATTATTTTGTAGTTTAATTTTCGACAAGTTCTCCGCAATTTTCCGGTTCAGTTCTGCATCTTCGAAATCTGATTTTCTCCTTCTGTTTTCAAAGCTGTCAAATGTTTCACGAAGTTAAAATCATCTTCGTCGTAGGCCAAGCCTACATAATGGTCCGGAGTAAAAAAATAGTTTACTTGACAAGAACACTTCTCCAAATATACCTTACTTTTCTGAACTTCCGGTTATAGTAAACTGGCCTATTCACCACAAACTACATGTACAATCAAAAAAAGCCCGTAGCCACTTTCCAGTGCTGGCCACGGGCTATATAAAAGTTGAATATTTTCGGACGGGAAAGAATACCTCTAAACGCCGGCCAGCGAACCTGTAAAATTCAATGCGCTCAAAGCGGCGTTTTTAAAACTTCGGCCAATAGGCAATTCCTTTCCCTGAATTTCGATGGTGTTGGCAGTAAACGCCTCGATTTTGCCGATTGAAACGATGAACGATTTATGGATCCGCAGAAAATTTTCGGCAGGCAACTTCTCTTCCATCTGTGCCATGCTCGTTTTGGTAATTATTTTGCGCTTATCGGTAAAAATCTGCACATATTCGCTCAATCCTTCAATGTACCGAATTTCGGAAAGATAAACCTTTACCACTTTTTTGTTTTCCTTGACGTAAACAAACGACTCATCACCCATTTTTTCGGCAGATGACCCCACATTCAACTGAACATCCTCCTGGCTCATCTGGTAATATTTATTGACCGACTTCAGGAAACGCTCAAACGTGATTGGCTTCAGCAAATAATCAACCACATCGAGTTCAAAGCCTTCGAGCGCGTATTCGCGGTAGGCCGTGGTGATAATTACTTTTGGTGGGTATTTCAGTGTTTTCAGGAATTCGATTCCGGTAATCTGCGGCATCTGAATGTCCATAAAAATGAGGTTGACCTGCTTCTCACGCAGTATGTTCAGCGCTTTCATGGCGTCGCTGCACTCGGCTACAATCTCGAAGTTTTCAAGTTTTTCAACATGGTGGCGGATGAGATCCCTGGCTAAAGGTTCATCATCAACGATTAAACATTTTGTCTTCATGTGTTTCTGGTTATTCTTGTTTCTGTTTTCTGTTTTCCTATTTAATTTGTAGTTCTCAAGGAACCTACATTACAAATTTAACACACTCAAAATCAACATTTTTACGTTATCTAATTGCTTTTGTTTTCATCTCCAACCAGTTGTTCTACAAAATATTCAGGATTTAACGGTTCACCCGTGGCTTTTTCAATCAGTTTTTCCCACGGAAGCAGATTGCCGTAACTGTATAAATTTTCGACCAGATATTTTCCGATAGCCTTATTATCCTGAATAATGCTACCGGTTTTTGTTAAGACTCCATTTTGGATGATATGTTGCAGCTGAGCAGCAAAAATATCGGCCAAGACATAATTATGAATGGTACATGAAAGGCTTGTTGCCGATTTATTGGCTGCCCAATAACACTCGCCTTTTTCTGCCGGATAGTTTTGTCCTAGATATTTCATGTTCAGATTATGCCACAGCAAATCCAGATTCTGCGCCGGATCCCGGTAAATTTCGCGTTCGAATTCGGCAAATACCAACAGCCTGCGGCATCTGATCAAACGATCGACCTGACGGAGATGCTGGCAAACAATCATCAAGTCTTTTTGAAACACAGCATCGGCAGAAACCTCATTTTTAAGCCAGTTATAATCAGATGCCAGCGATTCGAAACAGCGGGCAACACCTTCTGAAACAACACCATTGGGCGTTTTTAGCAAATACGGAACCTTGTCTGAAATTGACTTATAATGTGATGCGTGTCCGCCCAAATGCATCATCCTTATTAACCCGTCGTGTGTATTTTTGATACCTGCAATCAGTCGTATATCGTTTTTAAAATCAACATTTATCATTGCTGTCAGGTTGGCGGTTTCGGGTACATCTTCCAGCCTGCTGTTATCAATTACATCCTGAATCGGGAACCCAATTCCTTCAAAAAAGCGGGCTGTTCGTTCTTTCGGATCGACCTGATTGAGCAGCGAATCGAGCTTTTGGTTAAAGCTCTGCGGCAGATAACTTGTACGGTCGTCGTTGTAATGCCAGGGGCGCAAGTCACTTTCGACAATGCCGAACTTGCGTGCCTGCATTTTATCAATCACTTTTTTGGCCTCGAAAAACTGATCCCTGGTCTTTAATTCAATTTCATCGAGCATTTTTTTTATTTTCTCCGGAGTCTGGTCTTTTGCTTCGAGCGATAAATGATAATAATCGGAATAGCCGAAACTGTTGGCAATTCCGTTCCGATCGTTCACCATCCGGATAATATCGGGAGCAATTAACTTGCCTGTTCCCTGAATCGATTCAGCGATTTTTTTTAACAGCAAATCATCGGAACTGAAACGCCGGATTGAATCGAGCTGGGCACTTCCATAAATTTTTCCATCGACCTGAACTTTTGCAGCCGAGAAAACCTGCCAGAGTTTTATCTCGGTCATCATTAGCTTTTTATATTTTTCAGATTCAATTTGCGAGCCCATAAAAGCCTGAAATAAAACATTTAACTGCCGGCTAAGTAGTGTGTCGGTAATCAATCCCGAAAGCTTTAATTTACGCAGAAGCTCAAAATCCTGCTGATTGGTAAATACATTTTGGGTGATGGTATAAAAACGGTCGGGATCGAACCGTCCCGAAACATTCTGATTCGATTTGTTGAAATTCAGTTCCAAATCAATCAATTTCTGGTAATCCGATTCGTTGCCCGATACTGTTGCGTTCCACAATGCAACTTCAGCCTCCATCGTATAATTCCTGATAAGGTCAACTTTGCGGTCGATGTAATGGCGCAGAATTGACTCAGCCTGTTTTTTCTGGTCAAAACATGCCGTCGATGAAATCAGTATCACCAATAGAAACAGAAGTTTTTTCATTCTAACGGGTATTTGCATCAATTTTTAAAGATTTCGAGCCTGACATTGAATTCACGGGCTTCTTTCCTGATTTCCAGCCTATGACTGC
>Ga0154413_1055_pt5 | contig 13319 bp, 11 predicted proteins | sample RifGroB2_FD_115917 | JGI IMG/M metagenome (GOLD analysis project Ga0154413, IMG submission 115917) | Bacteroidetes bacterium GWB2_41_8 | reverse complement strand
TTCCACTGATCCGGAACATTGTCATAAACACTTTCGAGCCTGTCGCCGTGCATCGTAATCGGATTCTCAACTGTTCCATTGGCCACAATACGACCTTTAACATATAGGCCAGCATCTTTGTGAAAGTAGATTTTCGTTCCAGGTTCTATCGTGAGGGTCGCATTACTGTCAACGTATGCGTAGTTGTACACCAAATAGGGTTTCTCATTGGTCCAGGTAGTATTTTTAAGCCTCTGTTGCCTTACCAGTTTAAAATCCTGTCCCCATGCAATAAGATCAACATCCTGACGGTTCAAATTGGTGATAAACTCGATAGAATCCTTCACAACCAGCGGAAGATTTTGACCAAGCGGATCTATTGTAACCTCAACAAAAATATACAAACTATCGAAGGGTTCGATTTCAAGATTTTGAACCTCGTTGGCAGAAACTCCATTAATATTAAGCCTGAAATTTGACATTATACCTTTTGCCAGTTTCACCGATGAAATTAAAACCTTTTGATCGTATGGATTATAGATTTTTAAGTGTTGTGTTGTTGAACCAATGGTCGTAAAGATGGTATCGAACATAACCGTATCAACAGAAAAGTGCAACTTGACATCCGAAGATGAAAGATATTTTTCATCTTCACACGAAAACAGATACCCCAAAGTGAGTATCAGCATCAATATGTAGGCAAGTTTTTTCAAAAAAAGTTTCTTAAAAAACGACAATTTATCACACTTAGTATCCCAAAAGTAATAAATGATTTTTACATTTTTTAACACTTGGTGCAATATGTGACAAAATCATATATTTCAGCAAAATTTTCATCTGAAAAACAGCTGAATTATAGCAGCAATTCAATATAAAACACTAATTAATAGCGAATTAAAATAAAGTCGGTATTTTTCACATTCATCATTAATAAATCAACAAATCTAAATTTAGAATTGATTGACAAACAGTTCAAATCAAACCAGTATTTATTTTGCAGTATTCAGAGTTTTTTATCTTTACCACCTGATAAATGTGAGGATGAAATTATTTATATCAATTATACTTATCCTGATTTTAGCCACAGGATACAGCAATGCACAACAAAATCCAGTCTTTCTGAAAGAGTTTGGCACCCCGTGGGTCGATTCGCTGATGAACAATATGAGTCTAGATCAGAAGATTGGCCAATTGTTTATGGTTCAGGCATATTCGAATAAAAAAAATCAAAATACCGAAGAGGTTCTGAAATATATCAATCAGTTTCAGGTTGGTGGAATTATTTTCATGCAAGGCGGACCTGTTGCTTTAGCAAACATTTGCAACCAATTACAGCAAAATTCAAACATTCCGCTTTTGGTTGCAATCGATGCTGAAAATGGATTAGGGTTCAGGCTCGATTCAACCATCAGCTATCCGGTACAAATGGCTCTGGGCGCCATCACCAATGATTCGTTGATTTACCAGATGGGAATCGAGATTGGCGAACAGTGCCGAAGGATCGGAATTCACATGAACATGGCGCCGGTATCAGACATCAATATAAATCCTTCGAATCCGGTGATTAATTATCGCTCGTTTGGCGAAGACAAATTTCAGGTAGCCCGAAAATCGTGGCTATATGCAAGCGGCATGCAGCATGCAGGTGTGTTGGCCACCGCAAAGCATTTTCCGGGGCATGGCGACACAGATACAGATTCACATCTTGGACTTCCGGTAATTAATCAAACCAAAAGTGAACTCGACTCGCTTGAGCTATTCCCATTCACATACCTTATAAACAAAGGCATTGGAGCTGTTATGACCGGACATTTACAGGTTCCTGCACTTGAACCGAACTCGCGGATCCCGGCGACTCTTTCTTCAAGAATTATCAACAATAAACTCATAAAGGATTTGGGGTTTAACGGACTGATAATAACCGATGCCATGAATATGAAAGGTGTTGGCAAACCCAATGAATCGGCCCAGGCTGTAGTTCAAGCATTAAAAGCTGGCAACGATATGCTTGAAATTGTACCCCGGCTGGAATTGGCAATAGCTGCAGTAAAAAAGGCTGTTTTATCCGGCGAAATATCTGTTGAGGAAATTGATCAAAAGTGCCGAAAGATTTTGTCGGTAAAAAAATGGCTTGCGCTCGATAAACAAAAACCGGTTGATACAAATAACCTTATCAGCGATTTAAACAAAAACGGCTATTTGCTCACGAAAAGGCAACTTCAGGAAAAATCGCTGACCATTACCAAAAACAGCAACAACCTTCTTCCCATTCATAGAATTGATACACTTAGAATTGCCAGCTTATCAATTGGATCAGAACAAACAACGCCATTTCAGATAATGCTGGGAAACTACACCTCTGTTGATCATTTTAATATCTCCAAAGAACCAACAGAGGAAGTAACCAATGAATTACTCACACAGCTGAAATCGTACAATCTTGTTATCACAGGAATTTATGGAATGAGAATGTACCCATCGAGACGTTTCGGCATTTCCGACCAGCAAATCGGTTTAATTAAGAAACTTAAAGAATTCCCTACTATCATCGCCTTCTTTGGGAATCCGTATGCCATTCCATTTTTTCCTGAACTAAAAAACGCTCAAAGCATCATTATTGCTTATCAGGATGATAAAGAGGTGCAGGAACTTACTGCTCAATTAATTTTTGGCGCTACAGATGCAACCGGAAAGTTGCCGGTAACTGTAAAAGATTTCTACCCGATTCGTTCGGGAATCGACCTCAAAAATATCAAAAGACTTAAATATACTCTTCCTGAAGAAGTTAAAATCAATTCAGCAATTCTTCAACACCTGATTGATTCGATTGCAGAAAGCGGCATTTCGGGCAAAGCCTATCCCGGCTGTCAGGTTTTGGTTGCAAAAGAAGGGAAAGTGATTTTTCACTCCTGCTACGGAAATTTCACTTACGAACAGCAACGACCTGTCAAAAAAGATGATCTTTACGACCTTGCCTCGATTACTAAAATAACTGCGCCGCTTCCGGCAATTATGAAGCTGTACGACGAAAAAAAGATCATTCTTGATGCTCCTTTCTCAAACTACTTTGCTGAATTTAAAAAGACGAACAAGGCGGAGTTGACTTTTAGGGAAATTCTAACTCATCAGGCACGTTTGCAAAGTGGAATTCCATTCTGGCTCGAACCCGGAACGCGAACAACTTTGCGAAAGGGCGTTTTCAAAAGTCAACCTGAAGAAAATTTTCAGATTCGTATTTCTAAAGACATGTATGTTAAAAATGATTTCAAAGACCTGATTATTAAAGATATAATCAAATCGCCACTAAGGCCTCAAAAAGAATATACCTATTCTGACCTGGGATTCGGACTTTTCCCGTTTCCAATTGAAAGGCTTGAAAAAATGCCATTTCAGGATTACCTGAATCAGGAGTTTTACAAACCACTTGGGGCTACCTCAACCGGATTCAAACCTTACGAGCGATATCCAATTGAGCAAATTGTCCCGACAGAGATCGATCTGACCTTCAGGAATGAACTTTCGCAGGGATTTGTGCACGACGAACTGGCAGCTCTTATGGGCGGAATTTCAGGAAATGCAGGAATTTTCAGCACTGCCAACGATTTGGCAAAAGTGATGCAAATGTATCTTCAGTCGGGCTATTACGGAGGGAAACAATACATCTCGGAAGCTACGGTGAACGAATTCACAAAGGTGCAGTTTTCGTCGAGCAGCAACCGCAGGGCACTCGGATTCGACAAACCAAATCCGGGCATCAGCGGAATAAAAAATAAATTTCCGGCAGCCGATGCAAGTCCTGCCAGCTACGGGCACACAGGTTTTACCGGCACTTTCACCTGGGCTGACCCTGAAACCCAGTTGCTTTTCATTTTTCTCTCCAACAGGGTTTATCCTACCAGAAGAAATTCAGCCATTTACAATCTCAACATTCGCACGGCAATGCATCAGGCAATCTATGATGCGATAAAAATGAGTTCGGTCAATTATTAAAAATTGTTAATTAATTAACTGGTTTTTAATATCCGGGCAATCGTTTTTTAATTGAAATTACTTATCAGACAAGAATTAAAGACTGTTAGTTTAACTGTTAAATAGATACGCAAATAATCTTTTTCAAAACCTCCATTAAAACATGAGAATATCGCCATTGTTATTTATTTATTAATTTTAACTTTAAGCGGCATTTAAACCGAAAACATAGTGTAAAACCATAAAACTAATTGTCATGGAGAGAAAAATCACTTTTAACGAGTTACGTCACATCAAAGACAGCTTACCTGCCGGTTCAATCAGTCAAATTGCGCAAGAGTTTGGGCTAGAAGTGGAAACCGTCAGGAATTATTTTGGAGGCGCAAACTATGACAGAGGTAAATCTGTAGGATTACATATTGAACCGGGGCCTGACGGAGGTGTAGTATTACTTGATGATACGGCTATTCTGGAAAGGGCTCAGCAGTTAATCGCATCGCACGCGAATTAAAGTTACATTTCTTAATTACAATAGACTGCCCTATCTTTATGGGGCAGTTTTTTTTTGTCAATTTTAACCTAAATCAATCATCATGAAGAACCTTTCAATTCTTATCATCATCACCCTATTTACAATTAACACGTATGCCCAGAAATCGTTGTTCAACGGCAAAAATCTGAAAAACTGGGACATTTTTCTTGGAAGCCCAATTGGCGGGTTCGAAGATCTGGCTAAAAAAGCCACACCTGCCTCCACTTTTCAGGTGGTTGAGATGAATGGTCAGAAGCTCATTCGCATATCGGGTGATATCAATGCAGCCCTCGCGACAAAAGCCGAGTATGCCAACTATCATCTTCGCCTCGAATTTAAATGGGGCGAAAAAGTTTATGGTCGCCGCAACAGCGGATTGCTTTATCACAGTTACGGCCCGTTTGGAGTCGCATTCGGCACCTGGATGGCCAACATCGAACACCAACTGATGCACGATAATTTGGGCGATACCTACCTTATGGCCAATACTTATTGCGAAACCAAAGCAATTAAAGGCGACGACGGTAAAACATTCTTTTTTTCTCCTGAAGGACAATCCACCCCATTCAGTGAAACTGACAACGGACGTTCGATCAAAAAAATGAAAGATGCAGAGAAATCGCTTGGAGAATGGAACACTGTTGATTTGTATTGTTTCGGACAAACTGCGGTGCACGTTGTTAACGGGCAGATGGTGATGATCAACAACAATTGCAGTAAAGATGAAAATGGAATGAAATTACCGCTCACAAAAGGCAAAATACAGCTACAATCTGAAGGCGGAGAGTTTTTTATCAGGAAAGTAGAAATTAAAAAAATCAAAGGAATTCCTGCTGAATTTCAGAAATAGGCTAACGATTAATGAAAAGGCCTGTCAGGTTTTCACACTTGACAGGCCTTCCATTTATTGATTTACTTTGATCTTAAATCCCTACGCCTTCCATCGATTTTTCGAGTTCATCGGCTTGTTGTATAAATTGATCTACACTCAATTCACGAATATAGACCAGACCGTGCGTAGCCCTTACCAGCGGTTTGTCGTGCTGATAAAAGAAATTCTTTCCTAAAAGGAACTGAATCTGTTTAAGCTGTTCAACCCAAACCCGTTGGGTAAGCTGACTAAATTTTCCGTCGAGCTGGTAGCTTGGGAACGATGCATTTACCTGACTCAGGTAACATTCAGTAAACGAGGAATCGAGAATCGACAATGCATTTAACGAAACCGGAACAATAACTTCGGTATCGGACGGATGATAGCGGAACCATACATTCCGGTAGCCAATTACCCGCAATTTCGACAAATCTTCCTCTTTCTTCCATTCCTTGACGGCAGCAGCAATGGCTTTTAAAACTTTATAATGTGTATCCGGACCACTTCCTTCCGGATCCATAGCTAAACTGATAACGGTTGGCTTGTACTTTCTGAATTCTTCAAGAATAGGAAGTACATCGCGCTTTTCGTCAGGCTGTTCAGTAAAAATATCGCCCTGATAGAAACCCAAACGCAGGTGGTGCACATTTTTAACCTGAACACCAAAATGAGCCCAAACCAGTTCTTCTTCCATTTCGCGGAGCATTCCTTTCAACTTCTGAATCTTTGGAGGATTTTTACTTCCATCGTAACTGTTCCGAAGATTGTCAAGAATTTCAATGATGGTGCTAATCAACTGTTCTTCGCTTTTTACTTCCCAAATTTCAACTATTGAGCGAATAACCCTATGACAGACCCCACGGCGCTTTTCGGCCTCGTCGTTGGCTGCGACACTGTCGAGGTAATGATAAATATCTTTGTCCCACTTAAATTTATACCCCTCTTCGAAGAAATCAGGGAATTTGATCATTTGAATTTTGCCATCACTGATCAGGCTAAGTGTTTCAGCCAGTAAATCAACTACATACTGGTTGATAACCGCAGTAAATCCTGAAGTTAGTACCGAAAAATGCAACTCGTTGCTTGCATCGCGTAACTGCCTTGAAGTGTGAGGCATAATTCCAAGCATAATATCGTCGTGATGCGGGCCTGTATGGTAGAAAACCTGATTCGACTCATGTTCCATCCCTTTATTAAACTTGGCTGTAATCGAATCAATCACCGATTGCACTGTTTTTTCGTTCAGGTTTGGTATCAAACGGCAGTATTTGTCTGCCTTCAGGTCTTCCAAAGTAATACGATGACCAAACTTGTTGATTTTAGGACAAAGATCAATAATTGCACGTTCTGTTTTTTGATGTGTCCATTCTCCGGTTTGGTAATATTTATCCACACTGTCGGTCAGTTTCACGGCTGCTCCGGTAGTCAGGTAAAAACGGCTGTTGCGCAATTTGTGAAGGCTGCTGGCCGGATATTTATTCGACGGTTCGTTTTCGAGCGCATCTTTAATCACATCAGCTTTTGCTTCTCCGGCGGCGAAAACAATGGCCACAGATTCAGGGTTGTAGGCGATTGTTTCGAGCCCGATAGTGATGACCAACCGGTTGCGTGAAACTTCAATACCGCCCAAATCACCGGCAGCCACCGCCTGTGTTTCGAAGTTGGTTGCAGTTAATCGGGTAGTCGAGAAATGATCGGATCCCCTGGTATTGAATGCTATATGACCATCAGGACCAATACTTCCGAGCCAGAATCCTATTCCACCTTTTTCGCGGATTTTTTGTTCGTATTCGGAACACCAATCATCTATCATTAAAATTGATTTTTGCTGAAGCTTTTCGTCCGGAGTTTTAGCCTCGCGGTAACGCAGCGACAAATCGAGGGTGAGATTTGGAAAAACTTCGTTATATGTTTTGCCTTCAGCAAGCAATATTTTATCTGAATTGATTAACAATGCCTTGTCCGGATCGAGCCCAAAACCTTTGATATAGTAGTTCTCGACGTAGTTACAAAAACTATTGTGCTGTTTCGACGAAATAGGGTAAAACTCGTCGGTCTGTACGAAGTGAAGTCCATGCAGATCTGGCTTTTGTATTCCTGAAAGTCCGTGAGCACTTAATAAATCCTGTCCCTTTTTAGTATCCCAGTTTTCAAGAAAAAAATGAGTGTATTTCAGGAAATATTCAGATGTTTTTCCGGTAGGAAGACTGATTACCCCGTTGGGATTTTCAATTACCCACTCCAGAAAGCGCAGCGATGCGAGCATTCCCAACTTTGGAAAATTTTCGACCGTGATGTAGGGCATTTTTGTGGTCATCTGATCAATTCCTGCCTGTTGCAAAAATATTTTTTCGACCTGACTGAAATGATTTGTTTGCATTGTTATGAGTTTTAAATGTGATCTCTTAATTTTTATCGAGTACATATTCGAGTAACAAAGCCGAAATTCCCTGTATTCCGGCCTGGCTCCCCAATTCTGAAACCTTAATTTCAATTTCGTTGCCAAGCTCCGGATTACAAAATATCTGAATTGATTGCTGGATGGGTGGCAGTATAAATTGGTTTGCTTCCGACATACGTCCTCCCAGAATAATCAGTTCAGGATTAAATATCTGGATGAGGTAGGCCATGCCCTTACCGAGCCAGTGACCAACATTGGCCAATACTGAAATCGAAAACTGATCGCCCATAATGGCTGCCTGAACTACTTTCCGAATCTCAATTTTATCCGGATCATCGTTAACCAGATTTCCAAGCATAGCCGATCGCCCGGCAATTAACCCCTCTTTTGCCATGCGTACAATGGCAGTCCCCGAAGCAATTGTTTCGAGGCAACCCTGTTTCCCGCACTTGCAAAGTATTCCATTGTCAACCATCGGCAAATGGCCAAATTCACCGGCAAAGCCATCGCGGCCTTTGTAAAGTTTACCATTCACAATAATTCCCAGGCCAATTCCCCAATCGAGATGAATGGCCAGTACATTTTTTTTCGAATGAGCTGCACCAAACCTAAGTTCAGCAAAAGCACGCGCTTTGGCATCGTTTTCAATCAAAACCTCTACTCCGAATTTTTCGCTGAAAACTTCGGATACAGGTCGATCGGAAATCATATATGTTTTGTTTATTCCGGTTGCCGAGTCAACCATTCCGGGCATTTCAATACCAATGCCCAAAATTTTCTCACGAGGAATTTGCTTCTCGAGAATGACGCTTTCGGTAAACTCAACAATCGAATCAATAATCGAAGTTCCATACGAAATGGTAAGTGGCAGAATATGATCTTCGGTTATCTTTTGGTTTTTTGCATTAAAAATTGATACCGAAGTTTTATAAATATTGATAGAAATACCCACAATATAGAAGGCATCCTCCTTATTTCCATACAAATTAGGTCTTCGGCCACCGCTCGAGTTGCCCTGGCCAAGTTCCTCAATCAGCCCATCATTCTTTAATTCATTCAGCAGACCAATTACTTTGGGAGTACTTAATTTTACCGATCCAATCAAATCGGTATTGGTCATTGCACCATAAAGAAATAAATGCTTGATTATTTTCCGCTTTTGCAAGTTGTTTTTTTGCTCCACAACATTTAAGTCGCTGTCTGAAGAATATTTAATCGATGAAAAAGCCATTGTGTCAATTTTTATCTTGCTTTTTTGAAAGCACAAAGTTATTCTATTATTTTTTCAAAATGAAGAATACTTTTACTATTTTTTTAAATAAGTTTAAAAAACTTATAATACAATTGCTAAAATCATTAATGGATAAAACCTCTGTAATTAAAATTAGTTCAACTTCGGAAGAAATAAAAAAAAAGCCTAAAATGAAGCTGGAGTACGAAGTAACAAACCTGATTGTGGCTCGTGAGAAATGTTTAAAGGTTGTGTGGAAAATCAATAACTGATACAAACAAAAATGAAAAGCGGTGGTTAGCCACCGCTTTTCACTAAACAAACAACTAAAATTACCTTACGAACTTTGCTTTTCACCAAAAACCAATCAACCCAAATAAGTCCAAAAATATAAATTGCAAAGTCAAGGTTAGTTACGTTCAGCATAGCGTCATTGTTTCATTAATTGATGGCAATTAACAAATTTTAGCAGAATTAAATTTCATGCTTGCGATTTGAAATGCCAATTAACTGATTGACTGAATCAAAAAAAAAGAAATTTGAGATGCCAAATAAAATGTGATGCAGGATTCCTGAATCACATATCGATTGTTAAAACCATTTTCTCTTTCTGAAATAAACAAGGAGGCTTAAAACAATGGCAACCATCAAAATCCAGAAATACAGATAGCCATATTTGAAATGTAGTTCCGGAAAATTGTCGAAATTCATACCATAAACACCGGCGACAAAAGTGAGAGGAATGAAGAAAGCCGAAAAAATGGTCAGCACTTTCATTATTTCGTTGGCCCTGCTATCAAGACTGGCATGGTAAATCATCATCTGGTCGTTCAGCATTACCTGATAAATCTCGATGGTCTCCGAAGCCTGAACAACCAGATCGTTCAAATCGCGAAAGTATTTCAGGTTATCGTCGGCAATAAAGCCAGATTCATTTTCGATCAGATGATGCACAATTTCAATAACGGGACGGATGTTTTTCCGCAGAAAATTAATCTCGGTTTTGTGTTTGTAGATTTCCTTCATCAGCCCATTTTGTTTGGGCAAAAAAATGCGTGATTCCATTTTTTCAATAATATTGCCAAGTACTTCAATATTATTCAGGTAATTATCAACAATGGTATCGAGCAAAAGGTAGGTCAGATAGTCGGCATTTTTTCGTCTGGCCCGGCCATTTCCTTTTCTTATTCGGTCGCGAATATGGTCAAACTGGTCGCCAACTCTTTCCTGAAGAGTAATAAGATAGTTATCGTCCAGAATCATCGAAATCTGTTCCGAAACAAGTTTCTGGCTTTTCTCATCATAATCGATCACTTTTAAGATGACCACCATCAAATCCTCAGTCTCGGCAATTTTGGGGCGCTGCCCGGTATCGAGCATATCTTCAAGCAAAATACCATGAATATTGAACAGTTCCCCCAATTTCTGAATCATTTCAGCATCGTGCAAGCCGTCGATATTGATCCATGTTACCGAATTCGCGGCTATAAATGAACGGCATTTCTCAAGAGTTTCCGGCTCTGCTTCTACCAATTCATCCTGATTGTAATGCATAATCCGTAGCCGGGGACTATCAATTTTCTTTGTCCCCAGGTGAATAAGTGAACCCGGAATTTTGCCACTGGCCTGTTTTCGGTCGTTTAGAAATTGTGCCATTGAAGTTATTGATGATTTGAAAATTTACTATTGACGATTTTTTTATTCTGAATCCCCCTCCGGATCCTCATGTTTATGGCTATACCGGTCAGGTACAAAAGTCTGATCTGTAATGGGTGGTCTCTGGTAAGCCGGAAATTCACTGCGCGGAGGCAAAACGATTGGTTCATACGGAAGCGCTTCGTACGAAATAAGGCTCAAAAGGTGGCTAATGCAGTTTAACCTTGCAAGTTTTTCGTTGTCGGCAGGTACCACATACCATGGCGAATGATCCAGATCGGTTTGTTTAAACATTTCGTCTTTCGCTTTTGAGTATTCAACCCACTTTTCGCGCGAAACAATATCCATCGGGCTAAGTTTCCATCTTTTCGTAGGGTCTTTTAATCTGTCCTGAAAGCGGATTTCCTGTTCCTCATCAGAAACCGAAAACCAGTATTTAATCAAAATGATTCCTGATCGTATCAGCATCTGTTCAAATTCAGGGCAACTTCTGAAAAACTCATGGTATTGTTCGTCTGTACAAAACCCCATTACATGTTCCACTCCGGCACGATTGTACCAACTCCGGTCGAACAAAACAATCTCGCCAGCCGCCGGAAGATGCTTTACATAGCGCTGAAAATACCATTCCGACTTCTCTTTCTCCGTAGGCGTACCAAGCGCTGCAATCCGGCAAATACGAGGATTTAGCGGCCCGGTTATTCGTTTAATCACCCCTCCTTTTCCGGCGGCGTCTCTGCCTTCGAACAAAACCGCCACTTTCAACTGTTTGTATTTCACCCACTCCTGAAGTTTTATCAGCTCTATTTCTAACTTCTGAAGTTCCTTCTCATATCTTTTGTCGCTGATTAATTTATGATCTTTCCTTTCTGGCTCAACATGTTTATGTTTTTCATCTTCATGTTTTGAATGATGATTTTCAGAATTTTTTCCCATTATAATATTGTTTAAATACATAAACTTACGAATTTGAAATTTACGAAACATCCGGCAGTAAACCTAAAGGAGTGAAAATTTCAAAAACTGTTCAGGCAGAAATTCCGGCAAATCACATAAAAAGTGTTAAACATTGGGAACGAAAGCAGGGCAATCAAGAAAAAGGCGTATTTTCGTCGGTAATTATAAAACCAACAGCGTGCATCAGAATCTGGTATTAATTCCAACATACAACGAAAAAGAGAACGTTGAACGAATGATCCGAAAGGTCTTTTCACTGAAAACACCTTTTCAAGTATTAATTATTGACGATAATTCACCTGATGGAACCGGGAGAATTGTTGATCAGCTTATTCCTGAATTTCCTAACAGGCTTCACATTTTGAAACGGGCCGGAAAAGAAGGACTGGGGAAAGCCTATCTTGCCGGATTTCACTGGGCGCTGGAACACAACTACGATTACATTTTTGAAATGGACTGCGACTTCTCGCACAATCCGAAAGATCTGGTAAATTTGTATGAAGCTTGTACCACACAAAATGCAAGTCTGGCAATCGGATCGCGTTATATTTCAGGAATTAATGTGATTAACTGGCCACTTGGAAGGGTGCTGATGTCGTACATGGCTTCGGTTTATGTGCGAACAATTACAGGAATGAAAATAATGGACACCACTGCCGGCTTTAAATGCTATCACCGGAAAGTACTGGAAACCATCGACTTCGACAATATCCGACTTAAAGGATATGGATTTCAGATTGAAATGAAATTTAAAACATGGAAACATGGATTTAAAATAGTTGAAGTGCCTATCATTTTTAAAGACCGCACACAGGGAGCTTCGAAAATGAGCGGCGGTATTTTTAACGAAGCGCTTTGGGGAGTACTGAAAATGAAGATCAGAAGCTGGTTTACCCGTTACCATAAGGCATAACAAAAACATAAAATATGAAGACACTCATTAAAAATGCCCGGATTATTAATGAAGGACAGATTTTTAGCGGAGCTGTTCTTATTGATGGTGAGTTAATTGCGAAAATATTTAGCGGCGAAATCATTCCGGAAGAATTCACAAGAGGAGCAACAGTAATTGATGCACAGGACAAGTATCTGGTTCCGGGAGCAATCGACGATCAGGTGCATTTTCGTGAACCAGGACTGACCCACAAAGGCGAAATTGCCACCGAATCGAGGGCTGCTGTGGCCGGAGGTGTAACCTCATATATGGAAATGCCCAATACCAATCCACAGGCGGTAACCCAGGAAATACTCGAACAGAAATACCAGCGTGCTGCAGAAGTTTCGGCCGCCAACTATTCGTTTTACATGGGCGCTACCAACGACAATCTGGACGAAGTATTAAAAACAAATGGATCAGATGTTTGCGGAATCAAAATATTCATGGGTTCTTCAACCGGAAATATGCTGGTTGACAACGAGGTAGTACTTTCTGAGATATTTAAAAATACCAAATTGCTGGTGGCAACGCATTGCGAAGACGAGCCAACTATCATAAAAAACACAGCGATTTACCGCGAGAAATACGGCGATTTTGTTCCAATTTCAGCCCATCCGAAAATACGCAGCGCCGAAGCTTGTTTCAAATCCTCGTCGAAAGCTGTTGAACTGGCAACTAAATTCGGAACACGGCTGCACGTTTTGCATATTTCAACTGCCGATGAAATGAAATTATTTACTTCGGGACCGGTGGCGCAAAAACACATTACCGCCGAAGTTTGTGTCC
>Ga0154413_1206_pt2 | contig 13412 bp, 11 predicted proteins | sample RifGroB2_FD_115917 | JGI IMG/M metagenome (GOLD analysis project Ga0154413, IMG submission 115917) | Bacteroidetes bacterium GWB2_41_8 | reverse complement strand
TTCGAACATCGAATAAATATGGCAGTGATGAATTTTCACAGCAAAAATATATTCTGGCCAGAAGTATTCTTGATGTCAGGTTTCTTAAATCCGGGAGTGATACAGTTGTTTGTGGTTCGAGTCTGAAAGCCTTCCCATTAAAAGTGGCCGGAGCAGTTAATTATACTTACAAAATAGAAAAGCCTGAATTAATAGATACTATTATCGGTCAAAATACCTTGTACCTTACATTAAATCAATTTGCAAAACAAACCAACTCGTTCGACACCTGGGTGAAGGTGACCGGAACAAACGGAAATTGTGTTGCATCCGACAGCATTTTGTTTCATGTAATTATTCAGCCAAACGATCACATTGCCAATGCGGCAAGGTTGTTTCTGGGCCGGAATGCTGGTTTTTCGAACCGGTGCGCCACCGTTGAGACGGATGAACCCAATCCGCCATCATCAGGATGCGTGGGGAATTTAAGCTGGTGTCCCGATTTTAAACCTACCAAAAGTTTATTGGATAATTCAGTCTGGTTTACGTTCGATTCGCCTGGAAATGGGATTGTTACAATCAATACCAGTGGTTTCGATAACCAGATTGCTGTATATGAAGCATCTGATTTCAGGGATATATTGAAGGGCGACCGGAAAAAATACAATATGATTGCAGCCAATGATAATCGCTCGTTGGGCGATAAAACTGCTTTGATAGAAAATCTGAAGCTTGCCCCTGGAAAACAATACTGGTTGCAGCTTGATGGAAATAATTCGGCAATTGGCGATATTACCATCGATTTATTGAGCAGTTCGCTCGATGCGTTTGTGTTTCCCAATCCATCAAAAGGCGTTTTTAATATCAATATTTTTCATCCCGATATGGGAATTGCCGACCTTTCGGTAAGCGACCTAAACGGACGAATGTTGTTTTCGAAGCAATACAAAGTTGAACTTAATTCAACGCAATTCAACTTCGATTTGAGCGGTTACCCAAAAGGAATTTACATTCTGCGGGTAAAATCAAACGGATTAACTACGAGCAAAAAGATTATCTATTATTGAAAATAGTTGTTGCAGACTAAATTTCTACATTTGTAGAAATGCTCTTCAAGCCCGGAATAAATCAACAGCTATTTGCGATATGGCGAAAATCAGTATCAGTGAAAAACTTAAATTGTTGTGCCCAAATCTTCGGTTGGGCTGTATCGAAGCCGATGTAATTGTTGCTGAATCGGTTGGCAATCTTACTTCCGAAATCAATTCCCAAATCACATTGATCAGTCAATCGCTGGTTATCGAAGATATTTCCAAAATCCCGGCTATTGCTGCTTCCCGAAAAGCCTATAAATCCTGCGGAAAAGATCCGGCACGCTATCGCTTATCTGCCGAAGCTCTGTTACGACGGATAGTTTCGGGCAAGGGTTTGTATCAGATCAACAATGTGGTCGATCAGCTAAACCTTGTTTCCATTTCAACAGGTTTTTCTATTGGCGGATATGATGCCGGCCAGATTCGTGGCGACATTTCTTTTGGAACCGGACTCCCGGATGAAGCCTATTCAGGAATAGGCAGGGGAGAGCTGAATATTGAAAATCTGCCGGTTTTTCGCGATGATTTGGGGGCTTTCGGTACGCCAACCAGCGATTCTTCGAGGACTGAAGTCAGCCGGAATACCAGACGGTTTCTGATGATTCTGATAGATTTTGATGGCAGCGAAGAGCTGAAAACCGCAATGGAAATGGCCGTCCGCTTGCTGATAGATTATTGCAATGCAACAAACATAAACAAATTTAATATAGAATAATATGTGGAGATCAATGTGCAAGCTAATCCTGAAACTGATTGGATGGAAACCTAAAAATGGCGTGATCCCATATAAAAAAGCCATCATTATTGGTGTTCCTCATACCAGCGGCTGGGATTTTGTGCTCTCATACTTGTTTTATACCTCGGTGGGCGGAGTGGCAAATACCATGATTAAGAAGGAGTTTTTCTTTTGGCCGGTGGGTCCGGTCCTGAAAAAAATGGGAGGAATACCAATTGACCGTTCGCGGGGAGCTACCATTACAAAGCAAATTATTACTGAAATGAATAGCCGTGACACGATGCATTTGGCTATTACGCCTGAAGGTACTCGAAATTTGACGGAAAAGTGGAAGGCAGGTTTTCATACTATCGCGAAAGCAACCGGTGCAACTGTTTGCCTTGGTGTTTTCGATTTTGGCCGCAAGGAAATTGGATGGGTAAAACCATTTGAACTTACCGACGATGCCGAGGCCGACATCCGGAGGATGAAAGCTTTTTACCGCGAATACGGAGCGATTGGCCGTCATCCAGAAAAATTTTCGGCGGAAGATTAGTTCGCCAGGAAAGTAATCAGTGGTCTGTCGCAGTAACCAGTCTGATTGATCATTACTTTGTGTAAATGGCTTTAGAGATTAGTTTGTCAAACAATCAATGACTATTGAATGACAACCAATGACCAACTATTGAAACTATAAACTTCACTATGACTAAGGAACTTTTAAACATCGCCATTTTTCAGCTCGACCTGGTTTGGGAAAATCGGTCGGCCAACCGCATAAAAATTGATGAATGGCTCCAGCAAATTGACAAAAATACCGAAGTGGTTTTCCTGCCTGAAATGTTTGCCACCGGTTTTTCGATGAATGTTTCAGAACTGGCAGAGCCAATGAACGGAGAAACTGTGAACTGGATGAAAAAACGTTGTTCCGAACATCAGCTTGCTCTTTGCGGAAGTCTGATTATTCAGGAGAATGGTAATTTTTACAATCGTATGTTGTTTGTCGAGCCTTCAGGAAAAACAAGCTTTTACGACAAGCGGCACTTGTTTACGATGGGAAACGAAGAAAGCCATTTTCAGGCGGGAACTGAGCGATTGATAGTTGATTACAAAGGATGGCGCATTTGTCCGCTTATTTGCTACGATTTGCGTTTCCCGGTTTGGGCTCGCAACCGCAACGAATACGATTTGCTTGTTTATTCGGCCAACTGGCCACAAGCCCGGACAGAGGTCTGGAATACCTTGCTGAAAGCGCGTGCCATCGAAAATCAATGCTATGTGGTTGGTGTCAACCGCGTTGGTGCCGACGGACAGGGAATTGAATATTCGGGCGATTCGCAGGTTTTTTGCCCAAAAGGGAAAAGTCTTCTTCAATCGTTACCCAACCTCGAAAAATCACTTTCAGCCTCACTTTCTTACAGTGAATTAATTGATTTTCGTTACAGATTTCCGGTATTGAACGATGCCGACAACTTTATTCTGAAATAATGTAGGTAAATTGTACGATAATTATTAAAATCATTTATCATGAAAGATCTAACAACCTTATTACCAAGTTCTGAACGGATGGTGGAACTTGCCATTACTTATGGCGGTCAGATTTTACTGGCAGTTATAACTTTAGTCGTAGGTTTATGGCTCATCGGAAAACTGGTTAAAGTTCTGAAACGCATATTCGAAATGCGCTCCTTTGAACAAACGCTTCAGTCATTTTTAATTCATCTGATAAGTATTACGCTAAAAGTACTGTTGCTGGTTAGTGTTGTTACAATGGTTGGTGTGCAAATGACCTCCTTTATTGCGATCCTTGGTGCCGCAGGTTTAGGCTTCGGAATGGCGCTTTCCGGTACATTGCAAAATTTCGCCGGAGGGGTTATGTTGCTTATTTATAAACCATTCAAGGTTGGCGATTTTATCGATGCGCAAAGTTCGGTGGGCACTGTGGCCGAAATTCAGATTTTTCATACCATATTAAAAACGGTTGATAATAAGACGATTGTAATTCCAAATGGAGGATTGAGCAATAGTACACTTACCAATTATTCTACCGAACCTCTCCGAAGGGTTGACTGGACTTTTGGCATTAGCTATTCTGAAAACATCGACAAAGCGCGTGGAATTATTCTTGCGGTTATTAATTCTGATACACGTATTCATCAGGATCCAGCTCCTTTTGTCGGACTTATTTCGCTGGGCGACAGTTCGGTAAATATGGTGACACGTGTCTGGGTTGACTCGGCTGATTATTGGGATGTTTTTTTCTCTGTCAACGAAAATGTTAAGAAAGAGTTTGATAAAACAGGCATAGTTATACCATTTCCACAAAGGGATATTCATCTTTTTCAAACCAAAATAAATTAGAAATCAAACCAAATCAAAAAATGAAGACCATTCTATTTATTCTTTTTATCGCATTGGGCTTTGGCGTTTTTGCCAAAGATTACACAATCATTTCCCCAAATGGGAAAATTAAAGTTTCAGTAACAGTCGATACACAAATTAAGTGGTCGGCAACAGTTGATAATCATCCGGTTTTTACCGATAATACTTTGAGTCTCGATCTGGGAACTTCGGTATTGGGTGTCAATCCAAAGGTTGTTTCGGCAAAGACTTCTTCTGTAAATGAAACAGTTAAGACGGTTGTGGCGGTAAAATCTAAAACTATCAGCAATAATTATAACCAGCTGAACCTGAATTTTAAACAAAATTACACCGTTAGTTTTCGTTTGTTCGACAATGGAATTTCCTACCGGTTCGAAACGAATTTGAAAGAACCGATAACCGTTAAATACGAAGAAGTCGGATTGAATTTTTCAGGCGATTACGGAGTACTTTTTCCTGAAGAAGAAACCGTTTATTCGCATTACGAACGCAGTTATATCGATCAGAAAATCAGTTCATTCAATGCCGGAAGGTTTGCGTCGCTTCCAACCTTGGTAAAGGCTGATAACAATATAAAAATAGGTATAACCGAAGCTGATTTGTTCGATTATCCTTGTCTGTTTTTGGAAGCGACAGGTAAGGCGGCTTTCAAAAGCAAATATCCAAAAGTTATCCTGAAGTCGGATCCGAAAGGCGACCGCGAAATTCAGAATATTCAGGAAGCTGATTACATTGCTGCCACTTCAGGAACACGAACTTTTCCATGGCGTGTTTTCATGATCAGTACAGAAGATGCACGACTGGTTGAAAATCAGATGGTTTTCCTGCTTTCAAGAGAATGTAAAATTACCGATACCAGCTGGATTAAACCCGGCCTTGTTGCATGGGACTGGTGGAACGAAAACAACATTTTTGGGGTTGATTTTAAAGCCGGACTGGATACCAAAACCTACAAATATTACATCGATTTTGCTTCGAAAAACAATATTCCTTACATTATTCTCGACGAAGGCTGGACCAAATCGACTACCAATATTAAAGAAGCAAATCCTGATTTAAACCTTCAGGAACTGATTGCCTACGGAAAAACAAAGAATGTGGACATTATTTTGTGGTGCCTCTGGAATCCTCTGGATGCTGACATGGATGCGATTCTGGACATTTATGCCAAAGTTGGCGCCAAAGGAATAAAAGTCGATTTTATGGCCCGATCGGAACAATACATGGTGAATTTTTACGAACGGGCAGCAAAAGCATGTGCCGATCGTAAACTTCTAATCGATTTTCACGGAGCGTTTAAACCGTCAGGAATGGGAAGGGCTTACCCGAATATTATTAACCACGAAGGTGTGAAGGGTATGGAAAATGCCAAATGGAGCAAGGATATTACGCCCGAACACGATGTTACACTGTGCTTTACCCGAATGCTTGCCGGACCAATGGATTTTACTCCGGGAGCGATGATCAACAAAAATGAAAAGGATTATGCCATCAGCTTTTCGAACCCTATGAGTATGGGTACGCGTTGCCACCAGGTTGCGATGTATGTTTGTTACGATTCGCCTTTGCAGATGCTGGCCGACAGTCCTTCGAACTACTACAAGGAAACGGAAACAACAGCTTTCATCAGCAAAATGCCAACTGTATGGGACGATACCAAAGTGCTTGATGCAAAAGTTGGCGACTACATTCTGATGGCCCGCCAGAAAGACAATAATTGGTATCTGGGAGCTATGACCGACTGGACTGCCCGTACTTTAGACCTTGATTTGTCGTTTTTGGGCGAAGGAACATTCGAGATTGAAATAATGCAGGACGGAGTGAATGCCGAAAAAAGCTGTAACGATTACAAACGAATTGTAAAACAGGTGAGCAAAGCCGATAAGTTGAAAATTGATATGGCAAAAGGCGGAGGCTGGGCAGCGATTTGCAGAAAATTATAAAAAAAGATATGGTTGCAGTAAGGGTTTCGCTGGGTTGAACTGTCTTTTGGAGGTAAACAACGAATCAATCAGTATCAGATATTTCGTAAATGGATTCCGTAATATTACCCAATGTCATAAAAGTCATTCAATTGTCATTTGGTAGTCATTAAGTTGCCAGAAAATGACAATAAATGCCCACAATTGACTGACGAAAATGCCAAATAGGTATGCAAACGGTCAATCATATTTCGTAAACCACCTGAACCATTTAAATCAAAAAAAAGGTCGCCGATGTAAAAATCAGGCGGCCTTTTTATTTATAACTAATATTTTAGTTTGAAAACTAAAATATTAGTTATATGTTTGTCCGGGATATCCAATCAACTGTGAAACGATTAGTTGGAATTGATCAGCCACATTTCGGTTCATGTTGAATTTAGTTGAACTTTTTTTTTGTCTTTTGTAACTAAATATTTAGTTGACGAACTAATTGCTTAGTTTTTGGCAGGATTTTTGATATTTGAAAACGAAATTTAACTGGAAATGTGATGAAAGAATTAACCAAAGCCGAAGAGCAGATTATGCAGGAATTGTGGACACTCGAAAAAGCTTTCGTAAAAGAAATTGTAGATAAGCTTCCGGAGCCAAAACCTGCATACAATACGGTTTCTACAATTATCCGGATTCTGGAAAAGAAAGGTTTTGTTGACCATTACGCGTATGGAAAAACACATCAGTATTTTCCGCTGATCAGCAAACCGGATTACACGAAATCGTACTTCAAAAATTTCCTGAGTGGTTATTTCAGCAATTCGTTTCAGGAAATGGTTTCGTTTTTTGCCAAAGAAGACAAAATGAGCCTCTCAGAACTTGAAGATTTAATCAAGGAAGTTGGAAAAGATTTAGAACCCGATAATCCGTCACCCAATGACTAACTTTGTAAATTACCTGCTGGAGTCGGGAATAAGCCTGAGCCTTTTCGCGCTCGTTTATTTCCTGTTTTTGCGGCGAGAAACTTTTTTCAGCGTGAACCGTTGGTTTCTGCTTGTTTCTATTGGTTTCTCGGCACTTCTGCCACTGTTGCACATCCCGTTTTATACGCCGCAGGCAACTGTTCTGCCCGAAGTTACGGTAACACCCTATATCAATTTGCTGAGTTCGGTAACTATTTATGGAACGGCATTGTCGCATGGCGCCGAACAATTTGTGTTGAATTACAGCATGTTGGGCTATGTTTATTTATTGGGTGTGGTAATTTTCGCCGGAATATTTTTTCTTCGGATTTACCAGATTATCTGGTTAATTGCGCAAAACCGGGTTGTTTCTGAAGGAAAAATCAAGCTGGTAATTTTGGACAATGAACTAAGTCCATTTTCTTTTCTGAATTATATTTTCGTAAGCAAAAACCTGCAAAATACCAAAGGCTGGGAAAAAATGCTTGAGCACGAAAAGCAGCACATTCAGCAAGGACACACTTTTGATGTACTTGTTCTTGAGATTGTTGCTGTGCTTCAGTGGTTTAATCCTTTCTTTTGGATGTTCAGGCGGGCATTGCGCGAAAATCATGAATTTCTGGCCGATCAGGCCGTTATCTCTCACGGAACTGCACCTTCGTGGTACAAGCAGATCTTACTCAATCAGTATGTTGGCGAACAAGTTGTGATTGCCAACAACTTCAATTATTCGTTAATTAAATCCCGTATCAAAATGATCTCAAAAATAAAATCAAGAAAAATAGCCAATGTAAAAATCCTGATTGGATTTATTATTGCTGCCAGTTTAGTAGCTGTTTTTGCCTGTGAGCAAAAGGAATCGGTAACAATGCAAATCACACAAGACAGTAAAACAATTACGCTCGTAACAGAGGGGAGCCATACGCTTCAGGTAACCGGAGATTCTGCAGGAATTGAAATTCTGAAAAGTATAATTGGTAAATCAAGAAATTATGCATCGCAATTAGATAGCGTAAAAGGCGAGAAAATTTATATTCAAAAAGCTAAAGTTGAAACAGAAATTGCTCCAATTTCGGAAAACGTTCAGGAAAATTCAGCACAGGAAGAAGTATTTTTTATTGTGGACGAAATGCCTGAATTTCCCGGAGGACAGACTGCATTGCGTAATTTTGTAGCTCAAGCTGTTAAGTATCCAACTGAAGCCTCGTCAAAAGGCATCCAGGGTAAAGTGTTTGTAAACTTTGTAGTTGATAAAGATGGTTCGGTTAAAAATGCAAAGATTTTAAGAAGTGCCGATCCATCACTTGACAAGGAAGCCTTGCGCGTTGTGAATAGCCTGCCGAAATGGAAACCTGGAAAGCAAAAAGGGGTGGAAGTGGCAGTATCTTACACCGTCCCAATCAATTTTGTTTTGCAGTAATGTTTTCTGTTTGACCTGTCAGGAGGACTGTCAAAAATTGCCAACTCTGTTGAAAAAAAGACGTTCCATTTTAGTCCCATCGGGACTTAATATTTATAGAAAGCATTTCGAAAGGATCTATTCCGTCCCTATTGGGACGGGATAGGTTATCGCTATTTATTTTCTATAAATATTTAGTCCATAAATGGACTCTTTTGAACGAAGTTTCCCAAATAAATAACTATAAATCAACCAGCCATGAACCCGAAAACAATCATCCTCATTCTGCTTATTCTGCCGTTTCAGCTTTTTTCTCAATCAATCGACGAGCTTATCCTGAATAAGAAATACGACAACGCTTTGGACCGTATTTCAACCCAAATTCAGGAAAAACCTGAAGCAGAATTGTATTTCAAACAGGCTGTGATTTACAAAGAGCTGTCGAAACCACTTTTGGCTTGTAAATCGTTGGAGCAGGCGATGTTTTATGATCCTCAAAATAGTTTGTATCTGGCCGAACTGGGCGAAAATTACTCAAGCCTCGGTAATATTTATCAAACTGTTGATTGTTATCGCCGGGCAGTTGATTTGTCGCCGAAAGATTTGAGCCTGAAAGCAAAGCTGGGCAGGGCTTACATCAGTATCGACGATTTTCAGCGGGCATACCAAACCTTCGAGGATATTCATAAAGTTGATTCAACAAATGTTTACTTCAACAAGCAATTTGCTTTTGCCGCTTTTAGGAATGGCAAACCCGATCAGGCAATTCGTTTGTACGAGCTGGTTCTTGCCGAAAATCCGGGTGATTTCACTTCGCATTTGAATCTGATTGCAGTTTATAAACGGAAAAAAGATGCTTTTCAGGTATATCAGACAGGGGTCAGGGCTTTGGCATATTTTCCAAGGAATGCTACCATTTTATTACGCCAGGCTGATGCTTTGTTTGAACTTCAGGAATACGAAAAAGCGTTGTATCCATACCAACAATACCTTGCCTCGAATGATTCGGTTTTTGATGTATTGAAAAATTACGGAATCTGTCAGTATTTCTGTAAGAATGAGCAAAAGGCTATTCAGGTTCTGGAGAAGTGTTACTCGCTGGTTCCAAACGATCAGTTTGTATATTTTTATCTGGGTTTGGCCTATAAAAGCCTGGCCGATTATACCCGGAGCGCCGAATATCTAATTGCTGCAATTGCTTGTGCACAGCCAGTTTACATGACTGAAATGTACCATCATCTGGGGCAGGTTTACGGCAACAACCGCGAATTCGAAAAGTCGATTGAAGCCCTGCAAAAAGCTTATGAATGCAACAACGAGCGGGTGGAGATATTATTCGAAATTGCGACCACTTACGAAGAATTCAATTTTAATAAAACACTTGCACTCAATTATTATTCTAACTACCTGAAAATAGCGGGTACAAAAGCCAAAAATGCTGATTATGCTCTGGAAAGATTGAGAAAAATTAAAGAAGAGTTGTTTTTTGAAAATAAATAATTGTCGGTAATTCTCTGTAATTTTAATAGTTTTGCTGCAAATCAATTAAACAACCTACTATGATTAAATTACAATTTATTGTGCTGTTGTTTGCTTTATTGACCTGGGGATCTGTGAATGCTCAGGATCAACAACGCCCCGGCCAGCAACCAGCTCCCGAAACCGGCGAAAAATTCAAAATCGGAATGGCAGGTTATTCATTTGTCAAATTAAATGATTTGGACAAATCACTGGCAACCATGAAAAAAGCAGACGTTCACTACCTCTGTATCAAAGATTTCCATTTACCATTTAAAAGTACCGATGCGGAAATTGCCGCTTTTCATGCCAAATTGAAAGATTATGGAGTGACCGGTTATGCGGTTGGCCCTATTTACATGAAAACTGAAGCCGAAATCGACAACGCTTTTGAATATGCCAAAAGGGTAGGAGTGAAACTTATTGTTGGCGTTCCGAATGTTGAGCTTTTGCCTTATGTAGATAAAAAAGTGAAAGAATATGGCTTTAATTATGCCATTCACCTGCATGGGCCTGATATTAAGATTTATCCGGATGCCGAAGATGTTTGGAACAATGTGAAAGATCTTGACCCGAGAATTGGAATGTGCCTCGATATTGGCCACGATACCCGCAATGGAAAAGATCCGGTAGCCGATCTGAAAAAGTACCATACCCGTGTATTCGATATTCATATTAAAGATGTAACCGGAACAACTAAACTGGGTTATTCGCTTGAAATTGGTCGCGGGGTAATCGACTTTCCTGCATTTGTTAAAATGTTGAGAAAAGTTGGATATACAGGAGTTTGCAGCCTTGAACACGAAAAAGACATGGCCGATCCTTACATGGGAATTGCAGAATCAATTGGATATTTTAGGGGCGTGATTGCTACCACAAAAAAATAATTCAGGTTTTAAGATGCTGACAGCCAGATTTAAAGGCCGTTGCTTGCTGAAAGTGACGGCTTTTTCTGTTTGTATTAGAGTGATTGAAAATAAATGATCTGCTGACGCATTGAACAGTAAAAGATTGCTATTTTTATCAATCCTCCAAAGGATCTTAAATTTTTGCCTTGTTGCTGTAATTTTAAAACTGAAGCTTATGAGACTGTCCGAAAAGATTATTGTTATCCTGTTAGTTGTTATTTCGTTTTCGTTTACAAAAGAGAAGATTAAATCGCCGGAAGTTACTGTTGACGAGCTAAAAAAACATATCAGCTATCTGGCTTCAGAGGATTTGAAGGGTCGTCGTACCGGAACCGAAGGAGACAGCCTTGCTGCGGAATATATTCGCGCGCAATTAAAAGCAAGTGGCTTGATTTCCTTATATGATAATGGTTTTCAGCGGTTTAGGGTAACCGATAAAATTATTTCCGGACCAGCAAACAGTATGATTTTAAATGGTGAATCGCTAAAAATTGATACTGATTTTGCTCCATTCGCATTTTCGGAGAATGCCTCATTTTCGGGCGAAGTTGTTTTTGCAGGTTATGGTTTTGATATCAATGAAGATAGCCTGAAATGGAATGACTATGAAGGACTGAATGATAAAGGAAAAATTGTTCTGATTTTGCGTGCCGATCCTGAAATCGAGAAAAACGTGAGCCCGTTTGTAAAATACAGCAAAGACCGCGACAAAGTACTTCAGGCAAAAGATATGGGTGCTGCTGCCGTTTTGTTGGTTTCGGGCAAAGTTTTCGATCCTGAAGATAAATTTGAGCCACTTGCAAAAGGCGATCAGTCGGTGGGCATTCCAGCTTTCCGGATTTCGAGAAAAACAGCCAATTCAATTTTGGAGCCTAAAAAGTTGCAGATAGAAGAGTTGGAGAAAACAATGAACGAGCTTCGGAAACCGGCAGGTTTCTCAACAGGAGTGAGCATTTCAGGGCATTCGGATGTGGTACAAACCACTTTGCCAACACGCAATGTGGTGATGATTTTGCCGGGCAACGATAAGTTGCTTAAAAACGAATATGTGATTTTAGGCGCCCATTTCGACCACCTTGGATTGGGTGGTTTGGGGTCGGGGAGCCGTGTTCCGGATACTGTTGCGGTTCATTACGGAGCCGACGACAATGCCTCGGGCGTTGCAATGATAATTGAATTGGCTGAAAAGCTGGCGGCTAATCCTAAAAGTCACAGGCGTTCGATTGTTGTTGCTGCATTTTCAGGAGAAGAAATGGGACTGCTTGGTTCAAAATGGCTGGTTGAAAATTCGGAAATTGATTTGAGCAAAGTGAATGCCATGGTAAATATGGATATGGTTGGTCGCCTGAACGAAAATTCGCTGTTGCAAATCGGTGGAATTGGCACTGCCGAACCTTTCAAACAGATGATTACAACTAAAAGCGATACCACAATTCTTAAACTTTCCTTGTCTGACGAAGGTTACGGACCTTCTGATCATGCTGCATTTTACGGGAAGAATATTCCGGTGCTGTTTGTTTCAACCGGTGCTCACCTCGATTATCATACACCTGCCGATACTCATAGTAAAATTAATTACGATGGAATGTTGAAACTTGCGGATTTAACTTATCCGATAATTTCGGAGCTGGCCAATATGGATACTAAACTGGTGTTCAGGGAAGCCGGGCCAAAAGAAGTTGCCGGGCGCGGCACCCGCCGTAAAGGAGTTACCTTGGGAATTATGCCCGATTTTGCCGGAAATGTGAAAATTGGTTTGCGCGCTGACTTGATTACTCCCGGACGACCTGCTGCTATTGGTGGCATGAAAAAAGGTGATATAATTACTTCCATCAATGGAAAACCGGTCAATAACATTCAGGATTACATGTTCCGGATGGGACAACTAAAACATGGCGAAACCATTAATGTGGAGGTTTTGCGCGACGGGAAAAAAGAAGTGCTGATTATTCAACTTTAAAGTTTCGGTTATGAAAACATTTTTATTTTGGTTTTTTGCTTTTGTAATCACCATTTCAGCAGCCATTTATCAGCGGGCAACTGGCCCAACTTATCCAAAAAAACTGGATATACCTGTTAATAATGTGATTTATCCGGTGAAGCTTGTGCGCAGTCTGGGTTTGGATGAAGAGCCGCTGGTTAAATTGAAAATAAGCGATGCCACCATTTCTGCGAAAATTTATTTCAGAAGATATTTAAGTAGCGATGAATTTCAATCGGTTGATTTTCAGTTTAAAAGTAAGCCAATCAATTCATTCGTGATGAATAAGATCTTTAAAATTGAAAAGGAAGAAGGCTTTTTTGCTGAAGTTCCGCAACAACCTGCTGCCGGTAAAATCGAATATTACTTCGAGATTACCGATCAGTTGGGAACAAAAACTTATCTGAAAGAAGCGCCTACAGTAATTCGTTTCAAAGGAGGTGTGCCGGCAGCAATTCTTGTTCCGCATGTGCTGTTCATGTTCATAGCCATGTTGTTTGCCAATATTGCAGGACTGATGGCTGCTTTCAAAGCAAAAAGCTTCAGAAAATATACGTT
>Ga0154413_1047_pt6 | contig 13527 bp, 13 predicted proteins | sample RifGroB2_FD_115917 | JGI IMG/M metagenome (GOLD analysis project Ga0154413, IMG submission 115917) | Bacteroidetes bacterium GWB2_41_8 | reverse complement strand
GGCACATGCCGACACTCTTGGAATGTTCACCCTGCCGAAATTTCTGGATAAAAAGATTCTCGAAATGGAGGATTTCGGTTTTTGGCTAGAATCTCCGTTTAAGTTTCAACGCCGATGCATGCCGGTAACGCTCATTAAACACATCAAGAAAACCCGTCAGGTAATGCCTTCAATTATTTTTGTTGAAAAACTTATGACAGATCCGGAACGGGAAGTTCATCAGGGAATGGGTTGGTTTCTGCGCGAAGCATGGAAAATAAGTCCGGCAGAAGTAGAACCTTTTCTCCTGAAATACAAAGACACCGCACCTCGACTAATTCTTCAGTATGCCTGCGAGAAAATGACCGCAGAAAATAAGTTGAGGTTTCGGCGTGCCAAATAATACCGGTTGAAATCGGAAAATCTATTTTTGAACATTTCAGAAACGAAAACGGGAAGCTCAACTGAACTTCCCGTTTCCATTTTATTTTTTCCCCTGAAATTATTCGTCGCCAAAAGAAACGCCCATTTTGCGGCCTTTCAGAACTAAGTTATTATCAGGATTTACCAGACGCAATTTGCCTCCTACTTCTTCGAGCGGAACGGTTGTAAGTTCGTTGCTTTTTAATGCGACCATCGTTCCGAAATTTCCGTCTGCAATACACAGAGCAGCATACGCACCGTAACGTGTTGCTAAAATACGGTCCATTGGCGATGGGCTTCCGCCACGCTGGGTGTAACCCAAAACCGTTTCGCGTGCTTCAACATCCAGCTTCGATTGTATCGATTCTGATAAATACCTTGCAGCCGACATATCTTTCGGGTGATCAATTCCTTCGGCAACTACCACAATTGTATAGGGTTTGTTTTGCTCGTAGCGTTTTTTGATTTTCGAGATAACCGATTTCATCGAATGTTTTATTTCAGGTATCAGGATGATATCTCCTCCACCCGCCATTCCGGCATAAAGTGCAATCCATCCGGCATTGTGCCCCATTACTTCCACGATCATTACCCTTCCGTGAGAGTTTGCCGTACTATGCAAACGGTCAACAGCCTCGGTAGCAATTAGTACAGCCGAATCGAACCCAAAAGTCATATCAGTACCCCAAACATCATTATCAATGGTTTTCGGAATACCAATTACGTTCAGGCCAATTTTCGACAACAAATGAGCAGTTTTCATGGTGCCGTTCCCTCCAATACAAACCAAAGCATCCAAGCCCAAATCGTGATAATTCTTTTTGATCAGTTCCGGTTTATCATTGTCTTCTTCCGTTACAATTTTGAACGGCTTTTCGCGCGAGGTTCCAATAATTGTACCGCCAAGCGTCAAAATTCCCGACAAGTCTTTTTCTTTAAGTTCAATGTATTGTTTATGGATCAGGCCAGTATAACCCGACGAAAATCCTATCACTTCCATACCATATTCAACAATGGCTGTTTTTCCAACACCCCTGATTGCGGCATTTAATCCCGGACAGTCTCCGCCGGCAGTCAAAATACCAATCCTTTTTGCTTTGATCTTACTCATAATATCCAATTTTATAATTGATTAGAAAGGAGTTCATTAAAAACATTCAAAGTTACAAAAAGCTTTGTATGGTAAGTTCCAGATTTCAATTAAAAACAAATTATAAAGGCCTCACAAAATTAAAGAAAATCAACCTGCCGGTATTATTCCGAAGTCTGAAATTACACTTCCTATCATAAAGAATCAGGATAAAAACTCCGTCATATTTCAGGATAAACCGCCATAAAACCTGCTTTTTTGCTGAAGTTTTTTTTAACTTTGTCGTCAGCAACTTAAAACCACAATAAATTATCTATAAACTAAAAGTCATTTCCAATGAAAAAATTCTATTCACTTTTTCTGGCCGGAACACTCATTTTTGCAGTATCGTGCCAGAGTGGTCAAAAAAAGGCTGGCGAAAAATCGGCCAAAGACGCGGCAGTAGAGGCCGTTCCTGAAGTTAACCAACTTAGTGCCGAAGAAACCAGCACCGGCTGGACACTTTTGTTCGACGGAACAACTTCGAATGGCTGGAGAGGCTACAACAAAACTGAATTCCCAAAAGGCTGGGAAATTGCAGATGGAACATTGCATTGTATCGGAACCGGAACCGGAGAAGCTGGCGCTGAAAACGGTGGCGATATTATCTATGACAAGAAATTCAAAAACTTTCACCTGAAGGTTGAATGGAAAATTGGTGTCGGTGGAAATTCAGGTATCTTCTATCTTGGACAGGAAATTCCGGAGTGGCCAATTTATAAAACAGCTCCTGAAATGCAGGTTTTGGATAATGTCAACCACATTGACGCCAACATGGGCAAAGACGGAAACCGTCAGGCTGGCTCGTTATACGACCTTATTCCGGCAAAACCACAGAATGCAAAACCAGTTGGCGAATGGAATACTGCCGAAGTAATTTGTTACAAAGGAACTGTGGTTCACAAACAAAACGGCGAAACTGTTCTTGAATATCATTTATGGACTGACGACTGGAAAAAAATGGTTGCAGAAAGTAAATTCCCGAACCTGAATGAAAAATGGGCCGATGTTGCCACTGAAGGTTACATCGCTTTCCAGGATCATGGTGACGATGTTTGGTATCGCAACGTAAAAATCAAAGAATTGCAATAAGCACTCGCGATAAACTAATACTGAAAGCCTCCTGAAAAGGGGGCTTTTTTTGTTTCTCTATGGCTGGTATCCCGATTGATTCAGTATTGACTGAAAATCAGGATTATTCATCAGATCAGCTAACTTAACATCTTTATTCTGTTTCATATACGAGCGCACAATCTGCCAGCCCAACCATGCTCCGGTGCGTGACGGCGATTGGTCGGTAAATGCCGATGTATATGGACCATCGTCGATAAAACGCTTAACGCTCATCCTGTCGGTTGAATACAACAGCTTATGTTCGGCCAGAAAAGTCCACATTGCAGCTTCGTTTTTATTACAATAATCAAGTTGATTTTTGGTAAATCCAATTTTCAGTGAGTCAGGCATTTCAGGCAACATAGCGTCAATAAAATACTGCATTTTACCCTCGTGAATCATTTGACTCAGTAGATTATTTGCGTTATCAGCTTTTGGCCATTCTGTTACGGCCCATGCATATATCATGTCAGGAACTATCTTTTCAGGATGCATATTTCTGCGTTTGTAAACCGGCAAACCCAGCTCTTTGTAATAACGGCTGTCGTATCCCAAATATTTATCAAGGCTGATTCCAATCAGATTTTCGGCAGTAACAACCGACTGGTTAAATCCTGAAATACAGGTATAAATTGTTGGAATATCCTTTGCAGGAAAATAATGTTTGTAGTATTTAAATGCCTGAACCAGTTCCTTGCGGAGTTTTATTGTATCGATGTTCGCTGCTACGTTTTGTACAAGTTCCCGATTAAGTGAATCAGAAATAAACGAATAAAGCAATTCAGCAAATTCTTCCTGCTCAGTGCCGCCAATCGAGATCATCCGGTAAGTAAAAATGTCGAAAAACTCACCATACGAATGCTTCAATTCCGGGATTTCCGATGCCAGCTGATCTTTTTTCAGCTTCATCAAATCAGCATCAAGATGCCTGATTTTAACATCAGCAGAAACATCAGAAACATTTACTTTCAGCGGATTGCGTGTACAAGAGAACATGATTGCCGCTAAACACAAAAGGAAAAAGAATTGTTTCATCAGGAATATTTTTTGATAATTACGGACGAACTGCATTTTTATTGCCAATTTAAATTTAAAATTCGAGATTTGCAGGAAACAAAACTAAGCCATTCTTACGTTATATAGCCGGCTCAGAACCTGATTTTCGATCGTTGAGTCAAATTTTACGTATTCAGCAAATTAAACAAATAGCGATGAAAAGGATTACTTTATTTTCAGTATTATTTATTCTTGCACTTACCGCATGGAGTCAACCCCGGATACAGCTTTCGTTTACCGGAAGCCCTTCACTTAACTGGATGAAATCAAACAATCAGTCGGTTGATAAAGAAAAAATTGTTGCAGGTTATGATTTCGGACTAAATGGCGATATTTTCTTTAGCGAAAACGAACGCTACTCTTTGTTTACCGGATTACAGATTTTAAATACGGGAGGTTCTGTTACTTACCGCGAAGCTTTCAAGTTTTCAGGTAAAACCATGCCACCATCAACTAAAATAAGGTATCGCCTCCGTTATGTCGAAATCCCTTTGGCCATCAAACTTAAAACTGATCAATTTCACAGAACCCGATACTGGGGTCAATTTGGATTGTCGTCGATGATAAATATCGGAGCCAATGGCGACAGCAGCGATGATACATTCAGAAAAGCAAATATCAACGACGAAATAAACCTGTTTAACCTGGCGATGATTGTAGGTGCAGGGTTCGATTTTGATTTGGGAGGTAGCAATTCGGTGACTGCCGGATTAATTTTCCACAACGGCTTGACAGATATTACCACCGATAATGCTTTCAACGACAAAACCATCATCAACTCACTAAAGATCAGGCTTGGACTGATATTTTAAGAAGTATATTATGAAAATTGCCATTGCACAACTCAATTATCACATCGGTAATTTCGAACTGAATACGTCAAAAATAATTGATTGTATCAGCAAATCGAAGGTTGCAGGAGCCGATCTGGTGGTTTTTTCTGAACTTTCGGTAACCGGTTATTACCCCCACGATTTGCTTGAGCGAAAAGAGTTTATTGAGCAATCGTACAAAGCCATCGATAAGATTGCTGTCAGTTGTACCGGTATTGCTGCAATCATTGGCGCACCAAGCATCAATCCTGAACCCCGCGGCAAAAAGCTGTTCAATTCTGCATTTTTCATTTACGATGGTACGGTTCAGCAAGTAGTAAACAAATCGTTACTACCCACTTACGATATTTTCGACGAATACCGCCATTTCGAACCCAACAAGCAATTCTCTGTTTTCAATTTCGCCGGAAAAAAACTGGCCATCACCATTTGCGAAGATCTTTGGGACGAGCAGGAAACTCAAAACGAGTTTGGCCGCGAAAAGCTGTACCAAATTTCACCATTGAAAGAATTATCGGCCTTAAGTCCCGATTTGGTAATCAACCTTTCGGCCTCGCCATTCTCCTATAATCAGGAAAACTGGCGCAAAAATATTCTGGTTAAAAATGCCATAAAATATCAATTGCCCATTCTGTACGTCAATCAGGTGGGTGCGCAAACCGAACTGGTTTTCGATGGTGGCTCTTTCTTCCTTGATAAAAACGGCACTATTCAGGAAGAACTAAACTATTTTGAAGAAGATTTCCGAATAATTGACACCGAAATACCTTCAGGAAACCTTCAGCCTAAAACCGAAACCATCGAAAAAATACATCATGCGCTGGTTCTCGGTATCCGCGATTATTTCACGAAAATGGGCTTTAAAAAAGCCACACTGGGTTTATCCGGAGGAATTGATTCGGCTTTGGTGCTTGTTTTAGCTGTTGAAGCGCTGGGAAACGAGAATGTTCGTGTTTTGCTGATGCCCTCGCGGTTTTCGTCGGATCACAGCGTAAACGATGCTTTACAACTTGCTCAAAACCTGGGCATTCAATATGAAACTATTCCGATTCAGCCAATGGTTGATAGTTTTGAGCAAAGCCTTTCTGGAGTATTTGCAGGTTTACACAACGATGTGACCGAAGAAAACATTCAGGCCCGTACACGCGGGATTTTGCTGATGGCCATTTCGAACAAATTCGGAAACATTCTGCTGAACACCACCAATAAAAGCGAATGCGCTGTTGGTTACGGAACTTTGTATGGCGACATGAACGGCGGACTTTCGGTGCTTGGAGATGTTTATAAAACCGACGTATTTAAAATGGCACGCTGGATTAATCGCGAACGTGAAATAATTCCAGAAAATACCATACTGAAACCACCTTCGGCAGAACTCCGTCCCGATCAGAAAGACACCGATTCGCTGCCCGACTACGACATGCTCGACCAGATTCTGTTTGACTTTATCGAACTGAACTTGTCGCCTGATGAAATAATCGCCAAAGGATTCGACGAAGCAACAGTTTTGCGGACAGTCAGGATGGTTAACAACAACGAATACAAAAGATTTCAGGCACCGCCAATCATAAGAGTTAGTTCAAAAGCATTTGGGTTTGGCCGCCGAATTCCTTTGGTAGCGCGGTATTCATAAGCAATAGCTACCTATTAAAATTCTGAAAATTAAGTTTTGTACGAAGTTTGGCAAAAGGCAAAATAAATGCGTCATTTTTCCATATTTGACAAATTTACTTAACTTTGATGCTACAGAACATGAAAATTTATTTCTATGGCAAGTCATGAAATGGGGATGAAAGAAGTATTTGAGAATCCAAAATCTATTTTCAGTACACTAACTGTTGAAGAAAAAGAGGATTTGCAGAAAAATCTCACACTGGCTTATTTCAAGAAAAATGAATTCGTTTTCAAGGAAGGCGAAAAACCAAACGGTTTTTTATTTCTGATAGAGGGGAAAGTGATTATCTTCAAAGAAGGCGTTGGTGGACGTGAGCAAATTATCCGGATGACCAAACCTCTTGGAATTATTGGTTACCGCGCATTGCTTGCCGATGAACTACATATCGGTTCGGCAATTACGCTCGAAGATTCGATAATTTGTGTTATCAGCCACGAATATCTTTATAGTAAATTACTGAAAAACCCCAATTTCTCGCTCAAACTGTTGCAAAAGCTTGCCAGAGAACTTGGATTTTCGAATGCCCGGACAGTTACACTTACCCAAAAACATATTCGTGGTCGTTTGGCCGAATCGTTGCTTCTCCTGAAAGAAAAATACGGTTGGGAAAACGATGGCGCCACACTTAAAGTTTACCTCTCGCGCGAAGATATTGCCAACTTATCGAACATGACCACATCGAATGCCATCCGAACACTATCGACCTTTGCAGGCGAAAAAGTAATTGCGATTGATGGCCGTAAAATAAGGATTCTTGACATTCACAAACTGGAAAAAATCAGCAAACTGGGGTAGCGAAGAGTTTCAGGTTTTAGGTTCAAAGTTCCTGGTCTGTTTGTCATTGTGTGTCAATAAATGACACGAAGTAAATGACTACTAATGACATTTATTGTCCTGACCATTGCGACTGACCACTCTCCTACTCCTGCAAATAAACCCGCTTCACCCGCTGCGAGATTCCGGTAAGTATTTCATACGGAATAGTCCCGATGGTTTTGGCAATGTCGCTTACTGGAATATGTTCGCCCATCAGTTCAACTTCGTCGCCAACTGAAACCTGTAACCCGGTAACGTCTATCATACACATATCCATGCAAATATTTCCAATTATTGGTACGATTTGCCCATTAACATACACCTTCCCCACCCCATTGCTCAACCGGCGGTCGTAACCATCGGCATAACCAATCGGGAGAACAGCGATTTCAGAATCGCGGCCGATCACACCTTTGCGACTGTAGCCCACCGTTTGCCCTGCCGGAATTTTGCGAATTTGAGACACCGAAGTTTTCAGGCGGCTGATGCTTCTGATTTGCCCGTTATTGCAGGCACTCACCCCGTACAGACCAATTCCAAGCCGGACCATTTCAAACTGAAATTGGGAAAATCTTTCTATTCCGGCAGAATTAAGAATATGCCTGAACACTTTATACGGAAGCTTTTCCGCGATCATTGAACTGAATTTCAGGAACTGCTTAACCTGCCCGATTGTAAATTCGTCGTGCATCGCTTCGTCGGCTCCGGCCAGATGTGAGAAAACCGAACGAACCACCATTTGTTCCTGTGCGATCAGCTTTTTCAACAAACTTTCAATTTTATTTTCCGAATCAAAACCAAGGCGATGCATTCCGGTGTCGAGCTTCAAATGAACCGGATAACGAACAACCGCATTTTGCTGCAATACTTTCCTGAACGATTCAAAAATCTCTTCAGAATAAATATTTGGTTCGAGCCTGAATTCGATCATATTTTCGAAACTGTGTTCCTCCGGATTCATCACCACAATGGGCAAATCAATTCCGGCCTGACGCAGTTCAACACCCTCGTCGGCTACAGCTACAGCCAGATAATCTACTTTGTGAAATTGAAGAATGCGGGCAATTTCTGCCATTCCGCTACCATACGAGAATGCTTTCACCATTACCATGATGCGCGTTTCAGGACGAATAAGCGATCGGAAAAAGTTAAGATTATCAATTAAAGCGTTCAGGTCGATCTCTAAAACTGTCTGATGGTATTTTTTCTGAAGCACCGACGAAATCCGCTCGAAATGAAAATCCCGGGCACCTTTCAGGAGAATACAATCCTGATGAAACTTGCCCGGATGAAACGATTCCAGAAACTGCCCGGTTGATTCATAAAACTCAGCTGACATTTCAAACAAAGCTGCCTGTTTCCTGATTCGGGAACCGATACCTATCAAATGACCGGTTTTATTCATCTGAAGCAAACGCGCAACTTCCTGATACAATTGCTCATCAGCAATTCCCGATTGCTGAATATCCGACAGAATCACAGTTTTACGCAAATATGGAGTCCGCGCATGATTGTTCAAAAATGTAAGCGCAATTTGAAGCGAATTAATATCAGAGTTGTAATAATCGTTGATTAGCAAACAATTGTTGATGCCTTCCTTCATTTCAAGTCGCATAGCCAAAGGCTGAATTCTCCGGAACGATTCCAGTACTGCGCTGTCGGCATAATGCTGCGAAAGAATAAAAGCGAAACAATGTCCGGCATTTTCGAGACTGGCCGAATCCTGAAACGGCAATTTCACCCGGTAAGATTTGCCATCAAAATCGGTAAGCAGTTCAACTCCTTCACTTGTTTCGTCAATCCTGAAATAGAAATCGGCAGATCTGTCATTAAACGACCATGCAACAAGTTTAACCGACGGACTGACTCCCCCATTTCTGATTACAAAATCAACCAAAGATTGATCTTTGCAATATATTAATGTGTTGCACGAAGCAAAAAGTTTTAGCTTTTCTTCCAGTTTTTCCTGAATTGTGCTGAAATTTTCCTGATGCGCTTCGCCAATATTGGTTAAAATACCAATGGTTGGCCTGATAATTTCCTGCAAATGCTGCATTTCGTCAGGTTTTGAAATACCCGCTTCGAAAATGGCCATTTCATAATCTGCGCTCAGATTCCAAACCGACAAAGGAACGCCCACCTGCGAATTGTAGCTTTTCGGACTGCGGATAACAGCATGGTTGTGCAGCAATTCGAACAGCCACTCTTTAACGATTGTTTTTCCGTTGCTCCCCGTGATTCCCAGTACCGGAATTTCAAATTGAGAGCGGTTCCAGGCAGCCAGTTTCTGAAGCGCTTTCAGCGTATCATCAACCACTACGAAACTGCAATTAGAATATTTCAGGAATTCTTCGGAATAGCTTGAAACCACAAAAGCGCGAACACCCGAATGAACCAAATCGGCAATGTAACGGTGTCCATCGTTTCGCTCCGTTTTCAGTGCAAAAAACAAGCTCGACTCCGGATCAAAAATCATCCGGCTGTCAATTGCGATTGATGAAATATAAATTTCGGTATTAAATACCGGAGAACGATAATCGCCCCCTACAATTGAAGAAACCTGCTGAACGGAAAGATTAGGCATTATCGGGTAGCTTTGGTATAACAGGAACGGCACAAAGGTTCGTACTCATCCTTTTCGCCCAGTAAAACAAGTTTGTCGGCTGTCGAAAAGCGGTGCGAAAACTGGGCGACATCGCCACACCTCATGCAAATAGCATGAACTTTGGTAATATGATCGGCAACGGCCATCAATCCGGGAATCGGACCAAAGGGTTTTCCTTTGAAATCCATGTCCAGCCCGGCAATAATTACCCGTATTCCAAGATTTGCAAGCGACACGCTCACATCGAGCAAACCGTTGTCGAAAAACTGGGCTTCGTCAATCCCTATTACATCAACATCGCCGGCCAAAAGCATAATATTTCCTGAAGTTTCGACCGGAGTACTCATAATCGAATTCTCATCGTGTGACACCACTTCAGCAACAGAATAACGGGTATCAATGGCCGGCTTGAAAATCTCAACTTTCAACCGGGCAATTTTTGCACGTTTTAACCTTCGTATTAATTCCTCGGTTTTTCCAGAAAACATTGATCCGGCAATGACTTCAATACTGCCGGTTTTTTTTTGTCTGTCGATTCCCCTTTCAATAAACATGTATTTTATATGCTAAAGATTTTTGTACTTTTACCCTGTTTCAACAACCGATTTCATGCCGGGTTTTTAAGTTAGGCATCGGCATTCCGGTTATACAAGCCAAAGGTAAATTTAAATCATTACGAAGGAAAATTCAAGATGAATAACCGATTAAAATCAACTATACAAATGGACAAACGTAAATTAGTAAATATCATTATCAAGGATCTTGAAGAATTAAAAATTTTATCTGAAGAAGTTGTCAATAGTCAGAGCAATTCATCGCTGATTATCGATTTGGCTGTAAACAAAGCCCGGTTGCTCATTCAGGAAATAGAGCTATTGCGCCAACTTGCCGTAAATCCTGCATCATTTCAGGAAGAAACCGACGTAGAAGACCGATTTGATGAGGAAGAGGAAGAAGTTTCTGAAGTAAGTTTCCCCGATCCTGAACTTGAGATTTTGCATTTCGAGGAAGGTGATTATTCTGAAGCAGAAGAAGAACTTCAGGAGGAAGATGAAGAATTTGTGGAACAAGATGAAGACAAAACGGAAACCGAAGTTGAAGAAGAAGAAGAACCCGAATCGGAGGAAGAGGAAGATGAGGAGTTTGAGTCGGATGATGAGGAACCGGAAACTGATGAAGACGATTTGACTGAAACTGAAGAGGAAGAAGAGGAAATTGATCTGAAAGAGGAGGACGATTTGGAAGAAGATGAAGATTTGGAAGAGGATGAAGAAAGTGATGAAGAGGAAGAATTTATAGAAGAAGAAGAAGAAGAAGAAGAAGAGCCTTTGCAAAAACCGGTAATTGAGCAAACAGAGCTTAAAAACGATCCGCAACCCGGGATTCGTGAAATAAGCATTGAGGAACTTGATGACGAAGACGAACTCGAACCTGTTCGGTTTACACCTCAGGTAGAAACCCCTGTAAGGCCACAAATGCGTGAAATACCAAAACCCGAAAATACTGCTCCGGAAAAAACGGTCGTCGGAGAATCGTTTCAGAAAGAACGTTCGCTGAATGATTCGATTGGCGAAAATAAACTTGAATCGAAGGTTGCGAACAGCCCGATAACAAGTCTGCGTGCTGCCATCGGACTGAACGACCGCTTTATCTTTATCAGGGAAATTTTTGACAACAATTCGGATAAATACAACAAAATAATCGAGAATCTGGATAAAATGGAACATATTCAGGAGGCGGTTGAATACCTGAAAGCAAATCTTAGCATGCAAAAAAATGAAGCAAGCTTAAAGTTTGTTGATCTGCTGAAACGCCGGTTCACCAAGTAAAAACCTGAAATGATTGTCCGTTTGTGTACCTGTTGGGTATTTACATCAGTCAATACAATGGGTAAAGTTTCAGATATACAAAAACCTACAAAAAATGGGGAAATTATTTTTAGTACCGACCCCAATCGGCAACCTCGAAGATATGACTTTCCGCGGAATCAGAATCCTGAAGGAAGTGGACTTAATTTTGGCTGAAGACACTCGTACTTCAGCCAAATTACTCAGTCATTATGAGATAAAGAATAAACTTGTTTCGCATCACAAATTCAACGAGCATAAAACTGTTGAAATGATTGCCGGCCAAATCGAAAACGGCAAGAATGTGGCGCTGATTTCGGATGCAGGAACTCCCGGAATTAGCGACCCCGGATTTTTGCTTGTAAAAACATGTCTCGATAAAGAAATAGAAGTTGAATGCCTGCCGGGCGCAACAGCCATGATTCCGGCACTGGTAAATTCAGGTTTTCCGACCGACCGTTTTACCTTCGAAGGATTTCTTCCGCAAAAAAAAGGCCGTCATAAAAAAATCAAAGAACTGCTTACCGAACCCAGAACAATGATTTTTTATGAATCGCCTTACCGCCTGATGAAAACACTCGAACAATTTGCCGAGTTTCTTGGCCCTGACAGACGAGCCTCTGTTTCGCGCGAATTATCGAAGTTTTTTGAAGAAAACCGCAGAGGGACACTCGCCGAGTTAATCGAATATTTTGGTGCAAAAACCATCAAAGGCGAAATCGTAATAGTTTTGGAAGGTTACAAAGTAGAAACATCTGAAGAAGATGATGAATGAGAAAATACGATTTCCTTTTCTTTGACCTGGACAATACTCTCTGGGATTTTTCGGCCAACTCACACGAAGCACTGAAACAAACATTCGAAAAACTCGATTTGATTAGTCGTCTGGATTCATTCGATGCATACTTTAAATATTACGAACAAATTAATGAATCGCTTTGGGCTGATTACCGTGCAAAAAAAATTAACAAACAAACATTAATCACAGAGCGTTTCTCGAAATCGCTTAAAGCTTTTGAAATTACCGATCAGGATTTTGAAGGAATTAACCGCTTTTACCTTGAATTTATGGCTTTGCAAACCCGATTATTCGCCGGAACCAAAGAAACATTGACCTATCTGAAGAAAAAAGGCTATCAGATGCACATCATTACCAATGGATTTTATGAAGTGCAACATGCCAAACTTAACAATTGCGGATTGACCGATTTTTTTGGCAAAGTGTTTATTTCAGAAGAAATTAAAACCACAAAACCCCACCGGAAGATATTTGAACATGCCTTAAAATCGACCAATGCCAAAAAGCAAAAGAGCATTATGATAGGCGACTCGTGGGAAACCGATATTGAAGGAGCTATGGCTTTTGGAATTGATCAGATTATGAACCTCAACAACGGTGATAACAAGATACCCGAAACAGTAAAAACAAGTCTTTCTTCAGCAAATTCAATGTTTTTAACTTTAAAACAATCTACAAAAACCTATTTTGTAGATGAAATTACAGGATTACCTTCAATTCTGTAATTTATAATCATTCCAAATAATAGGCAAATATCCTAATTCATATTTTTCCAAATCACTAAACTTCAATATTTTAATTAGTCACAACCGGATCATGACGGAGTTTCTGTGATTTTAATATTTGTTAACAGTGTTAAAATATGTAATTATTTATCTTTATAGATCAATCATCCTAAACACATTTTTCTAAATTTGTGATTCTAAGTATTGATGAATTACAGAATTGATACTTATTAAAGAAGGGGGGCTCGTTAAATTCCATTTAAAAATCCCGGATAAATTTGATTTGGGGGAATCAAATTTTCAAGTTGCGTTGCAATAGAGGGGCTATTTTATGCGGAGTTTACCTGCCTATTTTTCATTAAAAAAATGATGCTGTTAAATTTAAATTTAATTTACATGAAAAAAATCGCGTTATTGCTTGCATTCTTTGCAATTGGTTTGCAGGTCCTGGTGGCCCAAACCAAGGAGATCTCAGGCAAGGTGACTTCTGCCGACGACGGAAGTACACTACCTGGTGTTTCTGTATC
>Ga0154413_1031_pt2 | contig 13538 bp, 13 predicted proteins | sample RifGroB2_FD_115917 | JGI IMG/M metagenome (GOLD analysis project Ga0154413, IMG submission 115917) | Bacteroidetes bacterium GWB2_41_8 | reverse complement strand
GCCAGATATTTCCCTTTAATGAATTGAATGACAATTGTTTCATATATTTCATTTTAACCACATAGTTCTTTCCTTATTTCTATGTGCTTATGTGGTTTTTATTTTTCTCTTCAGAAATGATTTAAAAAGAACGACATATAATACAACCAGCAATGTTCCTTTTAGCATACTGCTGATGCTGATGCTCCACCATACCGACGAAAGAGCATTGTTCCAGATTTCGATAAACAACAACGCCATCGGGATTCGAAGCACGGTGAGCGCAATGCCGGTAATTGCCGGTATATTTGGTTTCCCCCAGCCAAAAAACGCACCAGTTGCCATCAGTTCCATCACCATAAACAGCTGCGAAAAACCAAGTATAACCAGGTATTCGCGCCCCATTGCCACACTTTCCGGATCGCTTAGGAAAATAGAGAAAAGAGGCTCTGCGAAAATGATGATAATGACCGATGTAATGATTCCAAGAATAAATGCAAGAAGCATACCTGACCGAAAAGCCTGCCATTGTTTCCGATAATCGCCGGCACCATAAGCCAAACCCGAAATGGTTGACAAAGCTGCCAGAAACCCGCCGGCTGTCATGTACGAAATCGCCTCGATTTGAATGCCCACTTTCTGCACAGCAATGGCAGTGGGGCCCCAATGGCTGATGATCCGCGCCATAAAGATGGCAACAATGGTGAACGAAACACGCTGAAAAGTGGTGCTGACTCCCATTCGCAAAATACTTTTCAGAAGCGAACTTTGGAAAGCAGTTCCGGTTGGTTTCAGGCTTGCTGAATCCTTCAGTTTAAAGTAAAACATGAATGTTCCGATGGCCTGAGAAATGATGGTTCCCAAAGCAGCGCCGCTAATTCCCATTTTTGCCTGAAAAATCAACAAATAATCGAGCAGAATATTGATGGCCAAAGCTGTTGCATTAATTCGAAATGGCGATTTACTGTCGCCTGAACCTATGAAAACGCTGGTGAAAAACAGGTTCTGAAATGAAAATGGAATACAAAGTCCAATCAAAAGCAAGTATCCCGAAGCTGCATGTTCAATATCAGCATTATTTAGCTGAATCAGACCAATCAGCTCATTCCGTGCAAAAAATAAAATGACATAGTAAGCCAAAGCTAAGCCGATAACCGCCAGAATACCGCTCCTCACATAGCTTTTGGCCAACGAAATATCTCCACTGCCAATAGCATGCGACACTTTGATACCGACTCCGACAGTAAGCAATGACGACAATCCCCATCCGAAGTGCATAAAAAAGCTGGCCGAACCCACTGCCGCCACCGCATCGCTTCCCAGCCGACCAACAAAAATCATGTTGATGAAATTGTAGGCCATGGTCATAAACGAGGACCCGATTACCGGCAAAGCCAGCAAAATCAATCGTTTCATCATCGGATCAGAATCACCGGTTAAAATGCGCTTCAAGTTATATTTCTTTAAGAAAACCATCCAAAAATTTTGAGTGTCGGTAAATTGACGCAAAGTTGAACAAATAGATACAATGAATTCCTATAAAAAACCGTCAATACCGAAAATTACTTATTGAATCAGTTCTGAATTGATTATATTAGCTGAAATTCCAAACCATGAACCGACTTTCCCTTTTTGCTTGTATTTTCCTCTTATTTGGAACGCTTTCTTGCGACAATACTGAAGAATCTCCGGCTCCCGGCGATTTGCCATCATGGGTTAAAAATAGAGTTGACGAATTAAGTGCAAAGAATGGCGAATCGTGCGAAAACGTTTGGGTGATGATTTATGAAGCGCAGGGAAAACGCTATTACAATATTGACTTTGCCTATTCATCGTGCAGTAATTGTAACCTTTACGATGAGCATGGTAACCGCGTAGGGCAAAGCGTATTGGCCAATCAATCGGAAACGAAAATAATAGACACAAGACCCGGGTGTGTTCTCCCCAAATAATCGTTTGTACATTTTTTTGCTTTGCATAAACCTTTTTTATAAAACCTATGTTTATGAAAAGAAAGCCGAAAATGAAGGTCTTCATCACTTCCGCCTTTATTCTTTGTGTGCTTTTTCAAATAAACCCGGTATTTGGAAATGCAACAAAATCCATTCGGGAAATTCTGAATGCAAAACCAGATACCAATAAAGTTAAATCGCTTAACGATTTATGTTGGGATTACCGCTTTAAATCTGCCGACTCGGCCCTTTTTTTGGAGAACAGGCGCTTCAATTAGCCACTCAACTTAGTTATCCCAGAGGTATCGCACAGGCTTATAGCGATATGGCCGTTATTCATATCAACCGCTCCAACTTCCGAAGTGCTACCAATTTCCTGAATGAGGCGATGAAAATCAGGCAGCAAATGAACGATTCGAGTGGAGTTGCAGCTCTATACAATAAATTGGGAATTATTGCCCAAAAACAGGGTCGCCTGAAAGATGCTCTTCAGAACCAGATAGATGCACTGAAAATTTACCAGCAACTCAAACACGATAAATGGATCGGATACAGCCTGAATAACATTGCCATCATTCATCAAAACCTGGGGAACCACGAAAAAGCGCTCGATTACCGGAGCCGGAATTTTCCTGTTCTACCGACATTAGCAACGCCAAAAAGCAGCTATAAATGCTGAACGTATCCGGGAACAGGAGGTCAGGATGAACGCGGTTTTTCAGGCGCAGGAAGAAGAGCGGCGGCGGATTGCCAAAGAGTTGCACGATGGCATTGAACAGACTATCAGCGCTATAAAAACGAATTACCAAAGCTTATCTAACAAAGCTGTTGAAAAATAACTGCCACCTGATTTTGAGAAAATTGGAAAAATGTTCGAAAATGCAGGGGCTGAAGTCCGCAGCATTTCTCACCAGATGCGACCATCAGATTATTGTTGACGGACTAAAATCGCTCCTGAAAAATACCTAAGAAATTGTAGTTGCCGCCGAAGCGAACAATGGTCACGAAGCCTTGCTAATACTGGAAATTCTGGAGATTGATGTGGTACTGATGGACATTGATATGCCTGTTTTGAACGGAATCGACACGCTGAAAGAAATCAATAAACGTGGCGCAAAAGTTAAAGTTATTATACTTTCCATGCATCAGGAAGCTGGTATGATTAAAAGCCTGATGACTATTGGCGCACATGGTTATTTGCTAAAAAGCTGTGCGCACGACGAATTAATAAACGCGATACGTAAAGTAGCGGGTGGTCAGCAATTTTTCTCTCCTGAAGTAACGCTATCGCTTCTGAATCCGATGCAAAACCATCAGCAGGGGGAATTACTCACCGATCGCGAAACTGAAATACTGAAACTGATTGCCGCCGGATTTTCGAACAAGGAAATTGGCGACCAGCTGTTTATCAGTCACCGCACTGTTGATACCCACCGCACCAACCTCATGAAAAAGCTCGATGTTAGCAACATTGCCGGGCTTATCAGCTATGCGATCAAAAATGGCATAGTTTAAAATCTTTCATTTTTATTTTCCTACATCCGTTCACTGAAGTGAACGGCAAAGGATAAGTATCACTTTGAACAAAGTTGTGCATAGTCTTTGCCGTCTGCTTTAGCTGACGGACATCATTCATTTAAATATACATCCAAAGTCCTGAGTTCAAAACAGGCAGCTCCTTTGGACTTAGGACTTAGAACTTCAACCCCAATATACGGTATAAGTCGTAGGCATAATACGACAAACCCTGTATTTCAGACCTTCACATCCTAAACTAATTTTGAACATGTAATTGCTTACACCACGTTCAAAACATCAATCTGAAAACTTAACGAGATTATCACAGAGTTTCCGGGCAGGTCTCCATTCACAAAGGTGTTTTGAGGTAATAAGCAATTACACTGCCGGAAGCTCTGTGTTTTTATTTACCAACGCAAACAACGAACATGATTATGACAGCGAATTCAAAAGATCAGACAAAAAAGGAATCCCGACTAAGGTCACACAGATAGATTTGAACTACTAAATTTCCAATATCCAATAACGAATTTCAATATCCAACGATCCCGGAACCTGAATCCGGCAACTTCCCTATTCCACGTACAGCACCAACCCCTTTAAATACTCTCCTTCAGGATGATACATATCTACCGGATGATCGGCTGGTTGAACCATTTGACCCAGAATTCTGACTTTTCGGCCCGAAATGGCCGCTGCCGAGAAAACGGCTTCGCGGAATTTATCTTTGGTAACTACCTGCGAGCAACTGAAAGTAAACAAAATCCCGCCCGGGGCAATTTGCTGAAATGCTTTCAGGTTAAGTCGTTTGTAGCCTTTTAAAGCTTGCGGCAAAGCGCCTCTGTGTTTGGCGAAAGCCGGTGGATCGAGAATAATCAGGTCGTATTTGTCTTTATTGGCGTCCATGTAATCGAAACAGTCGGCCACAAAAGCTTCGTGGCGGGTGTCTTCCGGAAAATTCAATTTTACGTTTTCGTTGGTCAGATCAATAGCTTTGGCCGACGAATCGACCGAGTGAACCAGTTTGGTGCCACCACGCATGGCATAAAACGAAAATCCGCCCGAGTAACAAAACATGTTCAGCACACTGCGGTCTTTCGAGTATTCCTGCACCAACCGGCGGTTTTCGCGCTGATCGACAAAAAAACCTGTTTTCTGACCTTCCACCCAATCCACCTTAAAGCGGTTTCCGTGTTCCTGAACTTCAAAAACTTCAGATTCGCCCAGTAAATACTGGTCTTTCGCTTCAAGTCCGGCTTTAAAAGGCACTGTCTTTTCACTTTTATCGTAAACGGCCACCAAGCGGTCGCCCATCACTTCTTTCAAGGCTTTGGCAATGGTGTCGCGAATCACATACATTCCGGCTGAATGCGCCTGCATCACTGCTGTTCCATTGTAAAAATCGACAATCAAGCCGGGTAAACCATCACCTTCGCCATGCACCAAACGGTAAACATTCGTCTGATCATTATCAACCAATCCCAGTTTTTTACGGACATCCAATGCACGATCGAGTTTGCCTTTCCAGAAATTAAAATCGGGCTCCACTTTTTCGAACGAAAAAATGCGGACAGCAATTGAGCCAATCTGAACATGCCCCATGGCCAAAAATTCGTTTTTATTGGAAACGACTTCAACCACATCACCTTCTTCAACGCGACCAACAATTTCTTTGATTGCTCCGGAAAAAATCCACGGATGAAAACGCTGAAGCGATTGCTCCTTTCCGGATTTCAGGATAACCCGGCTATACTTTTCTGACATGTTTATTGTTGATTGAGAGATTCGAAAATGCGATGCGAAATCCATGCATCGGTGGCGGCATAAATTTGCTGGGCTTCGCTTAAATCGGGCGCTTCCCAGTTGGTAACACGCTGAGATTTGGAGATGCGGTAACCCAGCACAATGGCTGATAGTTTTTTCAGGCTAAAATCCTGAATACCATAATCTTTCACATGCTCCTGAAGTTCGATAAATCCACCGGGCTTGAAGTTATTCAGTTTCTGAAGACCTTTAATATCGTCGCGGATAGCAACTCCAATTTTCTGAATTTCAGGATTTTCGAGAATACTTTTTAATCCGTTGGGCAAACCTATTTTGTTCAGGCGAAACAAAAAAGCCCGGTCTTCGGTAGCCAGTTGAAGCAAGGCAACTTCGTAAACCACACCTTTTTTAAAAGCCGGTTTGGTTTCGGTATCAAAACCCAACATCGATTGTTTCGACAGGTATTCGATCGAAGCCAGATAATCTTCTTTCGATTCCACCAGGGTAATATCCCCTTCGAACTGAATAAGTGGCAATTCGGCTAATTCATCCTTATCAATGCTTTCTCTGTACATCTTTTATTCTCCCTGATTCGCAAACCGGTCGTTCAACCAGTCCGGTTTTTTACTTGTATTATTTGAATCCGATTTCTTCTTTTTTACTGAATCCTGCTCATCGCGTGTATTTTCGGAATAAACAAGATTGTGTATCGCGCGCAGGCAGTTCACCAGCGTTTGGCCCCACAACTGCGAAAAGTTATTTTTGCATTCCCAAACGGCCTGCTCCATCACCTCATCGTTCAGCATCCGAAACGACATAACCAAATCTTTCATTTCCTGATAAATATCTGCCACATTTTCAGAAATGCTGGCAGTTAAAGCCGATTCGCTGAACTGCATTCCCGATATAAAGACCTCCTGATAATCGTCGTTTGCTCCTGTGTGACGAAGAACTTTTTGCTGAATCAGGCTGTAATCCATCTCGGTTACGAATTTCTCCAGATCATCTTCAGTCTCCAATTCAAAATCGGGCAAAAGGCTGGCTTTCAGATATAAAAGTGGAAGTATTTTTTGTAAGCGACCAAGAAAATCAGGAGTTTCAAGGCTTTCCGATCGTTCCAGAAAGCTGCAGAATTCGTTGGCAACGGTAATAAATTCGATGACATTTTTTGAATAGGCAATGCTGTTCAGTTCTTCTTCTCTCATGAAAAGTATTCTAAAAAAATATGTGGCAAAAGTACAAAGAATTTTTGATCAATTTATTTCCGCCATTCCATCCGGTTATCAACCCGGTAAACGATCTTTTCGTTTTCGAGCAACCAGCGAACGATTTTCACCGCGTTCTCGGGTTTTCCTTCAATCCGGGCCAGGAGTTCTTCGTAAAAACATGGTTCAAGTAGCAGCTTTTTAATTTGTTCGCTAATGTTGTCGAACTCGTACTTGCTCACATTCAACTCATTACGCTCCATACAAACATCGCATTTTCCGCAGCGCACCGATTCGGTTTCGCCAAAATACTGAAGCAGCAACTGGCTTCGGCATTTGTGCCCCGACGACGCGTAATGAATCATGGCATCAATTCGCTGCATGTAATCGCGCTTGCGGTCGGTGTAATTTTCTTTGGTAATTTTCAGCCTGTCGATGTCGATCCGCTCCTTGGTGAAAATGATAAAAGGCGTTTTTTTCTGCGGAATATAGTCGATTACTTTTTGTGTCCGCAGCTTGCTCAGAAACTCATAAACCAGTTCTGAACTTATACCCGCCTTTTCCGCCATCAATTTCTCATCAATCGAAACATAATTGGTAAACAGTCCGGTGTATGATCGTAAAAGCAATTTGATAAAACCGTCGAAACTGGCATTGGCAACCTGAAACTTATACAAATCGTCGCGTGCAACCTGAAAATAAACCTTCGACGGATTTTCCAGATCGTCGGTCAATTCCAGATAACCTTCACGCTGCAATATTTTCAGGCTGTTGTAAACCTCTGTAATCTGAAACGAAAAATTGGAGGCAAACGTCGCCATGCTGAATTCAAAAATCCTGTCTTTTCCAAATCCAACGGCAAGTTGATAAAAATTGCAGATAGCTTCGTAAATCCGCTTAATCACATCGGGTTCGGGAAACGATTTTGCTACATTTTTCTGCAATTTAATTTTGTCGCTGTTATTAAAAAGCAGTACCGAATAAGCCGTTTTCCCATCGCGACCGCCTCTTCCGGCTTCCTGAAAATAAGCTTCCACCGAATCGGGCGCTTCGAGGTGAATCACAAACCGGACATCCGCCTTATCGATTCCCATCCCAAAAGCGTTGGTCGAAACAATTACCCTGCAACGTCCACTTTTCCATGCTTCCTGCCGTTCCGACCGCACTTTCGAACTCAATCCGGCATGGTAATAATCGGCCGATATTTTATTTTTCCGCAGCAGGTCGCAAATTTCGCGGGTCTGCTTGCGGCTTCTTACATACACGATTCCAGTTCCTTTTGCTTTCAGCACCGCTTTTACAAGGTAATTTATTTTGTCCTCTTCGTTCCTGACCAGATAAATCAGATTGCTCCGATAATAGCTGGTTCGCAGTACATTTTTCTTCCTGAATTTCAGTTGTTCCTGAATATCTTCAATTACCTGCGAAGTAGCAGTTGCAGTGACCGCCAAAACCGGAACATCGGGCAACATTTCACGCAATTCGGCAATTCGCAGGTACGACGGCCTGAAATCGTATCCCCACTGCGAAATGCAATGCGCCTCATCAACTGCAATCAGATTTACGTCGAACTGGCTGATCCGCTCCCTGAACCTTTCGGTGGCAATTCGTTCGGGCGAGAGGTACAGAAATTTATAATTTCCCCAGGCTGCATTGTCCATCGCAATCTTCATTTCCTGTCCCGTCATTCCTGAATAAATGGCCAAAGCCTTGATTCCGCGTTGGTTCAGATTCTCCACCTGATCTTTCATCAGGGCAATTAAAGGCGTAATAACCAAACAAATACCCGGTTTCGAAAGCGAATACACCTGATATGTTACCGACTTGCCACCTCCGGTAGGCATCAGTCCGAGCGTGTCGTTTCCACTCGCCACCGAGGCGATAATTTCTTCCTGCAAAGGTCTGAAAGCCCCGTAGCCCCAGTATTTGGTCAATATTTGTGTGAATTCGCTCAAAGAATTGTGGTTCTTGTTTATTTATCAAATTTAAGAGCTTTTTGCATAAAATGCCTACGTCTTTTGTTTTTCCGGGTAATACCATTTTTATTTACGTCAAAAAAAGCAGCAAACGGAACCCGTCATGTCGGAACCTCGACAAATTTCAAGATACATTAATGCTCACAGGAAAATGCCGATAAAAAAACCGGATGATTAATCGCCTTGTAATCATTTCAAATATGATTAGATTCGCATTAAGATAATAGTTATACAGAATTAAGCAGGTCTATTTTAAGTTATGACATCGAATTATCAACCGCCATTCAGCATTAGTCCCAGATCGATAAATTTGATTGCAGATATTTCGGCACAAATTGAACGATACGCCATCCGAATGGAGCAAGAAGACGGGCTTATGTTGCGAAAAATAAACCGCATCAAAACTATTCAAGGCTCATTGGCTATTGAGGGGAACACGCTTTCCGAAAGTATGATTACTGAGATTCTTGAAGGTAAACATGTCGTAGCTCCTTTGCGTGAAATTCAGGAAGTGAAAAACGCCATTAAAACGTATGATGCTTTTACTACTTTAAATCCATATAAGGTGGAAGATCTATTGAAAGCCCATGGTTTAATGATGGAAGCCCTGATTGATGACCCGGGACGTTTCCGTCGTGGTGGTGTAGGCGTGTTTGCGGGCACCCGGGCTGTACATATTGCCCCGCCAGCCGAACGGGTTCCATTTTTGATGAACGATTTGTTCGGATGGCTAAAAAATTCGCAGGATCATTTATTGATTAGAAGCTGCGTTTTTCACTACGAGTTTGAATTTATACACCCGTTTACTGATGGTAATGGACGTTTGGGTCGCTTGTGGCAATCGCTTATACTGTGCCAATTGCATCCAATATTCGAGCATCTGCCAGTCGAAAATATCGTTTTTCAGAACCAGCAACAATACTATGATGCCATAAGCAAAAGCTCCGGTGCCACCGATTGCGGTGCTTTCATTGAATTTATGCTCGATGAAATTCTTACTGCACTTAAAAAACGACAAGGTGTTGCATTAAATTCAGGAACAAATGACACTGTAAATGACACTGTAAATGACACTGTAAATTTGATTAAATCAAATCCGAAAATTACGATTGATGAAATTGCAGTGAAACTTAACAAATCGCGCAGAACCGCGACACGTGTCCTCAAAAAGTTACAGGATGATGGAATAATTTCGCGTATAGGTTCGGACAAAACTGGATATTGGATGGTGAAATAAGCAAATGAGGAAAGCCATACAAACACGATTCCATTTTCAAATCTTCGAATTACCGCATTTCAAATTGACTTTTCAGCTTAACAAATTTTAATGAACATTAAAGTTTATAGGCAAGATACCCCTTAAAAAATCAGGACATTTGTACCTTATTTTTTCGTAGTTTTGTCTTTCAACCAAAATTTAAAAATACAACTAAATGTCGTTTTTCGCCGATAAAATTGTATCCGAAGGTTTAACTTTTGACGATGTGCTGTTAATACCCTCTTATTCAGAAGTTTTACCGCGCGAGGTTGATTTATCCACCTGGTTTACCCGCAACATTAGGCTGAATACGCCTGTTGTGACAGCCGCCATGGATACGGTGACAGACTCACTGATGGCCATTGCGATAGCACGCGAAGGAGGCATTGGCGTGATACACAAAAACATGAGCATTGCCGAGCAATCCAAACAGGTTACCAGCGTAAAACGAGCAGAAAACGGAATGATTTACGATCCGGTGACCATTTCGAAAGAAAAAACGGTTCGCGATGCCATCGGGCTGATGAAGACCTACAAAATTGGCGGAATTCCGGTAATCGACCATCAGGGTTGTCTGGTAGGCATTGTTACCAACCGCGACCTTCGCTTCGAAAACAACATGAACAAACTGGTTTCGGAGGTTATGACCAAAGAAAACCTGATTACAACCAATGTTACCACCTCGCTCGAACTGGCTTCGGAAATCCTTCAGAAATATAAAATCGAAAAACTGCCGGTAGTTGATAAAAACAATAAGTTAATTGCCCTGATAACATACAAAGACATCACAAAAGCGAAAGACAAACCGCTGGCTTCGAAAGATGAAAAAGGGCGGCTGCGCGTTGCTGCTGCTGTCGGGATTGCCGGCGACACCATTGACCGTATCGATGAACTGGTAAAAGCACAGGTTGATGCCATCGTGATTGATACTGCCCACGGCCATTCGATGTATGTTTTGGATATGCTGCGAAAAGCCAAAAACAAATATCCTGAAATTGATTTTGTTGCGGGAAACATCGCAACTGCCGAGGCTGCCACTGACATGGTACTGGCAGGCGCCGATGCCGTAAAAGTGGGGATTGGCCCCGGTTCGATTTGCACCACCCGCGTTATTGCCGGAGTGGGGATTCCGCAACTTTCGGCCATTTACAATGTGAGTAAAGCCATAAAGAAAAGCGGCGTTCCGGTTATTGCCGATGGTGGAATCCGCTATTCAGGAGATATTGTGAAAGCAATTGCCGCCGGAGCTCATTCCATTATGGCTGGTTCGCTGTTTGCTGGCGTTGATGAATCGCCCGGCGACACAATTATTTTTCAGGGACGAAAATTTAAAACTTACCGGGGAATGGGTTCGGTTGAGGCCATGCAGTCGGGTTCGAAAGACCGCTATTTTCAGGACATGGAAGACGACATCAAGAAACTGGTTCCCGAAGGAATTGTAGCCAGAGTTCCGTATAAAGGTTCGCTTTACGAAGTGCTTCACCAGTTAACCGGTGGCGTTCGGTCTGGAATGGGTTACTGCGGGGCAAAAAATATCGAAATGCTTCAACATGCAAAATTCACCCGGATCACCAATTCAGGAATTCAGGAAAGTCACCCGCACGATGTAAGTATTACCAGTGAATCACCCAATTACAGTTCGCGTTAATGGCAAGATTTAAGTTATTAAACACTGTTAACCCCTGTATCCAAAACTTTACTAATCAATATTTCAGTATGATCAGATTATTCTCCATCGCCGTTCTAACTTTGTTATCAATCTCACTTTCGGCACAGAAAAAAAATGAAACCGTAATGACGATCGGTAAACATCAGATTACCCGCGACGAGTTTACAGCCAATTACCAGAAAAACAATACCAACGTTCTCGACGAAAAGGATAAAAAAACACCTGAAGAATACCTCGGACTTTACACCAACTTTAAACTAAAAGTAATTGAAGCGCAAGCGCTTGGATACGACACTATCCGAACTTTTATTGACGAACTGAAAGGTTATCGCGCCGAGTTGGCACGCCCCTACCTTACCGACGTTTCGTTTAACGATGAAATGGTGCAAACAGCCTATTATCGCACCAAACACGAACGAAAAGCGAGTCACCTGCTCGTTCGTGTTTCTCCTGAAGATTCGCCAGCCGATACGCTGACAGCCTGGAACAAAATCAAAGACCTGCGAAACAAAATCATTGCCGGCGCCGATTTTAACGATCTCGCGTTCCAGTATTCCGAAGATCCTTCGGCAAAAGAGAACAAGGGATTGCTGGGCTATTTCAGTGCTTTCCAGATGGTTTACCCGTTCGAAGATATGACCTACCGCACACCGGTTGGCCAGGTTTCCGAAATTATAAGGACACAGTTTGGGTATCATATTCTAAAAGTTCACGACGAACGCACAACACGGGGTGAAATAAAAGTAGCCCACATTATGAAAATGTTCCCTCAGCAGGCTTCGGATGAAACCATTGCCAAACTGAAACTTTCGGCTGACAGTATCTGGCAAAAAGTTACTTCAGGAGCTGATTTTGCTGAAATGGCAAAAAAATATTCCGACGACAAACAATCGGCAGCTGAAGGTGGAGCAATGAATTGGTTTACACCCACCAACATGGTTCCTTCGTTTGCCGAAGCTGCATTTGAACTGAAAAACGACGGCGATATTTCGCCCGTAATCCGCACACCGTTTGGCTGGCATATTATTAAACGCCTCGAACTGCGCACTACTCCACCCCTCGAAAAAATACGTGCTGATCTTGAATCAAAAATCAAGCAAAATCCTGCAATCAGCAAATACAGCGACGAAGCTTTCGATCGTAAACTGCGCACCGAATACCAACTGAAAACTGATGAAAGCAACCTGAATAAACTAATCGCTGTGGCAGCTGATACCATTCAACAAAAAGACTGGCCAAACACTGCGAATTCATTGAAGAACAATCCGCTTTTTCAGTTTGCAAAGAAAACCATCACCACAGGTAACTTCATTGACTATTTGCAGGACCAGAAAATTTCGGTTAATACAGCCAACCCCGAACACGAATTAAGAACACTCCTCGACAAATTCATTAACAAGGAATTGCTTGCCTATGAAGATACGCAACTCGAAAGAAAGCACCCTGAATTTGCCCGAATCATAAAAGAATACCACGATGGCATCCTTTTGTTCAACATTTCGAAAGACAAGATTTGGGACGTGGCTTCGACAGATAGCTTGCGCCTTCAAAAATTCTACGACAATACAAGCAAGAAGTATTTCTGGAACGACCGATTTAAAGGATGGAACATTCAGGCAAAAGACGCTGAAACCCGCACCAAAGTAGAGACATTGCTCGACCAGAAAGAAATGGAAAAACAGGAATTGACTGACATTTTTAACACACCGACTGAAAACAATATCGTAATTACCGACATTGCTGTTGAGAAGGGAGACGACCCTGTGGTTGATTATTTTATTTGGAGCGGGCCAAAACCTGCTAATTTTGATGAAACTACTACCTTTGTGCACGGAAAAATCTATCGGAACGAACAAAAAACATTAAAGGAGGCTTGGGGATTGTACTCTTCCGACTTTCAGGAACAGGTTGAAAAAGAATGGATTGACTCGTTGAAGAAGAAATATCAGGTAAAAATTAACAAAAAAGTACTCAATACAATTCCAACGGTTGAATGAAAAAAACGGCTTTCTATATAGTTATTCTCGCATTGATTCTGACCTCGTGCAGCGTATTTGTTGACAATGGTGAACCCGTTGCAAAGGTGGGCGTGCATGTTTTAACGCTTGAAGAGCTGCAAAAGAATGTGCCTGATTATCTTGATGAAACCGACAGCGCCCTTTGGGCCGATGACTATATAAAAAAGTGGATTCAGCGCGAACTTCTTTTGATGAAAGC
>Ga0154413_1051_pt3 | contig 13575 bp, 11 predicted proteins | sample RifGroB2_FD_115917 | JGI IMG/M metagenome (GOLD analysis project Ga0154413, IMG submission 115917) | Bacteroidetes bacterium GWB2_41_8 | reverse complement strand
CGTTTGCGATTAATTCAATCGCCTTTTCCCTCTCAGGTGTCGAATAGATTGTGTGCGATTGCTCCAGTTGCTCAATCCATTCAGCCGATACAGAAACAAGGCCATTTTTGACGGCAAAGGCTTCAATTGTCATAGGATTCATCGAACCGGCTGCCAAAATCCTGTTTATCTTGATTTTTGTTTCAGAAACTACATGCTGAAGTGCTTCAACATTCTCAGATATAAATTTTTCTCTGACAACTGGCAGTTTGAACATTCCGGCATTCGATTTAACCGTCTGTTTAATCTGATCGTAAAGAGCTGTTCCATTGTTAATTAAATCTTTCAGGTCACCGGTCGTTACAGTCAATCCATTTTTAACCAAATTATTTACAACTGACTGAAGATCATTGCAATTATTTTCGTGCCTGGTTTTAATTTGCTCCCATTCGGGTTTGATTGTAATTACATCCATTTTTTTTATAATTTTAAATGTTAACTAAATTGTTTGATTTCCTTGTCTTTATTTTGTGAGTCCTGACAAACCTATCAGCCAGCTCTAATTCTCGTTTGTTAAGCTCCTTTTGGGGAGCGATTTTAGTGTATCCGTAATAGAAAATAACATGGTGGATAGCCGATAAAACAGAATGGTATGTTGCATATCTGGTTTTTATTGATTCCGGCCCGATCCACTCACTGCTACTTAAACGGTTGCCGAGTAAATACTTAAATTCAAAGATTCGCCGCTCCGGTTCGGTTAAGTCCAAGCCCTTCAGTACCCAATTTATCAGCCTGAATTGCTTTAGCATTAATGCCGGGATGTCCTCCTCATCAGTATCAATTTTTTCGGCAATTTTCAGCTTTCGCAAATCAGTGTCTCCCCTGGGAATAACTTTTCTTTTTGCGCGGTAAGGCGCGGTTACTGATGTGATATTAAGTTCCAGTGTTTTCAGGATAAAAAAATCAAGCTCTGTATATTCGATCCCTTTTCTCTTTCTCTTTTTCTTGTATAGGTCGATTAATAGCTTCTCATCCTTTTGCAGGATGTCTAGCAATACCGTATTCAATACATCTACTTCTTCGCCTTCGAGCCCAGCCTGACTACATTTAAACCGGGAATAATCGAGCCATCGTTCATACCTAAGGGAAATGTAGTTCCCAATGGTTTCGTTTGGCAATTTGCCATAAGTATGGATTGTCATCTGGATATTGATCATGTCAGTGATTTTTAACCGATTTTCATATTGTCGAGCAACTCGTTGAATGCAGCTTCCTGAGTCAATTCCTTCACCTCGAGCAAGTCAATTGCCTCCCCTGATTTATTGATTAAAACTAAAGACTTTGGAAGGCCGTGTTCCTTTATTTTTGTCATCAATATGTAAATAGGGGCAATTTCTGTTATTAGTTCATAAGTCAACTGGATTTTGAATTCTTCAAGTTTACTGCTTGATTGTACTTTCTTGTTAGAAATGAGTGCATCCGCTAACTGAAAAATAGCGTCAATGAGGACTTTGAAGTGCTTTTCGCGAAATGAATCACCATACGCTTTTTTAAATTCTGAGCTTAATTCTTCCATGGTTGATTTGCTTTTAATTTTTGGGTTTAATATGTTTTCTATATCATTTCTTAAGTGTTATCCCTTTTAGGTTGATGCTATCGATTCCGTCTTTAACCGATGAGATGCTATTCTCAATCGCTTCCAGCCTGTCTGTGTTTTTCTCAATCCCCTGGACCGATTTAAGTATCAAATTGCTGTTGCCGACTAAGATCGAAACTCCCTGACTCATGCTGAATGTATGCCCTTGAATCGCTGTGAAACGCCCGTTCAGTTCGTCCGCGCTATCCTGGTTCATTGCTGCAATTCCCTTTGAAGAGCCGGTACGGGTATCGGATGAAGTTCCGTATTTATCGGTAATTGATTTAATATTTTCCATATCTGCCTCACCTTTTTTTACCAGTCCGGAAAATATAGATTCGAGGTTTAACCGCTCCATATCGGTTAATGAGCCGTCCGACATGGCTTCTTTGTATTTAGGCAGGAAAGTCTTAGTAATGTCGAGGTTCATGGAGTCGATCACGCTTTGCATCAAAGCTTTTTTCATAAGGTTCCCGAAGTTTTCGGCAAAACCTCCCAGCGAGTTTTCCCCAAGCTTCAGGCCGTCCTCAATTCCCTGAAAAATCGAATCTGCAACGTCGGAAGTACCAAATCCAAGAATTTTTTGATACATTTCATCTATCAGCGCAGCTTTTCTTGCTTCCAAATCTGTAATTTGGGCTAAAATTGCAGCCGTGGCCTCCTTCCCCCCATTTATGCCGAGAGAAGGATTATCCAACGCCTTCAGCCATGCCGCTGAGTCCCATTCCGACGTATCAATTTTTATGCGACTTCTAACATCAATTACTGATACCTCCGATAGTTTTTTATTATATGTATCTAATTCTAAATTGATTTTTTTAAGTTCTGCGGCTGATGCTTTGTAGTAATCATTACCATTAAGACCGTCAAGTATTTTGCTATGCAGTGATAACAGATCGTTTGTTTTGCTGATTTGCTCGTTGGTAATATCAAGGAAACTAACTGTTTCATTTTTCAGTGTTCCAATAACCATTGATGATGCTTGAAATATAGCACCAATCCAGTTGCCTGAAGCCACGGAACCAACCATGCCAACCATCTGTTTCATTTGCTCTGTTTGCTGCTCACTCAATCCAAGTTGCTCAATAAGTTCGTTTGTGAACAGCATGGCTCCATCTAAAATTTGTTGCTGAAACTTTGCTTTTTGATCGGCGACTTCTTTGTCCAAATCTTTTTGAAGATCTGCGGCTTTTTTTGCGCCGTCAACTATTCCTTCTTGTAGCTCTTTTCCCTGAAGTTTAACCTTTTTCCATACCGGACCAGTTTTGTCAAAAGCAACTACTTCAAGGGTGACAGTTTCGAGTCTGTTTGTTACGGTGCTATATTGCAATTCTTGTTTCCGTTGTCCGATCTGTTGAATAGGTTTTATTCCTTTCGTTGGAATTTCAGACATTGGAGTGCTATCAAATTGCCGCCTATATGCTTTTTGCAATTCAAGGTCAATTGTTTCCTGAATTAGTTTCTTTTCATTTTCAAGCTGATTGACCCGATTTACGGCTGCTGTTATTGCTGACTGATTACCAGATTTTACAGCAGCTTCAAGTGCCTCATTTGCCAGTTTTAATTCGTCAACAGCTTTCTTTTCCTTTTCGTGAAGTCCGAGCTTATCTTCCATGGATTTGACGACTGCTTTTTGCTCTTCAATATCCTTCAGCGGATCGCCTGTTTTGGATTCATAAGTTGGCAATTGCATTTCTGCCAGCTCTTTCTTAGCTTTTGATAAAGATGTTTGCAGTAAATCAGTTTGTTCCTTTGTCGTTTTGACCCCCCTTGCATATTCATCTAATGCTTTGGCCTGTTTGAGTATCGCGGCGTCGGCACGCCCTCCATCAGCTCCAAGTATTGATAAAAGTTCAGCTTTTGCATTTAAGGCCGCTTCTCTTGAATATTCTCCAACTGCCTTAAACAGTCTCGCATTTTTCTCAATAAAGGCTTCCGCTCCAACGGACGCCAGTTCATATATTTTTGCCGATTCGTTACTGATCGTTTCTCCCAATTGCGAAATCTGAGCATCTAGTTCAGCAATACGTTTTTTATTGGCCAGTGCTTCTTCCGGAGTGAGTGCTACCTGCTGAGAAATGCCGCTTTTAGCATCTGAAGTAAACCTTCCATTTTTCAACTCACCTTGCAATAACGCTTTTTCATTTAACAGGCGTTGCTTAGTGGCTTCCGCTTCAACTTTTGCGGCCTCGGCTATATCCTTTGTAATTTTCCTTGATTCAGCACTTGCATTTTTCAGCTTTTCAGTAACAAGATCAATTGCCTTTCCATACTGGTCAGTTTTGCCAATTGCATCCGGGAAAATGGCTGAAAGTGTCTTGATTGCCCCGTTCAGTTCGGTTTGTTCGTCTTTGGTTTTTCCAACCTTATCTTTAAGGCTTTCGTATTTATTGATTGCCGATTCAATCTCAATCTGTTTGCCGATTGCATCCATCGACTTGTTAAGATCGGTTACCAGTTCTTCGGTTGTTTTTACCTCTTTTCTAAAGTAGATCAATGCACCGACAAGCAAAGCAATTCCGGCGGCTGCGAGCATCCACGGGTTTACAGAGGCCATTGCAATCTCTGATGCTGTGGCCTGTTCATTTGCAACCATTAGAGCTCTGCTGGCGGCGGTAGCCTGTACTTTGGCTGCTGTTTTTTCGGCTTCTCCAACCCTTACTGCCTGTGACTTTATTCTTTCATTTAATACCGTATCTGCAGTTATTGCCTTATCAACCGCAACTTCTGTTTTCTTTAACGTGGAATAGGCCTTGTCAACAGCAACCATTTCTTTCTTTACATTCTGCGAAGCTTTTAATGTCATAAAACCAGCATTGTAAGCAGCTGTATTCCTCGCCTGAACGATTTGTAATTCAAGTTCAGCGGCTGCAAGGTCCTGTGTAGCTTTTACATTTGCTAATTTGGCGGCTGTTACCCTTGCTTCCGATGACGTCAAGGCCTGTTCTGTTGCTAACTGTTTTGCAGCTCTTGCGGTTTCTTCGGCTGCCAATATTTTTGCCTTTGCTGATGCGGCATCCTGAACGGCAAACTCAGCCTGTAATGCGGCAACCTTTCCGGCTATGATTTTAGTCCTGGAGGCATCAATACCAGCCATTACCGATTCGTAAGCTACAACAGCTATTTGAGCGGCTTTAACTGTTCCGTAGGTGATCGCCAAAACTTCCAGAACATCGACTATTCCTTTGTAATTTTCAACCAGCGTGACTATTCCGGAAATCCCGCCGTAAATCAATCCCTCGTTCGATTTACCAAGATCATTCATCATCACCTGAAGCTTATCGGTCAGGTTGCTTATTTGCCCGGTGACAGAAGCGTTTTGTTTTTCCATCAGGTTATAGAACTTACCACCTTCGCCCGACATGGTCTGAAATGCCCTTTCAACTTCCGGGAATCCAATTTTACCTGCTGTTACCATTTCGGATATTTCGGTCTTTGCCTTTCCGAGATTCTTGGCTAGTTCATCAACTAAAGGGATTCCAGCCATGGCAAAGTCTCTTATTTCCCGCTCCTGAAGCTTCCCGAGTGTTGCAACCTGCCCATAGTTTATAGCCACCCTCGAAAGTGGAACGGATACCCCGGCAGCCACGTCCCCCAGTGATTTCATAGTATTCATTACCTTTTCATAGCCAATACCCATTGCAAGTAATTGCTTGGTATTTGTAGCCACATCCATCAAAGTAAATGGCGTTTTTTGTGCAAGCGCGATCTGTTCAGCCATTAACTTATCTGACTTTTCTTTACTTCCAAGCATGGTTTCAAAAGCAATATTCAGCTGTTGAAACTCACCCCTGACACGAATTATTTCACCTCCCAGTCTTCCGAGCGTGGCGACAGATGCAAGGGCGAATATATTTTGTTGAAGTGATGCGATATCGTTTCCAAATAAGTTTGCTGATTGTCTGGCCTTATTAAAAGCATTGTCAAGTCTTGCACCACTTGCAACACCTGTATCACCGATTCCTTGTAATTGTGCTCTTACCCTCGCGGCGTCGGCTGCAAGCTGGCTATTATCGAGACTTACCCTAAAACCTAAACCTCCGTTATCGACTTCCATTTTGCTGATTTTTAAGCTTTTATATTATTTTGACGAATTCTTGAATCAGGAATATTCTATTTTTCTAGTCTTTCTGATTTAAAATATAATCTACTTTGGCCGAGTTATACTTTATGAAATTGATGGCTTGCTTTTCCAGCCATCAATTTGCTCCGAATTTTCTTTACCGCTTCGTTGAACTTCACATCAATGATGTAACCCATTCTCTGAAGGCCAGTTACAATAATGCTATGGAGGTTCTTTTCCTGTTCGTTCATGGTTGATTGTTTGCTTTGTGTATCAAATGGTGTGCAAATTGTGTATTTTTATCTATGTTCAAATCAGTTTAATTGCCTGTATTACTGTGTTTTTAGTTGTGTTTTCGATGATTGGAATTTCTGATCACAAATCATTTGCCGTTAAAATGGCACGTCATTTATCTGATCGGTTTCGAATGGATTATCTTCCATTTCGCCAACCTCAACAATGCTCAATGGTGAGGGTTGTCCTGGCTCATTGTATCGATTTGTGACCGCGTTGAATTCCAAATTAATTTCACCGGGGAAACCAACCAGCATCTGTTTTTTGATCTTATCACTCCCAACGACAACCGAGGTGTCCCGCTTATTGGTATTCCGGTTCTGCCTCCAGACAAAAAGCAGATTGTCGGTTTTATCGGCAAAGGTTCCACCCCCCTTGACCTTGTAAAGATTTGGCTTTGGATAGTTTTTTTCCTTTTCGAAAAGTGGTGTTACCTGGTGGGCCACAAGATTGAGACAAATGTCATGCTTAACGGCAAACAACTTTAAGGAGGCCATAAATCGAGAAATATATAGGTCTTCGCGTTCTCCTGTTGCCATTTCATGCCATACCTGATTATATGGGTCTATTGTCAACGTTTTAACATCAAACCGGCGAATCAGATAGCTTGCACGTTCAAAAATGTTTTCTAGTGTTGATTTTACCGGATCAATGATGAAAATTTTATCCCGGATAAACTCATATCCAGCTCTATACTCAGATTCATCCATCACATTCGAGTAAGCACGGTCAACATTCTTTCCAATCAGCGAGTGAATGAAATCATCGTAAATATCCTCAATCGGCAAATCTTCCGGGCTAAACATGGCATGGCGCCAGTTTTCATTGACCGATTTAAGCAAAAGAAGCTGTTTTAGGAATTTCGATTTGCCCTCACTATTGTAGCCGGTCCAAAGGTTTACTTCTCCTGTTCTCCAGGTAAAATGACCATCCAACCCTTTGAAATATGTTGGGGTTCCCCGGTTCTTTCCGTGTCTGAAAGTGAACAACATTCGGTCAAAACAATCATCAGCCGAAAACACCCCGTCAATTTTGGCAAATGGCGCGGTTTGAACCAATTCTTTAAGCTTATCGGATCCAAGTAAACAAAGAGCCTCATTTGCATCCTTTGTGCCTTCAGGCCAATTAATAACCCTGCATTTTTCGGCTTTAAATTTCTTGATGAGAATGTCGCGAAGATTCTTTCCGTTGAGGTCGTTATCCGTTGCAATAATGATGGTTTTTGCCCGTTCGAACACTTCAAAGCAATTCGTAATACAAGCCAGTTTCTTGTCTGTGCTCTGATCCTGTGGGTTTGGGGCTCCCTGACTGACTGAACAGGCATTTTGAAACCCTGCGACCTCAAAGGCCAGTGCATCAAATTCGCCCTCGCAAATAATAACCTCATCTTTGCCGATAACATCGTCATATTTGTAAATCACTTGCTTTGCACCGGCACACTGTCTGAAGTCTTTTTCTTTCGGGTTCCTGAATTTGTAATTGACCAGCTCCCCATCAACAAAATAGTTAAAACTGATCCAGCCTGTTGATGAATCAGTAATCTTGTTCCTATTTACAACTTCCTGGGTAATTCCACGCTTTGAAAAGATTTGAAGGTTTGAATCTGAAATGTTGGTGAAATTTTTCCTTTCGGGTCGCGAATACTCAACTTTCTTTTTCGATTCATTCAGGCTCCCGGTCCATCCGCATTTATGGCAGTTCCAAATCCCTTCATCAACATTCACCGACAGAGATGTATCTTTCAGGTGTTGCTTTCCAACCTTTGCACAATTCGGGCAGGTTGTTTTGACGTTTCCGGATCTTCCGGATGGAATGTTTATTCCGTGTGGTGAAAAGTCATTCATGCTGTTGCTTTGGTTTTAGAGTAAACGGCTGCCAGTCGTTGGGCTGTTAGTGAGTCAAAATCGAATTCTGAAGATTTGAAGGTTTGTGTTTCAGGTTTCGGCCCTTCTGGATAGTTCTTTTTAAGCCAGTTTCGAACCGTTGTATTTAGGTTGGCGTATTTTGTATTCTTCTTGTAGTTCTCTATTGAATCAAGAATATCGTCTATTTGCTTTTGAGAATAACCCGCCTCAATGAATTTGTTGAACTCCGAAACTGATATTTTTAAATGAGCAAAGGCCCTATATATATTATTCTTTTCTTCTTTCCCTTCTTTCCCTTCTTTCCCTTCTTTAAGTGTGGTTGATTGTTGGTTGCTCGAAAGTTGCTCAATTGGTTGTTCTGTTGGTTGATCTGCCATATCATTAACCTGATAATCCAACCATTTACAGACAGTTACAATACTGAATTTGTTGGTTGATTTGATGGTTATTTCGTTGGTTGATTTTAGCTTATTTAACGAGGTTCTTATTTCCTGTTCTGAAAGCTTCAATTCGTCAGCCAAAACCTTTCTTCCGGTGACTAATTGACCGGGCAAAATCTCAACGCCTTGCCATCTGTTGCTCTTGAAATTTGCCTTTAAAAGCAAGTGCATGAACAATCGGTTGGTGTTGGCATCGGTGTACCACTCCCATTCTGTAATCTTTCTATGTAGCTTGATGAAACTCATGATATGTATTCGATACATTCATCGAAAGTTCCAAACAGGATCCGTATTCCTTCCGGTCCCTTTCTCTGAAAAAATGTGGAAGTATGGCAAATACCATAGATATTTAGCCTGATGTTGTAGATCAAGGCAAACGGGCCAATTCGGCAAAGATTATGATCAGGCATGACTACGAAGCTTTTTGAAGCTCATGGATTGGTTTGGAACGTTTGAGTTCCATGTAGTCAAGTAGTTCTTTTTCGGTGAATACCCAACGGCGGCCAAGTTTTGAGCCACCAATTTCAGGGCGATGTTTGCGGAAAGTGTCAACTGGCATCCGTAAGAATTCAGACGCCTCAATTAAATCGTAATTCTTGTTAGTGTTCATAGCTTTGTGTATTTGGTTAATATCTACCAACAAAGCTATGGTGAAGGGCATTTAAGTGTTATGGTTTTGCTGCTAAAGTGCTTTTGAAATTTTGGCTATGGTATTTAGCATTGAAATTCAATTTGTTATTGTTTCGCTTTACCTACGACATATCGAACTGGATTAATCTTTTTGTAAGTTTTAAGGTAGTACCCGATGTTGTCTGCTTTTTTTGAAGTAGTATATTTTGACTTATCTATAATTCCAATCTTTTCGAGAAATGAGAAAATAAACTCAGCCTGTTCGTTTGAGTATTCAGAACCTTCTTTAGCCTTAAGTGTGGTATAACTTTGTAGATATGTCCACAAGTTAAAGACAGCGTTTTTAACTAAAAATGCTTTGCCTTTTTCATAAGTCTGAAATTCGTTAAGCTGTCTTTTTTCATTTTGAGTACAATATTCAATGTATTCAGACCAGTTTTTAAATGGAGGTTCTCCTGATCCAACATAAGTGATAGGATTCAATTTCTTGAAATAATCTTTAAGCGATTCGTTTATCACGTTAATGATATCTTGGTTTTGAGTAACACTCTGTTTTTGTTGATTTCGCGTTATTTTAAGCGTTATTCCTTTTTTGTATTTATCCAAAATGCTCAAAATTGAAAGCAATTCGACATTTGTTCTGTGGAATAATAAGACATCTTCTTTTTGGTTTTTATGAAGATCTATCACGAACGTTTTTCGAGTCAACTGAAAGGCGATAAATCTAAGATCAGGATAAAAGGAACTTAAGCCGTATTCTTTACACAGATTTTCAAGCGATTCGATTTCGGGATAATAGTAATAATTTGACAAGAATTCCTCATCACCATTAGTGTTTTGGTAATAAACAATTTGCCCCCAAATGGTTTCTAATTGTTTCAATCTGGCATTATAAGTATCATTCAAATCTTCTTTGAATACATGTTTTCTCAATTCTGTTTCGAACACTTCAGCAATCCTTTCCAAGTTTGGTTTTTCCATGTCTTAAAATTTAGTTGCGTTATTGAATGCCTTCCTGATTTGTTCATCTTCAAAACCTTCCAAATATGCTTCAGTGGTTTTTGTGTCGTGGTGCCCGAGCTGGTCACCAATAAACTTAACCGATGCTCCGGATCTCAATAGCTGGGTTGCAATGCTGTGGCGGGCCACATACGTCGTTATTCGTAAGCTGATCTTTAAATCATCACCCACGGCTTTCATGGCAGTATTTACCATTTTCACAAACTGACCAATGACCGCTTTTCTTTTAGTTGCATCCATCGATTCATTGATAACCGGAATTAAGTAGGGGTCTTTTATGTCTGTTTGCTTCCATTTATCAACGATCGTTTTAACCGATTCAGAATAAGGAACTTTGATTTCTTTCGGTTCATTACTGGTTCGCCTAGTCTTTTGTCGGTAGAAGTATATAAGGCCGTTTTGAATATTGCTTTCCCGGAGCATACAAAGGTCGGTGGGGTTGAGGCCTCCCATCAGGTAGAGGAGCTTCCAACAGTCCAGATAAAAGCAATACGGATGTTTTTCGGGCAAAACGTAATCGAATATCATTTGAAGGTCAGGTTTGTTTAATGCCAGATTCCGGCCTTTACCTTTAGGTATTTTGAACTTGTCTTTTCCCCTTTCCTTCCCTTTGGTAAATGGGTATTGTGTGGTAATTCCGGCCTCAATCGCCCGATTAAATAACGTTCTGAACGCACGAAGATAGATTCCAACAGTTGTATCAGAATTCGAATGGTCGCCGGTTTGCATCCAGGTTTTATATTTATCCAGCCGGTCTTTCGTGAAATATTCGAAACTAACATCTTTGCCACCGGTGAATTTTTTTAATGAAGTTGCGGCATTTTTATAGCTTGTTGCGGTGCCGATCCTGTCACTGGCCTTCAGTTCATCAATCAATTCATCGAACTGCAAAAACACTCTGTTCTCTTTGGTTTTCCGCTTGCTCATCCGGGCTTTAAATACCTCCAGTGTAAACGGATCGATACTGTCAGCAATCCTTTGCGCATCGAGTTCTATTCCCCTGAAGACTGTTTGAAGTTCTTTGAGCATTCCGGCTTTTTTTACCTTCATCGCATCATTGAACGTATCTTTGTTGATTGAGTAATTCCCTTTTCCGTCATACCTGAATTTTTCAAGTTGTGAACCGCTAAGAATATTGTTTACCCTTGCTTTGTCAATTCCCAGATAGAGCCGTTCGCGGTTGTATGTTGCACGGACCTTCACCGGGTAAACATTATCAGTATCAGTCTTTTTTATCCGTGTATCAAGGTAAATTGAAATAGATGCTCCCATGTGTATCAAAGTTGATTGTTGTGAACATGATTTGATACACAAAGATAGTTAATATTGGTTTTTTATGGCTAATTTTGACTAAAATAATTTACTTTAAATTCCAATAATACAGGGTAATTGAAACACATTGAAGTATTAATGACTAATAGCAAAATTCTGACTCTTAATCAGCGGGCCCAGGGTTCGAATCCCTGCAGACCGACACGAAATGAAAATAGCCTGTAAATCAATGTATTTACAGGCTATTTGTTTTTTTACTGAAGGTGTCGGACTTTATGAAATTCGGTATTGCGATAAAACCGAATAACAACCTGACTTTCACTTCTTATTTTGGGCCGATCAGTTCAATGAAATTTCCATCCGGATCCTGTAAAAGCACAAACTGGCGGGTTTCGTCGAGCATCGAAGGCGTTTTTCCGAGCATTTTTACATCATGCTTTCTGATTCGCTCCAAAATAGGTTTCATTGACTTTACAAAGATGGTAATGTATTGTATGCCAGTGTCGTCGGGTACGTAGTTTTGTTTTGGGTGAGTAGCTTTTTTGCCAAACGACATTAACTTCCATTCAGGAGCATTTTCGCTGTTTTCAAGTTTCAGCACTTGCACATCAAAGCGGTTGCCGTTGCTTAACCCCAATTCTTTGGCCTTGTCGGCATCGACACTAAACTCACCTGTTTTTACCATCCCGATAACATTCAGGTAAAAGTCGAGGGATTTGCTGAGGTCTTCAACTACAACACCAATTGAAATGCCAGATTTGGCAAAATCGTCGGGAGCCTGATTGGCATACGATGGAAATTCAACTAGTAAAACTGCCAGTAAAATGATCGATTTCAGTACATTTTTCATCTGTTAATAATTTGTTTTTTAATTGTCAGATGGAACTCGCCAATAATCATTCTCCTGTGTGAGAAGTAATTCTCATGGCTCGTTTCATGTGTTTATTATTTAGATAGTTCAGGAATAGGCTTAACAACGGGTGCCGAAGAACCATCGACGGCGGGAAAACGGAAAATATCTTTTTTCGATTTGGGCCTGATATCTTCCAGCCATTTAAAACCGGGCAATATTTTATCTCCATCATCGATGTTGGCCATTGGTTTTAGCTCACCTTCCGGCGACTTGATAAATGTAATCTTTTGAACTTTTCCCTTGTTCAGAGAAATTACGATGTTACTGCTTTCGGCTTTGTTTAAACCGATGATGCCATCCTTGTCGCGGGCATAATAGTTGGATTGTCCGTTGCCGTTTACATTTATCCGGTAAAGTTCATTTTTGCGGATAAAACCGGTCATGTTTTTCCCTTTTATCTGGTTAAACCGCAGGCTGTCGTCTTCCATCGAAATGATAAATGCATCATCTTTCATATTCACCTCATCGGGGTCTTTGCTCCGGTTGATCATTTCTATGAATTTGGCTGTCAGTTGGTTTTTGTTCGACCATATTACCGGATCGGTATATAGTTGAATGGTCGAGTCTTTCGACCAATATACCAGCGAATCGCATTTACCCTGCAAATCGTTTCTGAAGAACCTGACTTTGCGATAAGCCAGAACCAATCGCGGATCCTTAGGTTTTTCAACAATTGTTGAATCGGCTATTAATGTCGTATCAGCCAAAGCCGGGTTAATAACAGCCAGCGAGTCTGCTCTCAAAACTGGTTTTTCTGTTGTTGCAATTTCAGGAGCAACAGTTGCCACACTGTCGCCAACAGCTTTTTGCGGGGCTTTTAAATTTGCCGGTGTTTTGGCCTTAACCGGCTTACGGATTGTTGTGGTATCGGGTATTGTTCGAAGGATTTCGGCATGTAAAAACAGCGTATCCTGTTCCGAATACATGATCAGTACTGCCGAATCGGTGGCCAGGGCAATTTTACTGATGTCGTTGTATTCAATGCGGTTTCCCTCTACAATAATGCTGTTTTCAATATCCTGAAGGTGCGCATTTCCCAGTGCAAGTCCTTCTCCCTTTTCCTTGTCGTAAAAAATAGAATCGGCTTTTACTTTTTGTTTTTCATTCCAGATGCTAGGCTTTTTTGTCAGATTGGCAAGATTTTTCATACTGTCATACCAGCCATATTCAGCATAAAGTGTGTCTTTTTCATTGAAAATATGGGTTGGTCCTTCAATATAAACTTTTTGGGTGTTGGTAAAGTAAATCAGCGTGTCCGATTTTATTTTGTAGTCTTTGGTCAGACCATCAACATTTGTCCTGAAATAGGCTTTCCTTTCGTTGACGTAATACAATCCTATCAGCGAGGTGAGTATGTTGGTCGAATCTTTTACTGTTCCCGAATAGTTGTACGAAGCCATGTCGTTGATCATGCTGTAATCAAGCGAATCGGTAGTTAAGGTAACCTGTTTGTCAATCAGTTT
>Ga0154413_1048_pt2 | contig 13764 bp, 12 predicted proteins | sample RifGroB2_FD_115917 | JGI IMG/M metagenome (GOLD analysis project Ga0154413, IMG submission 115917) | Bacteroidetes bacterium GWB2_41_8 | reverse complement strand
AAAGACCTTTCGCAGCCGCTGTTCATCAAAACTGGTCTGGAATACGCTATCGGCAACAAATTTTTTATTCGCACAGGCATTTCCGGCAAACCTTACCAATTGTCGGCCGGAATGGGTTTTGCAGTATCCGGACTTAAAATTGACATGGCCGTGGCTTACAATCAGTACCTGGGCAACTCTCCTTCCGTTTCATTTCAATACCAATTCTGATGTTAAAAATCGTTTGTCAGATCGTAATCATACTTTTTATTGCCAGCTCTGCGATGGCACAGGAAACGAACGTTCAGCAAACACTTGAAGATTTAATGGAATCGCTCGGCACAGAGCCTGATGAAAATACTGACTTTCAGGAAATACTGGACGATCTGTCGTATTTTTCACAACATCCGCTGTCAGTGAATCTGGCTACGAAAGATGAATTACAAAGCCTGCATTTTTTGTCAGAAATTCAAATTGACGACTTAATCGAATTCAGGACAAAAACCGGTCAGATATACAGTTTGTACGAAATGGCTGCCATCAAAGGATTCAATCCTGATTTACTGAACAAGCTTGAACCGTTCATCAGTTTTGAAATTCAGAAGAGCAGCCACAAGCGAAAAAGAGCTGACAACGACCTCTTTGTGCGTTCAACCCGGGCATTTTCTGACGAAGAAGGCGGAGTTGCAAACCCAAATTACGAAGGTGCGATGGAGCGGTACTATTTGCGGTTTAAGCACACTTCAGCCGATTTGGAATATGGAATGGTGGCCGAAAAAGATCCGGGTGAAGCATTTTTTGCCGGAGCCAACAATCACGGTTTTGATTATTCCGGAGCCTATGCCAATTTCAGGATAGGAACAAACGGACAAAGAGTATTCGTTGGCGATTATCATGTCAGTTTTGGGCAGGGTCTGGTTGCCTGGCATGGGTTTTCGATGGGTAAATCGTCGGAAACGACCCAGATATTCCGTTCGGGAAAAGGAATCCGGTCGAGTTCGTCAACCGATGAGAACCAGTTTTTCAGGGGAATTGGAAGCCATCTGAAATACGGAAAATTTACTTTATCGCCTTTTGTTTCATTTCGTTCGCTTGATGCAAATGTTGATACAGTTGAAGGAAATCCATTTTTCGGGGCATTTCAAACCAGTGGATATCACCGCACCAAATCGGAAATTGCAGGCAAAAATGCACTGAAACAAATGGTTGGCGGAGGTCATATTAATTTCGACCACCAGCGTTGGTCGTTTGGAATTACAGCAGTTTACACCGGTTTTAATGCCGAAATGAATCGAAGTGACGAACCCGAGAACCAGTTTTTGTGGGAAGGAAAGCAAAATTTTGTCACTGGTTTTGACTGGAAAGGTTCGGTGAAGAATGTATTTATTTTTGGGGAAGCTGCTGTTAGTGCGAACCAGGGCAAAGCGCTGCTGAGCGGAATAATGCTGAAACCGGCTCCAAACGCCGAGTTTACAGCGATTTACCGAAACATCAATAAAACGTATTTTAGCTTCTTTGCAAACGCATTCACCGAATCGTCGCGAACAAATGACGAACATGCGCTTTATTTCGGCCTGAAAATTTTCCCGGCTCCACACTGGACTTTTCGCTGTTACGCCGATTTCTTTCAACACCAGTGGATTAAATATACAACGGCAGCGCCATCAAAAGGAACCGAATTATTTGCGCAACTGGCGTTTAATTCAACGAGAAGAACTGAAATATATCTGCGATTTTTTCAGGAAGAGAAAGAGCAGAAAGTGACATTGGAAAATTCAAAATACAATAAACTACAGAAAATAAACAGGTTACGATTAAATTTTACACATGAGATAAACCAGAATTTCAGTTTAAAAAGCAGGATTGAAGGTTCGCTTTATTCGAAACTGAACGATGAAAAAGGATTTCTTGCCTATCAGGATTTGATTTACAAACCTTCGGGTAAGCAGTTTTCGATCAACGGACGATTGGCATATTTCAAAACTGATGGATACAATTCGAGATTGTATGCTTATGAAAACGATTTACTATACACATTTTCTATTCCGGCTCTCTACGGAAAAGGCATCAGAACTTACCTGAATTTCAGGCAAACCCTGAATGAAAAATTAACTTTCTGGCTGAAGTTTGCCGCCACCCGTCGCTTTTCTGATTCGGAAACGGCTGAACAAACCACAAAATCGGAAGTAAAAGTCCAGATCAGGTATCAATTCTGAACGGATTTAATACTGTAAATTAGCCTAAACCAATTCGTTATAACTAGCCGGAAATTAAAATTATAAACTTTTGTTCCGCCTATTCATTCTCTATTGCTATATTTGCGCTTCAAAAAAAATCGAATGATTCCCAAAATAAACTTTGACGATATTCGACCTTTCAACGACTCGGAGGTTGACGAACATATTCAGCTACTCCTTCAGGATGCTTATTTTCAGCACATTTTAGAGTACATTTTTAAAGATGCCGAGAAAATAGAGAAGGCAAAAATGATACTCTCTAATATTCACACAATAAAAGACCTGCAGTTCAAATTTGTCTATCAACTCATTGACGACTTGATTCTGAAGAGATCAACTGATGGTGTAACATCGAGCGGACTGGAACAACTCGATAAAAACAAAAGCTACCTTTTTATTTCGAACCACCGCGATATTATTCTCGATTCGGCAATTCTGAATTACCTGATTGTACTTGAAGGGATGAATACCACCGAAATTGCCATCGGCAATAACTTGCTGATTGGAAAATGGATCGAATATGCAGTAAAACTCAACCGTGCATTTGTTGTCAGGCGTAACCTTCCTGCCCGGGAAATGCTAATGGCTTCAAAAAAACTTTCAGAATATATCAGGAGAAATATTACCCAAAAGAACAACTCAGTTTGGATCGCTCAACGCGAAGGCAGAACAAAAGACGGAAATGACAAAACTCAAATAGCGCTGCTTAAAATGCTCAATTTAAGCAATATAAAAGAATACAGCGAAGGATTTAAGGAATTGCAGATCGTTCCGCTTTCGATTTCGTACGAAATTGAGCCATGCGGCACCTCGAAGGTGGATGAGTTGTACAAACGTCAGACTGAAGGATTTGAGAAAACACAGGAAGATGATTTGCGAAGCATGGGTCACGGACTTGTAAATCCAAAAGGACGCGTTCATTTTGCATTTGGTGAACCAATTATCAGCCAGATCGACACATTTGCAAAAGAAACCACCATTGGCGAACAGATTGAAAAACTTGGTCAGCACATTGATCAGCAGATATACCGGAATTTCAAACTTTGGCCCAACAATTACATTGCCGAAGACATTCTGAATGGAATAAACAATAATTCAGATCTTTATACCGAAGATCAATACAATAAATTTAAGAATCTGCTCGAAAAAGCTGTTTCGGAAATACAGGGTGACAAGGAAATAATCCGGTCGATGTTTTTACAGATGTATGTAAACCCGATTCTGAACCAGCGAAAATCGATGAACTAAACAAGCAATGATCGATCGTATTGGAGGAATAATTTGGGATTGGAACGGTACATTACTGAACGACATTGACTTATGTGTTCAAACAATAAACGGCATGCTTCAGAAAAGAAACCTTCAGAGGTTGTCGGTTGATAAATACAGGGAAGTTTTTTCGTTTCCGGTAAAAGATTACTATCAGAAAATTGGATTCGATTTCGTTGCCGAACCTTTCGAAATACCTGCCCTTGAATTCATTGACAGTTACAATGGCAGTGTTCAAAATTGCAAACTTCACAAAAGCACTTTAACCTTACTCAATTATTTTCAATCGGTTGGCATCCGTCAGTTCATTCTGTCGGCCATGAAACAAGATGCACTGGATCAATGCCTTGAACAGCAAAATATCAGTCATTATTTTGAACATGTTTCAGGATTGGACAACCATTATGCCGCTTCGAAACTTGAAAACGGGCAACAGTTAATTGCTGAATTAAACCTGAATGCCAACGAGTTGGTTCTGATTGGCGACACTGTTCACGATTTTGAAGTTGCCACTGAATTAGGTTGCCAGTGTGTACTTATCGCCAATGGCCATCAATCCCGACAAATACTCGAATCGACCGGTGCTCTGGTAATCGACGAACTAATGCAATTGATTGTTTAACCCTTTAGTTTTAATGTCTGTGGATTCTGCCGGTTATCGTAAATTCTAAGAACGTAGATATTGTGTTCATCGAATTGATAATAAAGACTATTCTGCATGGAAAGAACACATTTCCTCACTTTGTGAAATTTGTTTAATAATGGAAAATGAAAAGGATTAGTTTGGATCTGAAATACTAGATTCTATAATTTATCCAAAAATTTTAAGGCAACTTTATTGTCCCAATTTTCATCAAGATAGAACAGAATTTGGGCAATATCTTTATCTGCTTCCGGAGAATATACTATTTTCCTAATTTTCATTCCCGAGAGTATTTGCTTCGGTATTTGTTCATTAAATCTTCATGCAAAATCCCCTCCCCTTTTTCAAGACTATCAATAGCTTGGTAGATGCCTGCCTGTTGTTGCTCTGTTAATGTATTCCATTCTTCCAGATCATCTTTTTTATTGATATAATTCAAAATCATTCCATTAATTTCATTCAACTCGTTATTATCCAATCGATCAATCTTCTGGTAAATGCTATTTTTTAATTCTATGTTTTTCATCAGATTTGTATTAAACAGGTATAAAGTTAATTGTTTTCGGTTCATAGTATAACAATCTATTTACTGAACACTTCATTTTCCTGATTATTCATTCCAATTTTTGACGAGAATTCTTGTTTTATTTGCATCCTTGTTTCAAATTCGAAAAACAGATAGAATGAAACCACAACGAATACCAGTTACAATTATCACCGGATTTCTAGGTGCCGGCAAAACCAGCTTGCTGAACCGGCTAATTAGCAAACATCCGGAGAAAAGATTCGCCATTATTGAAAATGAGTTTGGCGAAACCGGTATCGACGGAGCTTTGATTGCCTCTGCCTCCAACGATATTTTTGAGTTGAGCAATGGTTGTATCTGCTGCTCGTTGGGCGAAGATTTTCTGTTTACGCTCGAAAGCCTGCTCGGACGGTCGGCAGAATTCGACCATTTGCTGATTGAAACTACTGGCATTGCCGATCCTTCATCCATCATCGATGCTTTTATTTCAGGAGAAAGTATCCAAACACGGTTTCGTATCGACAGTGTTGTGTGCGTGGCCGATGCTGTAAACATGGAAGATTTGATGGACGAACAACTGGAAGTGCGGAAACAACTAGCTTTGGCCGATTTAATTTTGCTGAATAAAACCGACAGCGTTCATTCTGATTATGCAGAAAGTCTGACAGAAACAATCGCCCAAATCAGTCCGATGGCAAAGATCTTCCCTACTTCGTTTGCCAATATCGACGAAATTAATGTGCTGGATACCAATTCCTATTCGTGCGAGGCAATCGAAAAATCGACACTCACCTTTTGTGCTTTCGACGGTTCAAAAGCAATAGTGCAGAAAGAACCCAAAATGATTATGAATCCGGCAACCAAAACGAATCGTCACGATATTACTTCGGAAGGCTTCTCTTTCTCCGGAAATTTTGACGTAAACAAGTTCGGATTATGGATGCAGAACTTCCTGTATTTCAACAAGGAAACCATTTTCAGGGTAAAAGGAATTATGAGTTTCGAAAATACAGCCGATCAGTTTATTTTTCATGCGGTTCGGGGATCTTTCATGTTCGAAGTGGGCAAAGAATGGAAAGACGAAACACGCTTCAGCAAACTCGTCTTCATCGGGAAAGACCTCTCAAGAACCGAACTTGAAACCAACTTAAAACAGCTTTTAGCCTAATTCTGCACCGGGTTCATCACTTTACCTATAAACAAAATTGCTTCGGTATCTTTCTCGCGAATCGCAAATACAAACGGATGATCGGCCCTGAATGAATTATCAACAGGCATCGAGGTTAGTTCTACTGTAATGCCGGTAACAGCAGCGGCTTCGGTTCCACGCTCGTCAACTTTAATGTACGATTTGTGCATCACTTCCGAAATCACAAGGTCGGCTGCATCAGCTATGCCACTAAAGTTTGCATTGCCAAAAGCATCGGTCATTCCCAAAGCTTTCAGTTCATCAACCAGACTATTATCAAATTTGAATTCGAATTTAGGAAGATAGATTTTCTTCTTATGCTCTGTTAGTTTCGAAATCCAGTCGGTCACATTTTCGGTTGTCATCATCGAAATTACATCGCCTGTATTTTTTCCTGAAGCAGGCAGAAAAATCAGCATCGAATATTTTCCGCTTCCGTAGGGCATTTCGAGTAACTGAAAGTTTTGCTGATTGTAATAATTGAACGAATTTTCGATCGTCATTGTCGGAACCTGAACGGTTGTTTTGTCTTCTTTGGTGAAGCTTAAGTTTTTGGTTTCTTTTTTATCGAACTGGTATTTCCATTCACCGTTAAAATAAATGGCATTCAGCAAATACATGATATCGCTGGGTTTTACCTCTTCGATGATTTTATCAATTTTCCCTTTGGTATTGTTTTTTACCCATCCGTTTACAGTATTCAGCGTTTGGGTTGTTTTCGTAAAATCGAGTCCAGACACTTCAGCATTGTAATAATTCTGGTTGGTTGTAATAAAATCAGTTTTCACCGGAAAATTATTACGATAATAAATGGCATTCGAAATCGATAACTCAACCCTCGGGTCGTGGCTGGCTAGTCCGGCAACCAGATCCTTGTAACTTTGATTAATATCATCAGGTGTGAGTCCGGCTTTATGGAGCATCTCTTCCATCTGCTTTTTGGTATTTCCTTCGGCGCCATTATACACCATGGCCAAAGCCAGCGAAACACTCATGGGCGAAATCATGGTATTTTTCGGTTCGTCGAGCGATGCTTCAATTTTTTGAAACAGTTCAAACCCAAACTGGTTATCGGCAGCAATAATTTTAGCCGATTTTTCAGTAGTTGTCAATTCAGTAACAGGTTGATTTTCTGCTTCATTTGTGCAGGAAAACGTAAGTATCGCAAGAATCAGGAATGTGAATAATCGTTTCATGGCGTGATAAATTTTGAGTTCAATAATCAAGACGAAACTTTCGTTTGAATGGTTGCGTTAACCATTTTAATAACACTATTTGCTTAGGTTTTATCGGCAAAGTTGATTTATTTTTACTAAATTCACGGTATTTCGAAAATTACAGACAAGAATAATTATTATGAATGATAACGAAAACTATCATTCCTTGCTGTATAAAATAGTATTTATATGGGACTTTTTATTATATCAAACAGGCTTCCGGTAAAGGTACATAAACCTGAAAATGAATTTATTTACGAACGTAGCGAGGGCGGACTTACAACAGGACTGGGATCTCTGGATGATTATCCGAATAAACACTGGATTGGCTGGCCTGGAATGTTTTCGGATGAAGAGCAGGACAAAAAGCAAATAGCGTCGGATTTGCTGGCAGAAAAGTTATACCCGGTATTTCTTTCTGAAGATCAGATTCTGAATTATTACGAGGGCTACAGCAATAGTATGATATGGCCACTTTGCCATTATTTTTATACATACATTCAATACGAGACAAAATTCTGGGAAACTTACCAGGAAGTAAATCAGCTTTTCTGCGATGAAGCGGTAAAATATATAAAACCCGGTGATATAGTCTGGATTCAGGATTATCAGCTGATGCTTTTACCCGCGATGCTCCGGGAGAAGATTGAAGGGATTAGTATCGGGTATTTTCATCATATTCCATTTCCTTCGTACGAGTTATTCCGTGTTTTACCTGAACGTGCAAAAATACTTAAAGGCCTGATGGGGGCTGATTTGATTGGATTCCATACCCACGATTACATGAGGCATTTTATAAGTGCTGCTTATCGTGTTTTGGGGCTCGACAGTGATTTAGACGAGATTCATTATGGCGACAGAATTGTTCATGTTGATGCTTTCCCTATGGGAATTAATTATGACTTGCACTACAATGCAATATTAGACCAAACGGTACTGAAAAAAGCCAATGAGTTCAGGAAGAACTTTGGCAACCACAAATTGGTACTTTCGGTTGACAGGCTCGATTATAGCAAAGGAATCATTCACCGGCTGAAAGGTTTTGCCCAGTTTCTGGAAAATAATCCGGAATACAGGGGCGAGGTTTCTTTGGTGATGGTGGTTGTTCCATCGCGCGACAGTGTTGACAGATATGCCGACCTGAAAACCAAAATTGACGAGATGATTGGTTCACTGAACGGCCTGTATTCGACGCTCGACTGGAGTCCAATCTATTATTTTTACCGTGGATTTCCGTTCGAAGAATTGATGGCTCTTTACCACATAGCCAATTTTGCATTGGTTACTCCTGTTCGCGACGGGATGAACCTTGTTGCCAAAGAATATGTAGCCGTAAAACGCGATGAACCCGGAATGTTAATTTTAAGCGAAATGGCCGGTGCTGCTGCCGAATTAAGGCAGGCAATTATTGTTAATCCAAATAATATCGATGAAATTGAAGAGGCTTTACTTGAGGCCATAAAAATGCCGGAAGAGGAGAAGAAAACGAGAATGGAGAAGATGCGCAAGACTCTTTCGAAGCAAACTGTCAACAAATGGGCGCATGATTTTACAACTGAATTGGGCGCCATAAAAAACAAAAATACAATGCTTCAGAATAAGAAAATTGGAGCTGTTACTTTAGCTGAAATTCAGAAATTATACCAAAAAGCTACCAAAAGGCTGATTGTACTCGATTACGACGGAACGCTTGTGCCGATTGTGAAAAATCCTGACATGGCCATTCCTGACAAACAATTGATTGATATATTGAAGATTTTGGCGTCAGACAATCGTAACAAGCTGGTGATCAGCAGTGGCCGCGATTCTGAATTTCTGGATAAGTGGTTTAGTGAACTTGACCTGAATTTAGCTGCTGAACATGGGGCTTTTTTTAAAGAACATGGCAAATGGCAGGAAAATGTGAGGACAAAATTTCCTGAAGACGACGAAATATTGGATATACTTCAAAAAACAACTGATAAAACTCCCGGATCGAGAATTGAAATGAAAAAGACATCAATCGTCTGGCATTTCAGAAATTGTGATAAATGGCTGGCTGAGCTTAGGGAGAAACAGTTGATCAATGCCTTGATGACACCCTGCGCAAGGTTGAATCTTCATATCATGCGCGGAAACAAGGTTATTGAAGTGAAAACGGTGGGGGTTGACAAAGGTGTAGAAGCTACCCGCCTGATGGGCACTGATAATTATGACTTTATAATGGCAATGGGTGATGACCTTACCGATGAAGATATGTTTCACGCTATGCCGGCTGATGCAATAACCATAAAAGTGGGATCAATTTCAGAACACGCAAGGTTCAGTCTGATGCAATTTGATACCGTTAAATTCCTGAACGGTTTAATTTCTGAAAAATAATTTAATCAATTGATATGGATAGTACAGTCAACACAATAAACTTTTCTGCAATATTCCTGATGGTTGTTGTGATCGTAGTTTTTCTTTTTGTTTATATGTTTGTTTATAAAAGGCTGAAGGTTTACACTCAAAAGACTGAAAATAAGTGGGATGATTTTATGCTTAAGATATTTAAAATCCCATTTCTGTGGCTTCTGGTGTGGATCATGATTAAATCATTTGCCCATTTATTTCTGAAAGATCTGATTATTTTCAAACATCTGATACATGCCAACAACATTGTATTGATACTTTCTTTTGGCTGGATACTGATGAAATTTGTGCAGTTAGGTGCATACCTGTTGAATAAAAGGCTCGATGTGAACGTATCTGACAATCTGAATGCAAGAAGAAGGCTTACCCAATTAACAGTTTTTCAGAACATTGCAGACACAGTTATCGTAATTGTTACGATTTCGGTTGTCCTTATGACTTTTGATGGAGCGAGAACAATCGGTAAAAGTTTGCTCACATCGGCTGGGATCGCTGGGATAATTATTGGATTTGCCGCACAAAAAAGTATCGGAATGTTTCTGGCCGGTATCCAGATTGCCATAACACAGCCCATTAGCCTCGACGATGTGGTAATTGTAGAAGGTGAATGGGGGCGCATCGAGGAGATTACGCTTACTTACGTTGTGGTTAAAATTTGGGACGAACGCCGGTTGATGCTACCGGTAAACTATTTCCTTGAGAAACCTTTTCAGAATTGGACCAGAACGAGCGCCAACATCATGGGAACTGTCTTTTTTTATGTGGGATACGACCTTCCGGTGCAGGCAATCAGGGATTTTGTTCCTGAAATATTGAAAGACAATCCGAATTGGGATGGCCGCGTTTTCAATGTTCAGATTACCAATACCAACGAACTTTATAAAGAAATGCGGATATTGGTGAGCAGTAGCGACGCTTCAAAAAACTGGGACTTGCGAACCGAAGTCCGCGAAAAAGTCATCGACTTTATTCAGGCCAGCTACCCCGACTGCTTCGCGAAAGTTAGGCTAAACCAAAACAATGACTTCAGAACTAAGGTCGTATAAATCTTGATAAATGTCGTTCTTCTGAAAACAGAGTGGCGGTATTTATCAAGGCCAGGTGCGAATATGCCTGCGGAAAATTTCCCAATTGCCTTTTGGTTTCAAAGTCCAGATCTTCGCTGAACAGTCCCAAATGGTTGGAGTAACCCACAATCTTGTCGAAGATTTCCTTTGCATCTTCAGTTTCGCCTGTTACAAAAAGTCCGCGGATGAGCCAGAAAGTGCAGATGGTGAATGACGAAGATAGCCGTCCAAAATCATCGGAATTCAGGTAACGGTACATTAATCCCTTGTAAAAAAGTTCTCTTTTTATGGCCTGAACTGTTTTTTTGTACCGTTCATCAGTTCCAGAAATGAAGCCGTATTCTTCCATTAGCAAAAGCGAGGCATCCAAATCAGTCTCGTGGTAGGTTTGCGTAAAACTTTGCATCTGTTCGTTCCATCCATTTTCCAGAATATCTTTTTTTATCCGGTCGGCCTCCTTTTTCCAAAGTTTCGCATATTCTTTCATATTTAGTAAATGAGCAATCTTGATTCCACGGTCAAGTGTTACCCAACACATCACCTTCGAGAAAACGAAATGTTTATCGGAGTTGCGGATTTCCCAGATTCCTTTGTCAGGTTTTTCCCAATCGGCAATTACTGCGCGAATGATGTTTCGTACCACTTCCCAAATGTCTTCAATTTCGTCGAGCGTTCCGGGAAAGAACTTATAATACTGGTAAATTACATTCATCAGGTAGCCATACACATCGTTTTGTTTTTGGAAATAGGCAGCATTGCCTATTCTTACCGGTTTTGAATTTTCGTATCCGGCCAAATGCGATAGCTCTTCTTCGTGCAGGATGCGCTCTCCCCTGATTCCATACATGATCTGAAATTTGTCCTGCTTCGTTTTCAAAATACCTTTGATGAATACGATGAACCGGCGAGCTGCACCGAAATGCCCCATATCCATGAGCGTTTCAATCGACATTGAAGCATCACGGAGCCAGCAGAAGCGGTAATCCCAATTACGGACTTCGCCAATGGTTTCAGGAATACTGGTAGTTAAAGCCGCCAGCACCGCCCCACTTGGATGATACGACATCAGCTTTAAAACCAACATGCTGCGCGAAATCATCGCATTATGCGTTTTGAATTTTTTGGAACGGTTTACCCAGTTAAGCCAGTAAATCTTTGTACGGCTGTACTCAAGGCCAACCCGTTCAATGTCAATATTGATCAGCTTTTGGTTGTTCGACAAAAGAATAAACTGATCATTTTCAAGCACAATTTCTTTTTTCCCGAGGATTAGTGCGAATGGAATGCTTGAGTAGAGGTAAACGCAGTCCAATACATCATCGACCGAGTGAGTTTTAACAAATCGTTTGCTTACATAATGAACAGCCTCCTTTTCAGCATATTTCATCTTCGGATTGTAATTTATCCTGAATGTTGGTTTACCCGATAGCAACCTGACATAACGGTAAATCTCCGGAGGAAGATAATGATCGGTATCATTCAGTTTATACCGCGGCATAAAATCGAGCACCTCAAAGCTGCCTTCATCAGAAGTGAACAAGGTGCTTAGAATATTGGTGTTTTCCACATATTTTTGAGTGATTGAGTAATTGTCAGAAACCTCGAAGCTAAATTCCCCGCCTTTATCAACATCCAATATTTTTGAAAAGATAGAAGGCGAATCAAAATCAGGAAAGCAAAACCAATCAATACTTCCCTTTTCCGAAATCAAAGCAGCGCTCCTGCAATTTCCCACTACCCCATAATTCAAGTTCTGCATAACATCTTTCTATATGGTAATTATTTTAAAACAGGTAGAATATACAGATATAATACTGGAAAAACAAATTTCACCTGTACGCAACCGTTTTATTCCCGCCTGCATCTAATAACCGACAATATATTTTTACTGATGGTATTTTATTCAGGGAAAGGGTTAGTTGTGATTTAAGTTTTTGGATACTACCGGATGTTTGTCGCAAAACAACTAATTTTGATCGAAATTTTGTTATCGCATCTTGAACGAACTTGAACAACTGATAAAAGATTGTGCTGCCGGCAAACAGCGGGCGCTTGCTCAGTTATACCATATGTTTTCAGCAAAAATGTATGGGGTATGTTTGCGTTATGCCAAAGATGCAACCGAGGCTGAAGATAATTTGCAGGAAGGCTTTATCAAGGTTTTTACCAATTTGAAGTCTTTCAGAAATGAAGGTTCTTTTGAAGGATGGATTCGCCGAATCATGATCAATGTGTCGCTCGAAAAAATTAGGAAACAGCATTTACTGTATCCTGTTGAAGATGTTTCGATTTACGATTCGGTCAATTTTTCGGACGATGTAATCGCAAAAATCGCGGCTGACGATCTGATGAAACTTATTCAGGAACTGCCCCCTCGCTACCGGTTGGTTTTTAACTTGTATGTAATCGAAGGCATGTCACACCAGGAAATTGCTGAAGAAATGTCGATTACACAAGGAACATCCAAGTCGAATCTGGCCAGAGCCAGGGAAATATTGAAAAAGAAAGTTCATGATACATTTGGAGAATGGAATGCCAAAAACAACTTTACGGCATGAAAAAAGATAAAAATTTAGACGAATTGTTTCGCAGCAAACTCCAGAATTACGAGCAGGAACCTCCTGCTTATTTGCTGGAGAATATTTTGGCTGGTGCAGCAGGTGCCCGCCGAAAACGTATGATCGTTTTGTGGAGAGTTGCCGGTGTAGCAGCAGCATTGCTTCTGGCATTTGTTGCCGGATTGCAGTTTAATTCCAGTAATGAAACTGGAACACAACCACAGGTGATAGTGAGCCAGCAATCCGTTCCTGAAAATGCAATACAAGCTGCTCCTGAAAATGAAACGTTGCAAGCTGCTCCTGAAAATATTCAATTGGCTGCTGTAAATAAACCGGCCAAAAACAATGAAATCAGCACAAAATCAATCAGAAAAGCTTCTGTTTCAGAAAAAACCATGCTATTGGCAGAAACTTTGCCGACTGCATCGAATGACGAAACGATCTTGCTGAAACCTTTAAAAAGCATGTACGGATTATTGACACAAAACCTGGCCCCGGCGAATTTACTTCAGCAGAAAAAATCAAATGAAATGAAGGTTGATTATCCTGAAAAATCTATCGATCAGCAAATTTTGGAACAGAACCAACAACTTATGCTGACACAAAATCAGGAAAAAGGAAAAGGCCGCTGGCTGGTTGGCGCACAGGTTTCGCCTGAATACAATGTTTCGAGAAGCAGCCATTC
>Ga0154413_1116_pt1 | contig 13815 bp, 7 predicted proteins | sample RifGroB2_FD_115917 | JGI IMG/M metagenome (GOLD analysis project Ga0154413, IMG submission 115917) | Bacteroidetes bacterium GWB2_41_8 | reverse complement strand
CAGAAAACCGATTCGATCGGTTAATTCAAGTAACTCTGGCGCGGGCGGATTGTGTGCCATGCGAATGGCATTGCAGCCCATTTCGCGCAAAATCTCCAGTTGGCGTTCAGCGGCGCGCGTATTGAATGCCGAACCCAAAGCGCCCAGATCGTGGTGCTGGTTGACCCCCTGTATTTTAATGTGTTCGTCGTTGACAAATATTCCTTTGTCGGGATTAAATTTCACAGAACGAATACCAAACCGTGTTTCGTATTGATCGATGGCTTTCCCGTTTTGTGTTAAAGTAGTCACCGCCACATAAAGGTTGGGTTGTTGTGTGGGCGGCGGTCCCCAAAGTTTGGGGTTTTTGATGATTACAGAACCTTCAACTTTGGTATTTTTTCCTGAAGGAACTTTTGATTTCAGGCTTGAAAAACGGACAACAGCCTTACCGGTTTTGTTTCCTTTTGTATCCAACGCATAAACTGAAGTTGAGACCTCAACTGCTGCATCTGTTTTTGAATCGTTATCAAGAGTTACAGCAAGATTGATTGAAGCAGATTCCTTTGAAATATCTTTTGTGGTTACGTAAGTTCCCCATTGCCCCACATGTACCGGATTGGTTTTGGTGAGCCAAACATTGCGGTAAAGTCCTGCGCCAGGGTACCAGCGGGCAGAATGATTGGGATTGTCGATGCGGATGGCCAGTTGATTATTTCCTCCGAATTCGATGTACGGAGTCAGGTCCAGCCGAAATGAATTGTATCCATAAGGCCAACCGCCAACCAATTGGCCGTTCAGCCAAACGATGGCGTACGACATGGCACCGTCAATATCGAGGAAGATGGATTTGCCTGCATCCGATGACGGAATGTCGAGTTTTTTTCTGTACCAGGCCACTCCGTTTACCGGTAACCTGCCCATTCCACCGCCAACTTCAGTATTCGGCCCTTTCTGAAAAGGTCCTTTGATAGCCCAATCGTGCGGCAGGGTTACCTTTTCCCATGAATGGTCGTCGAAATTGCTTTGAACGAAGGGAAAATCACCGCCGGGATTGCCTTCCGGACGAACATGTCTTTTTGCCGGATCTTTGATGAAATCATTCGCAGACGGCAGAACCCAGGGTTTTAACACTTCCTGTTTGGCTTCAACTTCAACCGCTTCGGTAGGTTTAGCATCGGCGACCTTGTTTTCGGTATTGTCGGTAATTTCAGGCCTGACATCGTAAATCAGCTGGTCTGCTTTCGCTTCCGATTCGTATTTAAAGAAACTCCAGCCTTCGTTGATGGAAATTCGTTCTCGTCCAGATTTTGCGGATTGAGCAAATGAAGTTTCCGCCATTGTCAGACAGAGACAGCTTATCAGGATCAATATATTTTTGTTTTTCATCTAATATTAAGGTTCAGTCGTAAAAGGCGACGCGGGTAACCCTTCTTTGTTGTACAGATTGGCGCCGGCAGGGTTGTCGGCCCAGGCATATCGAACAACCACTGGCTTTGAAACGGTTTCGTTCCATACAACTATTTTATTTCCTTTAATTTCTGCTTTTGCCCACACAAACTTTTTGTCGGCCCCGGAAATGGCAAAATGATTCAATTCCTTGCTGTCGTTGGTCGTCAAGCCGCTTCCGCAATCAGAAAAAGTCAGTTCTATTTTGTTGCCTTTCACCTTCATTGACTGATAGATTGGACCAGAAGCAATTACCTTTTTATCGCCGTAGGCAAGTTTTTCGGCAGCAAGGGCAAGGCGCTGTCCAACTTCTTTTTTCCGAAGTGGATGAATGTCGTTCTTTTCGCCCAATCCGATGGTAACTGCCATGGCGGTATTGGGTACCGAAAGTGTTTTCAGTTGCTGATTCCGGAGTGTTGCCCAGCTACCTTCTGAAGGTTCATTCTTCGGTTCCATAAAATCGGGAAGTTGAACAAAAAGGAACGGAAGATTGCCCTGATTCCAAAGAGAGCGCCATTCGCCAATCAAGGTAGAAAGCACCGTTTTATACTCGTTTGCACGTTCAGCATTCGATTCGCCCTGGTACCAAACCATTCCTTTCAGCGTGTAATTCACGATGGGCGAAAGCAGGGCATTGTACAATCCGAGCGGTTTCCCGGGAAAAAAAGTGGCGGTTGGGCTGGGTCCGCATTTCGCTCCGATATTGTATTTCCAGGTACCTTTCAGGTCGAAAGTTTGTCCGTCAACTGTTATTTGGTAAGGCTTTTCTTTGATAAAACTTCCGTTTCCTGACTGGCTAACCACACGGACTGTGATGTTGTTTTTGCCCGCTTTTAAAATGCCGGAATCTACATTGTAGCGCCGTGGTGGATATTGGTAGCCTGTTGTGCCCACAAATTTCCCGTTTATAAAAACGGAATCGCTGTCAATAATGGTTCCCAACTCCAGCAAAGCTGACTTTCCTGCGCAGTTTTCGGGCAGGTTGATCTCTTTACGAAACCAAATGGCGCCACTTTTAAAATCTATGCCTGCCTCCCTAAACGAAGACGGAATTTGCAATGTTGGCCAGTCAGAATCGTCGAGTTGCGGAATTAGCCAGGGCGTTCCCTTTCTTCCAATATCGCTTTTGCCCAATTCATCGAACCATTTCCACTGTGCAGTTTTTTCTGAAGCAAGCAAATTCCGCATGTAAGTTGTGTCCGAAAGCTGTTTGGCTGTTCTGTATTGTTCAGGAAAAGCTTTGAGCGATTCTTCACTGATCCAGCTTTCGGCAGATGAGCCACCGGCAGCGCATTGGATAATTCCGACCGGAATTTTATACTTTTCGTAAAGGTCGCGGGCAAAGAAATAGCCCACAGCTGTGTATTTTAAAATGTTTTGCGGATTCGCTTCTTCCCATTTCCCACCCTGAATATCTTCTTGCGGTTGGCTATAATTCCAGCGTACCGGAACCTGAAATAGCCGGATTTTGGGATTTGTGCAGTTTTCAATCTCTTTCCCGTAAAGGGGTGAAACCCGGCTCATGGTGGTTTCCATGTTCGACTGGCCCGAACACAGCCAAACATCGCCGAAAAGAATGTCTTTCAGGATAATTTGGTTGCTGCCGGTAATCTTAATTTCGAAAGGGCCTCCAGCTTTTTGTGCCGGAAGGGTGATCTGCCATTTGCCGTCAGAAGATGTTATCGTCTCAAATGATTTGCTGTTGAGCTGAATTGAAACCTTTTCTCCTGTACTTGCCCAGCCCCAAATCTTCACCGGAGTTTCGCGCTGAAGAATCATGCCGTCGCTGACCAGCCTTGGCAAGCGCACCTGGCCAAATCCTGTTTGGTTGATCAGGAAAATCAGGAAAAAGATAATTGAAAATATTTTCAAAGTTCGATTCATGGCTTCGATTTAAGAATAGCTATAAAAATAGAACCAAAATTCAGATTCAAGGTACAGAAACATGATATTTGACCGTTTTATACCGAAAAAAATCAACCAAGTAGCGTCTGAAATTTGCTACTTTTACCCTTTCATACTGTTTGTGAATTATGGAGAAGACTGTTCATCTGCTGATCATGTACACCATGCTGGTGCTTACCCTGTTGCTGTTTCACAAGGGAAGAAAGCATCCGCCAAGCCTGATGCTGGCAATTTACGCCTCGGTTGAAGTGTTGACCAATGGATTGAACAGTCTGACACTTTCGGGCGGGTATAGTTTTTTCGATCAGTTTCCGGTTTTGCATTTTATCTACAAACCTCTGTATTGTTTGTGGGTTCCATTGTTTTATTTTTATGTCCGCTACTGTTTTTCTTCCGATTTTATGCTGAAGAAAAAGCACCTGATTCATTTTATCCCTTTTTTCGGTTTTCTGGTATTTTTCCTGATCATTTGGATGTTGAAAGGAAATCACTACATCTGGGAGAATTTATACAGGCAAGGTACTTTTCTAAATAACACAGCCTTCGCGGTTGATCTGACGGTTAAAATTCAGTATTTGTTCTATAATTTTCTGACGATCAGACGTTTGTTTTATATTGAAAAGCAAAGAATTCATCATCAGCAGATCGTTTCATCATTGGGTGTAGATATCAGGTGGCTTCGGTTTATAGTATTTGGCTACGCTTTGGGATGCCTGATTGGGATTGTTAATATGATATATAATTTTGTAAATAGTCCGATGACATCAGTAGTCAACCTTGTAAGTATTTCGTATTTCTTTCTTTTTTTCTTTGCAATATTTTACAATACCATTACAAATAGGCACTTTAGCGAAGAGATAAAACCAAAATCTGGACAATTGCCGAGTACCGATATGCAACTGTTGATGAAACGAATTGAGGAGCTGGTGGCAGGACAGGAAATGTACCTTGAACCGGAATTGACACTTCAGCAAATTGCCGCCGCCCTGAACGAAAAAGAACGAAATATTTCACAGGCGATCAACACCATTCAGCAAAGAAATCTGAACGATTACATCAATTCGCTCAGGATTGAACATGCTTGCAGGTTGTTGCTTGCCGATAAGGGGAAACCGATTTTTGAGGTAATGTATGAGTCGGGTTTTAACACCAAAGGCGCTTTTAATCTGGCATTTAAGAAAATAATTGGGAAAACGCCCACTCAATACAGGGTGGGGGAATGAATATTGTTTGTGTGAATATTTGAATGTAGAACGGATACATAAAAATAGAGTTATAAATGCACTTTTTTCATTACAGGATAGCAATAAAGGTACTCAAATCAAAATTGTTCTTATGGAGTACAGGGCCCGTATTGGTTTTTGGGACTATAATTCTTGTATATTTTTCAAGTATTAAAGATTTTCCTGTTTTCCCCAATAACCAGATTTTTGATTATAAATTTTACTCCGATAGTACAGCAGGTGGTAATTCAAAAATCCTTAAAAAGCTTGTTACTGATAGCGTCATTAAGCTCGACTATCAAATTAGCAATCAAATAGGTACTCCGTATGCTGGAATAAATATCGGACCAAAAGAAAGCAAATCAATTAATCTGGGGCATTATAACCAGCTAAAAATAAGACTGGAGGGGCGTGAAATAAATGGTGTTGGAATCGCTTTGGTTACGCAGAACTCCATTAAAAAAGATAACGGGACTAGTCCGGAAATTTTATTTTACCACATTTTTAAAATTTCATCAGGAATTAATACTTACAAAATCAGTACTGACAAATTTGAGATACCCGACTGGTGGGGAGAGAGTAACCGGATTGAAAATGCATCGACTATCAAACCGGATTTGAAAAATCTGGAAACAATCAATGTGAGCAGTGCATTTACTGCCAATACCGGAAAAACACAATCCATTGAGATTTACTCAATGGCCTTTTCGAGAAACAATAAACCGCTCATCATCTTTGTAATAGTTCTGGAGCTGTTATTTATTCTGCTTTTTTTCGCCGCCTTGTACCTTGTTGAAAATATAAGGGAGAAAAAACAAACGATAACTATTACCTATAAAGCGATTGAAAATAAAACGATTGAAAGTTCTAAATCAGATTTTGTTGATTTTATCAACAACAATTTTCACAACAGCGAACTTACCCTGGATCTTGTTTCCGGCGAAACAGGCGTTAGCCAGCGCAGAATAACGAATGATATACAAAATCAGTTTGGTTGTAATTTTAAAACATATATCAATCGTTTGCGAATCAACGAGTCAAAGCGATTACTGCTTGATAAAGAGCTTAATATCGGAGAAATCGCTTTCAAAGTGGGCTTCAACAATCAAAGTCACTTTAACAGGGTATTTAAATCCGAATTGCAGATCAGTCCCACTGAATACCGCGAAAAACACAAAATATGATGCTTTTTGTAAAAGTATTAGACCATTTGTGCTAACATTTCTTCCAAATACCAATTCTGCAAACAGATTGTCACTTTTTGTGAAAGGTGAATAATCAAGTTCCGCTAGCTTTGTGAGCATTCAGATAAGAATTTGTAAAAAAACTGTATGCAAACAAAAATTATCATATTGATGGTTCTGGCCATGATCTTTTGGAAAGGTTCAGTAAATGGTCAAACTACTTTCAAAAATCCAATTTTAACCGGAATGAATCCCGATCCGAGCATCTGCCGGGTGGGCGAAGATTATTACCTGATCACTTCAACTTTCGAATATTTCCCGGGAGTGCCCATTTACCAAAGTAAGGATTTGGTGCATTGGAAATTAATTGGCCACGCATTGTCAACCCCCGCAAATAATCCTTTAATGGGTGCAGCTTCAGGCACAGGCGGCCAGTATGCCCCAACAATCCGCTATCACGATGGCACTTTTTATGTCATTTGTACCAACTATGGTGGCCGGGGTTCACAAGGGGTTTTTTATGTAACAGCCACCAATCCTGCCGGTCCGTGGTCCGATCCTCATTGGCTAAACAACTGGTATGTTGACCCATCGCTCATGTTCGAAAACGACAGCGTCTATTACCTTAGCCCTGACAACAAGGGTAGTTTCTTGGTGGGAACGCTAGATATTAAAACCGATAAGTTCCACAAACCATTAAAACTAGTTGCAGCAGGTCTGGGTGGTTCTGCTCCTGAAGGACCTCACATGTACAAGGTAAACGATTATTATTACTTAATGTCGGCAGAAGGCGGAACCGGTTATCAGCACCGCGAAGTCATTCAGCGAAGTAAGTCACCCTATGGGCCGTTTGAAGCAAGCCCAATCAACCCGGTTGTTTCAAACATGAATGCCCCCGATCACCCGTTTCAGGCCATTGGCCATGCCGATTTGTTGCAGCTTCCGGATAATAGCTGGTGGTTGGTTTGTCTAGGTTTCAGACCCCGGAACGGCCACTATCACCACCTGGGACGCGAAACCTTTTTGGCTCCGGTTAGCTGGAATGCCGATGGCTGGCCCAAAGTGGGAACCGATGGCATCGTGAAAGAGGAATATCCAGTGCCAAACTTACCGCAACATATCTGGGAAAAGGAACCCGTTCGCGATGATTTTAATCTGTCAGACTTAGGACTGAACTGGAATTTTATTCGGAATCCGCATTCCGAAGATTGGTCGTTGATGGAGAAGCCAGGTTTTCTTAGGCTGAAAGGTTCAAAAATTAGCTTTAAAGAGAAAGATTCACCTGCATTTGTTGGTCGCCGTCAAACAGCATTCGATATGGTTGCCTCTGCCAAAATAAGCTTTGTTCCAACTGCAAGCAACGAAGAAGCGGGTTTGGTGGTGCGTACTGATGATGCCAACCACTACGACTTTCTGATTACATTGCGTGACGGGAAACGGGTGGTGCTACTTCGAAAATACCTGAAGGACAAAGAGCTGAACGCTGTTTTTAAAGAAATTCCTGATGGAGACATTGTTTTGCGAATCAGCTCGACCGATCTTGAGTATCAATTCTGGATGCAAAAAGAAGGACAGAAAGCTGTTTTGGTTGGAAAAGCAGCAACAAAAGATTTATCGACAGAAGTCGTTGGTGGCTTTACCGGTAACTTTATTGGAATGTATGCTTCGGGAAATGGCAGCAAAAATACCAATCCAGCTGATTTTGATCGGTTTGATTATGAGGAAGATGCAAAGTTTCCTGAATGATTAACGATTGAAGATTAACCATTTAACCATTACAAATTAAACCCTATTCTGAAACCTATGAAAGCAAAATCGATGAAACCAACTCATCTGTTACTGATGCTTTTTTGTTTGTCATTCATCACAATTCAAGCACAAGATGTTACTGTTACAGTAAATGCTGCATTAAATAAAAAGGCAGTCTCTCCATATATCTACGGGCGGAATGAGAGTTTTGACAAACCAGCAGCATTTTATAAAGATGCCGGTTTGCGTTTTGCCCGCACAAATGGCGGGAACAATGCCACCAAATACAATTGGCGCAAAAAGATAGGAAGTCATCCCGACTGGTATAACAATGTTTACGCCAACGATTGGGATGCGACTTCAAAAAAAGTAGTTAAAGATCATCCGGCCATGCAGGTTATGTGGGCATTTCAGTTATTGGGCAGAGTCGCTTCGAGTACCGCTCATAATTTTAACGATTGGGGATACAATCAATCGCAATGGTGGGAAGGTGTTCATCAAAATCTGGCAGGCGGTGGCACTCCCAATACCACTGGCGTAAAACAGGGGAAAGCAGCTGTTGAAGGCAATGTCAACCTTTATACTCAGGAATGGCCTGCCGATTCAACCGTTGAGATTCTGAACCATTGGTTTGGTCCGAAAGGAATCGGGTTGAATAAGAATCAGTTCCTTTATTGGAGCATGGACAATGAGGCCGATGTGTGGAATGGAACCCATGATGATGTGATGCCAACATTAATTTCCGCATCGAAATTTATGGATAATTATATCGAGGTTGCAAAAAAAGCACGTGTCCTGTTTCCTGAAATTAAAATTTGCGGACCGGTTACCACCAGCGAATGGCAGTGGTATAAATGGGGTGAAGAGAGTATCAGGATTGATGGAAAGTATTATAGCTGGTTCGAGTATTTCATTAAGCGGTGCGCCGATGAGGAAAAGGCTTCCGGAATAAGGGTGCTCGATGTTTTCGACATTCACCATTACCCCTATGCGCCGACTGATGCTGATGCACTGCAAAACCACCGAGCCTTTTACGACAAGAATTACAATTATCCGGGAGCAAATGGATTATACACCATAAATGGAGGTTGGGATACTTCTTCAAAAAAGGAATATATTTTCCAGCGCGTCAACGATTGGCTTACAAAGCACTACGGTGCAAATCATGGAATCAAGCTTGGGCTTAGCGAGTGGAGCCCCGGGCCAAACGAACCCAACCTTGCTTCGGTTATTTATGCCACCCACCTTGGAACCTTTGCCAACAATGGGGTCGAATACTTTACACCCTGGAATTGGTTTACAGGCATGTGGGAATCGCTGCATCTGTTTAGTCGTAATGCGAAAAAATACAGTGTATCAAGTGTTTCTACTCTTGAAAATGCCGTTTCGGCATATACCACAGTGAATGAAGCCGCTGATTCGATGACAGTCATTATTGTAAATCGTGATATGAATTTGGCTCGAAAGGTGACCGTGAACCTTGCGGGATTTTCGGCTCCCGATGCCAGTTTTAAGACTCTCCAGTTAGCCTCCCTGCCATCTTCCGAGACATTTAAGTCGCATACCAGCAACGCATTGAAGGCTGGTTCTGTTGCCGTTTCTTCCAATTCATTCACGATTACCGTTCCCAAGCTTTCAACAACAGCAGTTATATTGAAATCTACCGTTACGGGAATTTCTGAATTCAGGGATAAGTCGCCGGAATTGCTTATTTTCCCAAATCCTGTAAGTGATCAGTTAAATATCAGTTTAAATTCTAATATTGCTGCCCCAACAGAAATTATAGTATCCGACCTGATGGGAAGAAATGTGAAGAATTCAATTGTAAATTTTGACGGTCATTCACCTGTGTCTATGGATGTTTCTTCATTAACAAGGGGAGTTTACCTTGTATCGGTAAAAAACAATCATTATAGTGTAACCAAACGATTTTCAGTTGCAAAGTAATTCATCTCATTGCAAATAATGAGGTTTATACTTTTACTTTAACCATATCTAGTTCTATGAAAACAAAAACTGCAAATTTCAGTACTTTACATAATTCGCCTCGATTCATAGCGGCGTTCATGTTGATAGGTATTAGCCTGATATCAGCTATTGAATCTTATGGCCAATATTCCTGCAATATTACACCCATTGGGGGAGGTGGTTTTGTAACGGGTGTTATTACTCACCAAACTTCCGGTGATATCTATTGCCGTACAGATGTCGGTGGGGCTTACCGTCTGGATGCTTCAAACAATAATTGGATATCATTACTTGACTGGGTGCCAGCTAACCAAAAAGGTTTCTCAGGGGTGGAGTCCATGGCTATTGATCCGCAAAATGCAAATAACATCTATTTGCTATGTGGCATGGATTATTTTGATTATGGAAAAACAGCCATATTAAAATCTACCGACAAAGGAAATTCATTTACCATTGTAGATGTGACCTCTAAGTTCAAGGCGCATGGAAACGGAATGGGGCGCTCGACTGGAGAACGTCTCACTATAGATCCTCACAACAGCAACATCCTGTTCTGCGGAACCAGGCGAAACGGATTGTGGAAAAGCACCAACGGAGGCAGCACATGGAGTCTTGCATGGAACGGCGTAACTACGACCCCAAATGACAATGGGATTTGCTTTGTCCTGTACGATCCTTCAAGCAGTGTTGTAAGTGGAGCAACGCAAACTATGTATATAGGAGTTTCCCGCATTGATGGAGCGAATATTTACAAGAGTACCGATGGGGGAGTGACATTTACAGATATTTCACCTATTACCACTTTTATGCCTCACAGGGCAGCACTCGCAGGCAATACCATGTATGTTGTTTATGCTGACGCAGATGGCCCATGGAATTGTGGTTCAGGCAGAGTTTATAAGCTCGACACATCCACAGGCACATGGACCAATGTAACGCCAAACAGCAACAATTATTCCTATGGAGGGGTAAGCATTGATCCTTCCAATGCAAACAGGGTAGTAGTATCGACCATCAATAAGTACAACAATAATCAGTATGGAACCACCTGGGGGGATTTTGTGTACCTGTCGACCAATGGAGGTACAAGCTGGACCTTGAAGAATGGATCGAACAGTACATATAATAAAAATGGCATTGGGTGGACTAACGGACAGTTGCATTGGGCAGGTTCAATCGAATTTACGCCAGGCAATTCGGCCGAGGTACGAGCAGTTTCCGGAAACGGCATTTTTATCTGTTCCAATATGGATGCAAGCAATCCAAGCTGGAAATTGGATGTGAAAGGATTGGAAGAAACAGGCTTAACAGGTGGGGTAAGTATCCCGGGTGGCCCATTCATTTCTGTATTCGGGGATATTACAGGCTTTGTCCACAATAACCTTACCACTTATCCGGCGCAAACACATCAGCCTGCCGATGGATCAAACTGGAGTGTTGATTATGCGGGAACAAGCACAAGCAATGTGGTGAGAGTTGGTAGTACTAAGGTTTACTATTCTGCCAATCAAGGATCTACATGGACGGCTTGCGCTTCCACTAAAGCTTCAGGAGGAAGTGCTGGCATCAGTGCAGATGGAAAAACTATACTTCATTGTCCCGGCGGATCCAGTTCTACCTATTATACTACTAATAATGGGGGAACGTGGAACAATGTAACTGGGATGACGGTATCGAATGCATTTCCTGTAGCCGACAAAGTAAACAGTAATTACTTTTACATCCACGATCTGTCTGCGGGAAAGATGTACGTTTCCAGTAATAGTGGCACCAGTTTCACGGCTAGCGGTACTCCCGGTGCATCATCGGCTCCCTGGACGCAAACTTATATCCGTGCTGTACCCGGATATGAAGGGCATTTATGGGTGCCACTAATTGACAATGGGTTAAAATATTCTACCGATCATGGAGCAACATTTACAAAGATTTCAAATGTTGCCAGTTGTAGCGCGGTCGGTATTGGTAAGGCGGATGCCTCTGCAACTTATCCCACTGTTTTTATCTGGGGAACGGTAGGTGGAGTGAACGGGTTGTTCAGGTCGACAAACAAAGGAGCAAGCTGGACCCGTGTCAACGACAATGCTCACCAATTCGGTGGTACAACCCTTGTATTTGGAGATATGAATGTCTTCGGAAGGGTATATATGTCGGGCATCTTAGGGCGGGGTTTGATTTATTGGAACCTTGATAGTCCTAATGCGATAGAAACCAAAAGTACCCTTAATGAAATGGTCATTTACCCCAATCCAACTCAGGCTGGGAAATTTTCAATTGAGATTCCAATGACATCCCCAAAAGCAACCCTTCATATTTTTGACAACCAGGGCAGAATGCTATTTGAAAAGGTCATTCGTAATTACAAAGGAAAATTGACTATAGATGCAGGATTGAATAAGGGAATTTATCTTGTAAAGGTGACATCAGATGGATTGAACTTTGGTCAAAAGCTTATTGTACAGTAAATATTCCTTTCTAAACATTAGACACTATAATTCCCATGATATTGAAACTTATCCAGAATGTTTTCCTTGGCTTACTGCTCTTGTTGCAAATGCAGGCAATGGCGCAAAGTTCATCATTTTCAACCTATATGAACCCTGTGATCCCGGGAGCTCATGCTGATGCTACACTGACCAAAATCGGCAAAGATTTCTATACCACCGGCTCCTCCTTCAGTCCTACACCTAAAATCTACCATTCGACCGACCTTGTCCATTGGGAAGTTATCGCCCAACCGGTGAGCGCTACATGGCCGCTTTACGGCAAGGGCAAAGGGGATGGTTGCTGGGGTGGGCACCTGGTATATTATAACAACAAGTACTGGGATTTCTTCGGACACTGGGGTACCATGTATTTTACCACCGCCAACCAACCTGAAGGCCCCTGGAGCACGCCTGTTGCAATGAAATGCCCTGCCGCTGTGCCTGGTCTTGGAATGGACAATTCGATATTTATAGACGATGATGGATTGTGGTATTTGTTGGTAAAAAACGGACAGGAAAACAACTGGATACTTCAATTAGGCTCCGATGGTCAACCCAAAGGCAATATCCTGGATTTACGTTGGATTAACCCTGCTCCCACCTACCCTTTTGTTTGGGCTGAAGGGCCTACCATGTGGAAATACAAGGGATATTATTACTACACTTTTGCCCTCCATGCAGGAGGAGGTCAGAAGGTATTCAGAAGCAAACAACTGGTGGCCGATCAGGCAGCGTGGGAAAACCTGGGCGACTTCTTCAACGAGGCTGATCCGAAGAAAAACCAGGCTCTTTTCACTGGACCCAACCACTGTTCGCCTGTTATAATGCTCGATGACAGCACTTCATGGGTCATTTCTCATTCATACATGTTTGCCAATGGCGGCGAGTGGCAAGGTACTGGCCGGCAAGGTTTATTGAGTCGTGTACGATACAACGCAGCGGGGAAACCTGTGGCTGATTACCCCATCAATGAGTCCCGCACTGCGCCCCGTCTGCCCTCAAGTGGCATTCCCTGGATGGTACCTCATGCCGACTTTTTTAACACCACAAAACTGAACCCCGAATGGTCAGTACTTGGATACGCTGCCCAACTGCCCTGGTCATTGAGCGCCCGCCCGGGATGGCTGCGTCTTTCACCCAAAAACCAGCACAATACGATCATCAAGCCCGATGCCGAGCACAATTACACGTTGATCACCCGTCTTGATTTTGCCCCCAAAGCCTCCACCGATGAAGCTGGCATCCGCATCATGACTGGCCTGCAAACCTTATCGGCTTGCGTGTTCAGCACAGCCAACGCGGCAGGAGAGCCAACCATCAAATTTAGCTTCAATACCACCAGTTATGAAGTGCCCAACACCTCTGGGAATATAGTCTGGCTGAAACTGTCGCGTTACAACCATGTGTTGTCAGGCTTTTACAGCACCAACGGGTTCGATTGGGTGCAGGTAGGTAACACCATTGATGTGAAAAGTATGGATGTAGAGCAAGCCGAACAAAACGCGTGGACAGGCAACTATCAGGGATTGTACGTCAAGGGATTGGCTGCGGATTTTGACCTATATGTGTACCGCGATGCCTATACTTCCATATTGGCTGAATGCCCTGCCAACCAATGGGGCACCACACGGAGTGTCCCAGGATCAGGAACCATCGTACTGGATCAGATTCATACCAACGATTGGGCCCTGTATGCAGGCGTCGAATTTGGCGATGCAGATTACCCAGTAAAGGCGGTGTCGTTTGAAGCCAATGCCTCGTCCCTCTCCAGCACCGGCGTCATTGAGGTATGGCTCGATTCGCTTCAAACTGGCAGGAAGATCGCTGAATGCCCCATTACCTCCACCGGCAGCCTTACAACGTATAAGAACTTTC
>Ga0154413_1049_pt3 | contig 13981 bp, 18 predicted proteins | sample RifGroB2_FD_115917 | JGI IMG/M metagenome (GOLD analysis project Ga0154413, IMG submission 115917) | Bacteroidetes bacterium GWB2_41_8 | reverse complement strand
AATAAACAATACGGACAAGTAACGATTTTGAAATGAGTAAATTAACAATCAGGATTGGAGTTCTGTTTTTGCTTTTTTCTTTCCAGATAAAAGCACAGGACTTCCCGTACCATTATTTTACACATTTCAATCCGATGGTGAATAATCCGGCGCTCGCCGCGGCCGACGAGAAAGTGAATATCAATGTGGCCAATTACAATTTATGGGCCGGAGGATTCAGTCCGTTAAGCGATTATTTGATCAGCTTCTCGATTCCTGTCGATTTCAGTAAAAACAAACGACGGACTTTATATCAGCCAAGGGTAGGCCTGGGCGCTGTTTTGCTACATGAAAACATTGGCCCATTTAGCCAAAACATTTTCCAGCTTATTTATTCCTATCACATTCCTTTATCAAGAACAACTGTGCTTTCGCTGGGGGTTAACGGGATTGCCGAAAATTTCGGGATTGATGTCAACTCATTGTCGCCATTGCAACACGACGACCCCAGAATATTGACCGGAAATAATAATGCGATGCTTTTCGATGGCGGATTTGGTTCTTCAATCAGCGGAAAGAATTATCGGATTTCATTTTCGGCCTTGAATTTAGCGCCGGGTGTTTTTAAGTTCAAAAACAGTTTGGCCGAAGATATTCAGGAATACAGGAAGTTCTTTTTATCAGGGAATTATACATTTAATAGGTCGGGCAATTTTCTGATTCAGCCTGGATTTACATTCAGAAATACGATTCAGAATAAATTAGGATTTGATACTATGCTTGATTTTAATTTGCATTTCTTTTCATTCGGAACTGGCTACAGGAGCGAGAATACGGTTTTTATCTTCACCAAAATAGCCGTTCGTGACTTTGTTTTTAGCTATACTTCAGAAAATCCTTTGTCATCGAACCACATGATTGGAAATGGGCACACCTTTTCGCTGGCCTGGAGTTTTGATATGATGAATCGCTGATTTTAATCCAATGACGCGATATCGCCTACAGCAGCGCCGGTTATTTTAACCAGTTCTTCAGGATTGATTTTAAGCTGCAAGCCGCGTTGTCCGGCGCTTACAAAAATATGGTCGAACAACTGGCAGGTTTCGTGAATGTAAATCGGGTATGCTTTTTTCATGCCCAACGGGGAACACCCACCTCGAATGTAGCCAGTCAGAGCAAGCAGTTCTTTTTGCAGAACCATCGCGCAATTTTTATTTCCGGAGACTTTGGCCGCTTTTTTCAGGTCAACTTCCATGTCGCCAGGAACGACAGCCACAAAAACGCCGGTTTTATCACCCCGCAAAACCAGTGTTTTGAATATCTGTTCGATATTCTGCCCAATCTTCTTTGCCAGAGTGGGGGCACTTAAATCATTTTCGTCCACCTCATATTCCGTTAATTCGTAATTGATTCCGGCAGCGTCGAGCAAGCGTGCGGCATTAGTCTTTTTCATAAAGCCTCCCCCAACCCCCTCCGAAAGAGGGGGCTTTTACTTCGAATTTCCAAACGATTTTAACCAATTATTCCTCCAGACCAATGATGGCTGAAGTTTCGAAAGATTCGCCGGGAGCCAGCTGAATTGGGTATTCGAAAGCGTTGGTAGCTTCCACGCAAACAAATGTTTCCCAGGCATCATCGGGCAAATCACCGATATTGGCACAGGTTTCGGCGCCGGGGTTCCAAACAGTGGTTACTTTGCTTCCCGACTTTTCGACCCTGATGCGGCGGCGGAAAATAGGATCGGAAACAATAACCATGCTTTCAGTATTCAGGTAATGGCGGGTCGTCGGCTCGTTGATCTGCAAAATTTCTTCTTCCTGAATTCCATATTCCCCGTTCAGCTGGTTGAAATAACTTGTGTTTTTCAAACCTTCAATGTGCAGGTTATCGATGGCCGACAAGTTATAATATGAATGCAAGGCGCAGGTGTAGTCGAAGGCTTCAGCAGAAGTATTGGTCACTTTTAAAGTTGCAGTCAAGGTAAGCCCAATAGTAATGCTCATTTCGGCACAAAACTCGTGAGGCCAGTAAGCCAGCGTTTCGTCCGAAGAGCAAAGTTGAAGGCGGACAACTGTTTCCCCGTTTGGTCGGGTTGCAGTTTCGAGCACATCCCAGTACATCAGTCGGGCAAAGCCGTGCTGTGGTTTCTCCGGATCGGTTTTGTGCGGGCCAAACCAGGGGAAGCAAACCGGGATACCTCCGCGAATAGGCTTGCCAACCTCAAAGAAACTATCGGAACTCAGCCACAGTAAATCCATCGAATTGCGTGGCCGAAAGCTGGTAATATGAGCGCCGTACAGGCAAATGTCGGCATCGGCATATTTGTTTGAAACAGTAATGAAAACCAAATCGTTTTCGAGTTCGGCAAATCCAACTTCGCCTTCAATGCTGAATTTTTCGTCCAGTTCGTCAATATCAATCATGTGGAATGTTGAGTTTTAAATTATGAATGTTGAATATGCGGTGCAAGGTAACAAACCTTTTCCGGAGATAAAAGATTGGAAGAACCAAAACTATTTGATTTGAATATCCTGCGAAAGGTCGAGTTCACCCAGCCAGATTCGCCCATTACGTTGAACCAGCTCCGATTTGCCAACCTTTGAGAGTCCCGGAAACCGGAAAAACAATTTGTATTGTCCGGCTGGCAGCTGGTCGAAATTGGTATAGTGTATCCAGATCGTCTTTTTTTCATGGCTATTGATCAGAGACAACCAGTTCATTTCCCATGAATCGTAAGATTGGGGTTGTAGGTGCTCAACGTGATTTTCGAATGATTTTTTCAGTGTGGGATTCCAGAGCGACAGTCCGTTGGTAAAGTAATGGAACAATCCGAGTCCCATTTTTTGCGGATCGAGGTAATAATAGTTGAAGGAATCGTTGTTGATCAGTTCCAGTTCCAGCGAAACTTTACCACCCGGATTAAACTGAACCGACCGGATTTCGCATTGTAACCCTTCGTGCAACTGATTGTGTGATTTCAGCGCGCTTAGTATCCGGGCATCACTGCGGGGATCTGTCGGCGGTATTTTTTCCCCGTCTATATCGGTGTAGCTCCCAAATGCTATTGGCACAACATAGTCAGGATAAAAAATGACGGGAGTATAAATTGCTGGCCCCAAAGGTATTGATGACATTACCCACGAATGAAAAACACCGGTATATATTTTTTCGCCGTCGGCATAAACCTGAAAACTATCGCGGTAAAGTTTCTCGTTAAGGAATGAATTGGGACTCTTCAGGTAAATAAAATGAGTTGAAAGGTCGTAATAGTCAATATCACCGGCAGTTATTACAACCCGTTCGCCAATGGTCACCGACAAACCTTCGCCGGAAATTGATAAATCGTCTTGGTTGCAGCCTGCAAAAAGAAAAATAAAAGCAAGTGACAGAGGTAGTATTGTTTTCATTTTTGTTTTTTATGAAGATGATCAAAGTAACGAAATGGTTGCTTTTCGATCAGTACGAATGTTGATTCTAAATTAGTATAAATTAACAGTGAAAGCTTACTTTTTATATTTTAGCTTTGTTGAAAAAATACCATTTCTATGTCAGAATTTACCAATCATAAAGAAAAGAGGATTGCCAAACTGGTCGAACTTTTTGAGCTTGTTATTCGCGGTGAGATGAACGCCGGACTTGTGAAGGAATATCAGGATGTGATTGATCGCACAGGCCCGGCCGATGTGATTGAGGTTGTTGATTGGCTGATTCACCTGAAAATACCAATGCCCGAATTGAAAAAGGGAATCAACAAGGCGCTGAACCTGTTGAATAAACCGCTTCAGGAATTTTCATATACCCCGCCGGCTACGGATAGTTTTACGGGTTGTCTTATTCAAAACAACGAACAACTCGACCTCCGTCTGAAAGCCATTCGCCCGCTACTGAAGGAGCTTAATCTCGCTCCTGAAAATCAATACTTCAGGAACGAACTGAAAGGAAAATTTACTGATCTGGCAAAAATGGATCAGCACTACCAGATAAAAGAGAATGTTTTCTTTCCGCTAATTGAGGAATTTATGCCCGATTACCGCTGTTTACAGGTAATGTGGTCGTTTCATGATGATATCCGGTCGAACATAAAAGCAGTTATTCAAGTGCTCGATGATCCGAATTTCGATCTGAAAGCATTTAACCGCCTGTCAGGCGATATTTTTTTCAATATGTATGCGATAAAGTTTCGCGAGGAACGCATTCTTTTCCCGGTTGCCAGCGATTTTATTCCTGAAAATAAATTAAACGAACTTTTTAGAGAAAGTCTCGAAATCGGATTTCCATATATTAATCCTGAAATTACTGCTCCTGAAGTGTTGACCCATCCGGGCATTTCTTCCACCGAAGTTGATTTAAAAACAGGTTTTCTTTCAGCAGAGCAAATCCGCTTGCTGTTTAACCATTTGCCGGTTGACATTACTTATGTGGACGAAAACGACAAGGTTAAATTTTTCTCAACTCCTGAAAAGCGGATTTTCCGGCGCACCAATTCCATCATTGGGCGCGACGTGAAGAATTGCCATCCGCACGAAAGTGTGCATGTGGTGGAACAAATTGTGGAAGCGTTCAGGAAGGGCGAAAAGGACAAAGCCAGCTTCTGGATTCGAATGAAAGGCGAGTTTATCCTGATTCAATATTTTGCGGTGCGCGACGAACTGGGAAATTACAAAGGAGTTGTGGAAGTTTCGCAGGAAATTACTGAAATCCGCGAGTTGCAAGGAGAAAAAAGGTTGTTGGATTGGGAGTGAGGATTTAATTGTGTGGTTCAGTCCTATATTTTAAAGTTCTGATGATTTTGCCTGTTATCGTAAAAAGTTAGTACAGTGATTTGATTTTGATAGCTATTTGCGGAATAGAAAAGACTGTTGTTTTTGTCAATAAAAGCTTTTCTGACTTTCTTGTTAAACTTCGAGGCAGGAAATAATTTTGGACTTTTCCGGATAGCTTTTAAAACCAGTTCAACCCGATTGATAAACTGCTCAATTTCTTTGGCAGTCCAATCTTCGTGAAGGTAATCAAGTACAGTAAAATAGCTTGTTCGGGCTCTTGGTGTCCACAAAACTGTCCAATCAGAATCCATATTTTGTGCGGGCTTCATGCACGACTTGTTCGTGGGTGAGTAAATTTCCTGATTCGGCTTGTTTTAACCCGTCCTGAATAGCTTCCTGAATCTCTACTGGCAATTCGTACCACCAATCTTCCGAGCCTTCCGATTTTAGAATTTCCTCAACTTTCTCAAGAACAGAAGGTTTGTTAGAGTCTAAAATTTTTCGGGCCAAATTTATTTTTAATGTCTGAATATCCATTTGTAATGATTTTGATCAAAAATAGCAAAAAATACAATCGACTTTTCGCAATGAAAATTGAAACCCAGATCAGTAAATCGCATTAAACTTCTCTTTCACAATTTCCTTTACTTCCTGCATATCAATCTTTCGGCCAAGCTCGCGCTCGATGGAAGTGACTCCGTAGGTGATAAACCCGCAGGGATTGATGTAATTGAAGTATCTCATATCGGTATTCACATTCAGGGCAAAACCGTGCATCGAAACATACCGGCTGATCCGCACTCCGATGGCACAAATTTTTCGTGATTTGGCCGGAATGGTCGAATCGAGCCAAACGCCGGTGGCGCCGTCTTTCAGGGCACCTTCCAGTCCGTATTCGGCAATGGTTTGAATGATGGCCTGCTCCATTTTGAAAATATACTCTTTCACCCCGATTTTGTAGTTTTCAAGATCAATGATCGGGTATCCAACCAATTGCCCCGGGCCATGGTAGGTGATGTCGCCGCCGCGGTTGATTTTGTAATAAACGGCGTCAATTTTCTTCAGGAAATCACCGTTGATCAGCAGATTGTGCTCGTCGCCGCTTTTGCCAAGTGTGTAAACATGCGGATGCTCCACCAGCAAAAACCGGTTGATGTTGCTGCTTTTTTTAGAGGCCAGTTTGTCGGCAACAACTTCAGCATGTATCGTTTCCTGGTAATCCCAGCATTCTTTATAGTCTTTCAGACCGAGGTCTTCGTAATTGAAATTTGCCATAAGAGTGTCATTTATTGTCAATCATTGTTTGTGAAGCAAGTATAAGTCCTTCAATCCTTCAGCTATTTCGCCTCCGCATGAACTTCGGCCCGGTACGACGACCGAACCAGCGGACTGCTTTCGACGAAAGAAAAACCTTTTTCGAGCCCGATTGTTCGGTAACGCTCAAATTGTTCGGGAGTAATATATTCTTTAACCTGAATGTGCTGCAGCGTTGGCGCAAGGTATTGCCCGATGGTCATCACTTTGCAGCCAACCGTGCGTAAATCGTCCATTACCTGTAAAACTTCGGTTTCGGTTTCGCCCAGGCCGAGCATGATGCCCGATTTGGCAATTACTCCTGAAGAAGCGATTACTCGGATAACTTCAAGACTGGTGCGGTATCTGGCGGCGCTGCGTATTTGCGGTGTTAGTCGTTCAACAGTTTCCATGTTGTGCGAAATCACTTCAGGAGCAGCTTCAATCACTTGTTGTATCAATTCTGCTTTTGCCTGAAAATCAGGAATCAGTACTTCAATTTTGGTTGCTGAATTCACCCTTTTTACTTCGCGGATGGTTTCTGCCCAAAACCCAGCGCCCAAATCTTGCAGATCGTCGCGGTCAACCGAGGTGATTACGGCGTGTTTCAGTTGCATGATGCGCACCGACTCTGCAATACGGCGGGGTTCTTCAGGGTCGGGTGGGAGAGGTTTGCCTGTTTTTACTCCACAGAATTTACAGTTTCGGGTGCAGATGTCGCCCAAAATCATAAATGTAGCGGTGCCGCGGTTCCAGCATTCGCCAATGTTGGGGCAATTTCCGCTGGTGCAGATGGTGTGCAGGTGATGTTGGTTTACCAGATTTTTCACCCTCGAATAGCTTTCGCCTTTGGGCATTTGCATTTTCATCCAGCGGGGCAGCCGTGCGCGTTCGTTCATTTCAGAAGCCATTTCAGTAAAAATTTCAGCAAAATTAAATCTAATAACTGTATTTACCACCGATTACCCGAATAACCACCGATTGAGAACTTAATTTATTTCCTAATCTGTGTAAATCTGTGTAATCTGTGGTACAAATAATCCGAAGGATAAGCTTTGGATTGTTATTTTTGTAGTTCATTCTTAAAAAGTATTCATGAAGACTTTGGTCTGGATCATATTTCTATTGGCGCCGGTATTGGTTTGGGGGCAAAATACCGACCTTCAAAATATGTCAGTGCTTGCAAGTCAATACTACCAGAACAAAGAGTACGGTAAAGCTGCCGAATTGTACGAGCAGTTGTATTCAAGTACAAAGTCGGAAGGATATTTCAGTATTTATCTCGACTGTTTACTGGGTATTCCTGATTTTGAAAAGGCTGAAAAGGAGATTCGAAAAGGGATGCGTGGTAATTCGGCTGATGCATATTGGTATGTTCAGTGGGGTTTTGTGAAAAAAGCGCAGGGACAGGGAAGTGAATCGGTTAAAATGTATGAAAAGGCCATCTCGACGCTTTCAGAAAACCCGGCAGAATTTCAGAATCTTTCGAATCAGTTTATCAACCGCCGCGAATTTGAATTTGCTGAAAAGGTTTGGATAAAAGCACGGGCCGGAAATCCGGCATTGTACAATTACGAACTCGCCCGGATTTATTATTATCTGCGCAATTACGATCAGATGCTGAAAGAGTATCTTGAATGGATGAAGCAAAAGGAAACCAATCTGGAACTTGTAAAAAGCAACCTTCAGTCGGTTTTGTCGGTCGATAACGATGGGGAAATCAGCAAACAACTGAAAAACTTTATGCTGAAACGGATTCAGGAAGAGCCCGGCCAAATTAGCTATACCCGACTGCTGATCTGGTTATTTATTCAGGAAAAGAACTTTACCGCTGCCACGCGGCAAGCCATATCGCTCGATAAACGCACGGGCGTTGAGGATGGAAATATATTCGGATTGGCCAATGTTTCGGCCACAAATAAAAATTACGACGAGGCCGTTAAAGCCTACGATTACCTGATAGGTAAAGGCACAAAGGCCGAATTTTATCAGCTGGCCAGCTTGCAGCGGATGCAAATGTATTACGAGCGATTTGTGGATTCGGGCATTCAGGATTTGGCGCAGGCCGGAATATTAAAGGAGCAATTTTTACAAACATTTTCTATTCTGGGAATTTCTGCTGAAACTTCGCCGCTCCTGATTAAATACGGTCATTTGCTGGCTTTTTACCTCGATCAGCCAGCCGAAGCCATCAAAACTTTAACCGATGGACTGACACTGAAAGGGATTACGCCGCCTCAAATTTCGGCGCTGAAAGCAGAGTTGTCGGATGTATATGTTTATTCGGGCGATTTGTGGGAGGCTGTGATTACTTATTCGCAGGTAATTGAAAGCAACAAAAGTAATTTGCTGGCCGACGATGTGAAGTTTAAAAAAGCCAAATTGGGCTATTACATGGGGAATTTTACCTGGGCAAAAGCGCAACTCGATGCCTTGAAAGCCAGTACTTCGAAACTCATTGCCAATGATGCAATGGAACTTGCGCTTTTTATTGCAGAAAATCTCGAGGCAGATTCACTCTCGGCGCCACTCCAAATGTTTGCCCGCGCCGACCTGCATTTGTTCAGGAACAATTATCCGGCAGCGTTGGCATCACTCGACTCGGTGAGCAAATTGTATTCGTTTCACTCACTTTCCGACGATGTGAATTTCAGGAAGGCAACTATTTTTCAGAAACAGGGAAAATTTGAAGAGGCAGCAGTATTGCTCGAATCGATTGTAAAAAATAATAGCTGGGAAATGCTGGCCGACGATGCCCTTTTTCAGCTGGCTGCTATCTACGAAACCAGATTGAACCGAAAACCTGAGGCAATGGAACTATACAAAAAAATGCTGACCGACTACCCCGGAAGTGTTTATGTAGTGGATGCGCGAGCAGAATTCCGGAGATTACAGGATTCTGCAAAAACGGAGAATAAATCGGATGCAGTCAAAACTAAGGAGCAATTATTTTTTGAAGGGAAAGACCCAAACCCATGAAGCAGCAATCGAAAGCCACCATTTTTGCACTTTGCTCGGTACTGTTATGGTCAACTGTTGCCACAGCATTTAAGCTGGGCTTGCAGGTTCTTTCGCCGCTTTATCTGATTTTGACAGCCTCTGCATTTTCGTTGCTGGTATTTTTCGTGGTCATACTTTTTCAGGGTAGGCTCAGAGAATTGTTCACCGTTTCAGTTTCGGGATTGGGAAAATCGGCACTACTGGGAGCTTTGAACCCGTTTGGATATTACCTCATTCTTTTTCAGGCATACAGCCTGCTTCCGGCGCAGGTGGCACAACCGCTAAACATGATCTGGCCCATTACACTTGCATTGCTGTCGGCGCCACTGTTGAAACACAAAATTACAATTCGCAATATTGTGGCTATTCTCATCAGTTTTGTTGGTGTGATTTTTATTTCGTCGCAGGGAAGTTTTGCAGGTATGGCAAACACCAACCTCACAGGAGCGCTGCTGGCTATTGGTAGCAGCGTAATCTGGGCGCTTTTCTGGATATTGAGCGTGCTCGACAAACGCGACGAAATATTTAAACTATTCTGGAATTTCGTTTTTGGTTTGGTTTATCTACTGATTGCAGCTTTCCTTTTTACCGACTTCAGTTTTCCTGAAATAAAAGGGTTGCCGGCTGCTGTTTACATTGGTTTGTTTGAACTTGGAATCACTTATATTCTCTGGATGAAAGCCATGCAACTAAGCGAGAACAATGCGAAAACCGGTAATCTGATTTTTTTGTCGCCGTTTCTGTCGCTGGTATTTATTCATTTTATATTGGGCGAAACCATTTATTTAACCACTTTTGCCGGACTGGCATTTATTATTTCGGGCATCTGGTTTCAGCAAAAAAAAGACAGTCATGAGCAATAAACCAATAAAAATATTGGGTATCGACCCCGGAACAAACGTGATGGGCTACGGTTTGATTGAAGTGGTGAACAACAAACCTCGAATACTTCAGGTGGGTGTCATCAAAACAGCCGGATTTACCGATCATTATCAGAAATTGAAACATATTTTCGATCGCTCCAATTCGCTTCTGAACGAACTACAACCCGATGAACTGGCCATTGAATCGCCTTTTTACGGAAAGGACATTCAGGCAATGCTTAAACTGGGACGCGCGCAGGGCGTAGTGATGGGACTTGCATTGAGCCGCAATATTCCTGTTTCGGAATACGCACCGCTGAAAGTGAAACAATCGATCACCGGAATGGGACGTGCGGCCAAAGAACAGGTGGCTTTTTTCCTGAAAAACATGTTTACGATGAATGAACTTCCGAAGGAGTTGGATGCTACCGATGCCATAGCGGTGGCTGTTTGCCATTACCTGCAAATGAAAAATCCGGCAACAAAATCAGGAATAAAAAGCTGGGGCGATTTTGTGAAGAAGAATCCTGACAAGGTGAAGAAATAGTGGTCAGTGTTCAGTCGCAATTCTTAATTTGCAGACTGCGACTGAAAACTGATTACTGTAATTGTTTGGCAATAGAAGCGGCTATTTCGGCCATTTCTTCTTTGCTGAATGTCATCTTCTTTGAAAAGTTAAGCAAATCGGCTTCCGACTGCATTGGCACCAAATGGATGTGGGCATGAGGCACTTCCAGACCCAAAACCATTACTCCCACTTTTTTGCAGGGAATGGCTTTTTGGATACCAACTGCCACTTTTTTTGCAAAAAGCTGCAAACCCAAATAAGTTTCATCATCCAGATCAAACAGGTAATCGACTTCTTTTTTTGGGATCACCAGGGTGTGACCTTTGGCTACCGGAAAAATGTCAAGAAAAGCAAAGAAGTTTTCATCTTCGGCTACTTTCCATGATGGAATTTCTCCGCTTGCAATTTTTGTGAAAATGCTGGCCATCGTGTTGTTTCGTTAGATCGCAATATCAATAATCTCGAACGGTATTTTGCCCGAAGGAACCTGTATCTCAACAATATCACCAACCTTTTTCCCCAGCAATCCTTTGGCAATTGGAGTTTGAATGGAAATTTTTCCCCGTTTCAAATCTGCTTCCGGTTCCGAAACAATGGTGTACTGCATGGTTGCATTGTTTGTCTTGTTCCGGATGGTAACTTTATTCAGTATCTGAACACTTGATATATCTATTTTCGATTCGTCAATAATTCTGGCCGAAGCAATCTGTCCGCCCAAAACTGCAATCTTGGCTTCGAGCATTCCTTGAGCATCTTTTGCTGCGTCGTATTCGGCATTTTCCGAAATGTCGCCTTTTTCAATGGCTTCACCAATTGCTTTTGAAATGGCAGGACGCTCAACATTGATAAGTCTGTCGAGTTCGTCTTTCATTCTTTTCAGGCCTTCTTCAGTAATATACGTAACCGTTTTCATGGTTTTATTCTTTATGTAATACTATATTAAAACAAAAAAGAATTCCGGACACTGCGGAACTCTTTCGTGATACAAACTTATATAAAAAATTCAATCTTTACGAATCAGTATGTTTTATAAAACAATTAGTAGTCTGAATGATAAAAAGTTTCAGGTACTGGATGGTTTTTCTAAAGCAATAATCAGCACTTCAAATGGGGCGGTTACTAATATTTTCGTTCCATAATGATGGAATATACAACAGCTTTACGCAACGAAAAATCATCGAAGTAATTAGACGAGCTTTCTTCTTCTGCTTCGTTTACTACTTCCGGTTCAGGCTGCCGTTTTATGCTCGTCAATGATTGTCGTTTGATTCTTTCCGGAAGTGTACTTTTGAATGGCTGACGGACATGCTGCGATCTCTGAATCTCGCTGACCTTTCTCACCGGAATTTCGACTGGAGCCTGTTTCTCTTTTACCGGCCGGGGTTCCTCTGCAATTGTTTCTTCAAGAAAATCTTCGCCCAACAGCTGATCCATGAAATAATTCCTTGTTTTTGTTTCGTCGGTTTCAATCTCATTTTCGGCTATCTTGCTCTTCTTATTTTTATTAATGGCGGCAAAAATAGAAATGACAACCGCTATGATCAAAAATATATAATCTTCCATTTCTTAGTTTTTTTTGCTGAATGAAATAATTTGTCCTTTTCTTTGTTTTAATAAAGCATTAAAGATACAAAAATGGTTCGGAATTTCGGAATTGTTATCAAATCAGTTTTGATCTGCCTTTTTATACTGGCAGGCACAAATGGTTGCAAAGACGATTATACGTCGGTAATACCGTATGTGTATGTTAATATGAATATCAATCCCACAAATATTATCGAATTCAATATTCCCGGAGGTTCTTACTATTTTGAGAATGCGGGTTTTGGCGGGGTTATTGTTTTTCGCGATTTGGTCGAAAGTTCAAATCCATTTCTGGCTTTCGATGCAACCTGTACCCACGAAATTTCGCAAAGTTGCAGGGTTGTTGCCGATGGGAGTGGAGTGGCTAAATGTCCGTGCTGCGGCTCGGTGTATATTTTGTTCGGGGGAAATGGAAGTCCGACCAGCGGCCCTGCAATTGAACCTTTAAAGCAATACCGGACAAACTATACAGGAGGACGAATAATCGTTACAAATTGATTGCCAGCCGGTCAGGTCGGGTTATAATTCAAAGTTAAATCCTCTGTTCAGAAGATCTTCGTATTTCTTCTGATCGAAACGGTAATACCATGCTCCTTTTCTTGATGATTCTTTTTCTTTTTCTTCCAGCTTTTCCAGTAAGTCCATCGATAACAGTTTCCTCCTGAAGTTACGCTTGTCAAGCGATTTGTTATAAATCGCTTCGTACAATCCTTGTAGTTGTGGTATGGTAAATTTGTCGGGCAGCAGCTCGAATCCGATAGGTTGAGTCCTCGCTCTGATTTGCAGCTTCTTTAAGGCCCTTGCAATCATCGCCGAATGGTCGAAAATAAGAGTGGGTACCGAGGTGATGGGAATCCAGGTTGCCCCGTGATTTTTAACCAGTTCAAGGTCGGATGCATTTATTTTAATGAGAGCGAAATAAGCTACCGATATAATACGTGCGCCGGGATCCCGGTCGAGTTCGCCAAAAGTGTAAAGCTGTTCCATGTAAACATCCGAAAGGCCTGTAAGCTGCTGCAAAATGCGCTTTGCAGCTTCATTAACCGATTCGTCGTTTTTCAGAAATCCTCCCATCAGCGACCACTCTCCTTTTGAGGGCTGAAAATTTCTTTTCAGAAGAAGCACTTTTAGTTGGCGTCCTTCCTCGTCATATCCAAAAATAATTGAATCGACCGCTACGTGAAATTTTTCGTGTTCGAGATAGTAGGGCATGGGTTCGGTTATTCAGGTAAAGGCCAGTCGAGAGATTCTTTGGTACGCAAATAAGTTTCTATATGTCGGTCTTTTTTTGCTTCATAAATATCCGAAATTGTCAGGATAATTCCGGTTTCTTCCACGTCGCCAAAATGGTCGTTGATCACAGTTCCGAATGTTTTCATCGACGGGCTCAGGTTCATATACGAATTAATCAGAGGAGGAATGTTTTCTCCAAATTCCCGTACTTTTTGAGATAGTATTTTGTAGTCTTCCTTGTACGATCCGCCATTAAATATTTTCTCCATTTCCTGAATGTTTATTCCCAAATCCATTGGACGGATTGGAGTCACCAGATTTTCATGGTCCTTAAAATATTTCTGAAAGAAAAACATGATGAGGTTACGGGCCTGGGTGTGAAAATGGGTGTACATGGTCACTTTCCCAAAGAAGTATTTCATTTCAGGATGATCGACAATGAGTGCGCCTAAACCGTCCCATAAATTATCGAGTGCAAAAAGCGCTTTGGCACCTGCTTTACTCGATTGATAGTGTGGCTGAACGAACGAACGACCCAATTCGAGGGTGTAGGGAAGGTACTCTTTGATAAACTTTTCTGAAAAATTGAAAAGATGAGTTGTTGCTAAATGCACAATGCCATTTTCGTCGATCGGAACATCTTTACACAATATATAACGGTATCCGCCAATAATCTCCATAGCCTGAGGATCCCAAAC
>Ga0154413_1038_pt3 | contig 14000 bp, 8 predicted proteins | sample RifGroB2_FD_115917 | JGI IMG/M metagenome (GOLD analysis project Ga0154413, IMG submission 115917) | Bacteroidetes bacterium GWB2_41_8 | reverse complement strand
AGCATAAGTATAACTTGCGTTAGCAGTACCAGCGTTGATGTTGTTTGTATAAACAACTTCGGTCGGAGCAAGACTCAATTCGCCAGCACCAGTTACGGTAACAGTAGCCGGAGTAATAGCTGAACCTGTATAAGTGAACGGTCCACCGTTGATTGTCACCACAGTTGTTGTAGTGGCTTTTGCAATTACTAAAGTACCTGTTACATCCGAAGCAGTATAATTATCATTTGTTAAAGAAGCAACGACAGCATAGGAACCTGCATTGACAGGTACAGTAGTTGAGCCGTCATAGGTTACGCTTACACCGGTCAAATCAACCGGGCTGGTCGTTACCGTTACTGGTTTTGGTTGTCCGTCATATGTCTGTGTTAAATTGCTTAAAGTTAATGTTGCCGTAGCTTTGTTTACCTCTTGCGTAATTTTGATTTCGCTGTCATTATAACCAGATGCTCCTCCAGAACCGACAAATATTGCATCAATATCATGACTTCCAGCACTTAATCCGCTTGTTGAATATTGCTTACCCGTATTATTATTGTTGGTAATGGCAAAAGTTGCAACATTAGTTCCATCAATATCAATATATAAAATGCCATCTACTTTATTTGTATTGTTATTTTGTGTTCCATCTCTAATTACACTCGCAGTATATGTTACTAATGTTCCGTAGGTAGAAGGACTACCATTTGTTGTAATACTAGTAACAGTATTCTGTGCATCAGTAAAAAACACCTGTTCTTTGTAGCCAGATTCCTGACCTAACGCCGTAAGAACAAGCTCAGTTCCCAGTTCATCTTCGGTAACCTCCCACCAGGAATTGATGTTTCCTTGTAAGTCGGCCTTTACAAACCATTCATAATAATGTTGGAAAAGATTTAATTCAGGATAGGTAAGGTTCATTACCATTAAACTAACCTCTTCTCCCGCGTGCCAACCTGTTCCCGTAATAAAAACGGTTTCACCGGGGGCATAGTCGAGTTTGTCGGTAGTAATAGTTACCGTTTGCGCCGTTCCCATCATACTCGTTGCCATCAGCAGCAAAAAGAGCATCGGGAGTAAACACAGGTGTTTTAATCGAAGTAAAAAATCGTGTTTCATAATTGATGTGTTAGGGTTGTTAATTGATTTTATTGATTTTTTTTGTAGTGATATCAGGAGATAAAAGTGTAAGCGGAGGATTGAAATTCATATTTTGTTAGTTGAGATTTGTAATTGTTTGGTTTAATGTTGATTGCCTGATCATGATTTAAGACATGCAATTGCGAATATTTACATATTAAACAAATCACATACTATTCGCAATTAAAGTTATGGACATCAAACCAATAAATTGCTAAGCACCATGCTTTATTATTTAGTTAATTATCAAACCTGTTCTTTGACTGATCAAATGGTGCTTTTTGCCTATCTAACCACTTATTATGAAGATCAAATGGAGGCTTACATGGAGTCAAGCATTTTTGAAATATTGAGATTTTATTTCGCTTAAATGCTTGATTATGTGATGTTTTTTTTGGAGGAGTGACACAGTAAATCCTACTGCAAGTTACATTTTTGTAATCTTGCACCCGGTAGAAGAAAAATTATGAAGTCTTTTTGATAAATTCAGAAAATATGAATTTGAGATTGGGTCTTCTATTTTGACCTGATATAATCTGAAAAATTGATAATTTCAATTGTTAATTAAAGTTCCGCAATTAAATCTTCAAAACCAAATATTTTTTCACTGAAAAAAAAACTCCTGAAATTTTAATTATTTCAGGAGTTTTTTGGAAGTAATTTATTGATATTTAAATTATTACTTTATAGTTTGTGAATGTAATCTGCACTTTCCTTAAATGTTTCGGGATTCATTTCAACAAAATAGTTTTTCACCCCACATTTTTCGGCAGCTTCAAAAAGTTCTTTCCAATCAACTATGCCTTGACCCACTGGCACTTGTTTTTCGGTGCTTGCCGACCAATCGGCCAGATGTGCGGAAATAAAACGGCCGGGATATTTATTAAAATAGGTAGCAGCTTTATATCCGATATTTATTACAGCCACCTGAAATTGCATTTTTACAAGGTCGGGATCGAATTGTTTGAGCAGTTCGTCATAAATTAATACACCGTCAATTTTTTCGAATTCGGTGTGGTGGTTATGGAACCCGGTTTGAATACCTGCTTTTTTTGTTTTCGCACCAATTTCGTTCAATTCGTCAGCAGCTTTTTTCCAGTCGCTCATGGTGGCATCTTTCGGAAGCCAAAAGCTGGAGGCAATCATTTGTTTTTGTCCCGATTCGAGGGCAAAATCAATTCGTTCGTTAAGGTTTTCGCGTAGTTCGCCCATTCCATAATGAGTACTTTCCAGAACCAGTCCTGCATCCTCCACAATTTTTTTCATTTCCGATCCTTTCATGCTGACTAAGGGCCCAAATCCTGAACTGATGTATCCGGGAGGCGAACACATTTCAACACTTTGATAGCCTTGGTTGGCCATTATTTTTAAAGTTCCGGCAAAATCTTTTATCAGTTGGTCTTTTATTGTCCAGATCTGAAAGCCAAGCGGTTTTTTCAGGGCTTTGGTTGCTGCTTCAAGATTTAATGGAAACTGTGAAGCAATCATGGCTGCTCCAATTCCCATTGCGCTGTTTCTGAAAAATTGACGTCTGTTCATAACTTTAGAGGTTTTGGTTTAGTGCGAATTTAATTGAAAATTAGGATTTAATAACAAATTGTAAACTTGTTTTATCAACTAATTTAGTCGTTGTTTTATATGCGAAAGGGTCAGCCTTAACCATCCTGTTCAATAGGTTATCAAATATTCCATCCTTCGTGATGCTATGATTAAACCGATAACAGAATTCATCAATATCGGCTTGCAGATTTTCAACTTGATGGTGCATAATCCGGAGCCAACCTTTTAATCTCATCATGCACCGGAGCAAATTGGCAGTTTTAATTTGTGAATTAATACCAATTGTTGTTTTCATAAACTGACCTATAAATACTTTGAGGAATATTTTCACAAGGTTCTGAGATTGTCAGCACAGTTTTTAAGTCAGACTAGATCAATGTGATTGCCACGAAATTCAAGGTGTTAAAATAGAATTTAGAAGGAAAAAATCAATGGAAAATACAAGGTGTCGGAGGATTCTTACGTGGTAAAATTGATAGATACAGCCTCAAACTGAAATGTACTTTCAAAGTGTTTTTTTTTAACTTTGGTAACTCTAAAATCAAAAGAAAAGTGAAATTTATAATAATTGTATTTTCAATTCTGACATTCGGGTTAAATTCGTTCGGTCAGGATGAACTACTATCAGGTTTGTATTTTTCTTCTCATGAAGTCATTCAGGACAAACGGACATCTTTAAACTTGACACCTGACGGCCCAAACAAATTTCCGAATGGTTTTTCGCTGGAAATGGAGGCCAATTTCAGGAGGGGAGACGGACATTATGGTTATATCTTCCGGCTCATAGGAGACGGACACACCAACATCGACCTGGTTTCAAATCTGGCTTCAACCTCATCAAATTTCTGGCTGGTAATCAAAGATAAAGTCCTTTTTACATACAAATGGAGAGATGTTCCCAATGGGGGGTTCGATCGCTGGATAAAAATTAAAGTCGATATCGACATCCGACATTCAAAACTTTCGGTTTCGTTTAACGGAAATAAACAGGAAGCACAAGTTGCTGATATTTCAGGCTTAAAGGATTTTGAAATGGTATTTGGAGCATGTAGAAATGCTTCATTTTTTAATACCGATGTTTCGCCAATGTCGTTAAAAAACATTCAGATTTTAGATGATAATGGCAAGCTAAAGCACGATTGGAGACTATCGAAACACAACCAAACCCTTGTTTGTGATGAAGCTGGTAATGCCGTTGCATCAGTTGAAAATCCGATTTGGAGCATTGATAAACATGTGAAATGGAGGAAGCTAAAAGATTTTAAATTAGATGAGATTCAGGGAATAACCAAAGATGAGGAGGGCGGTCGTGTATTTTTTGTTGATACGCACGCCGTTTATATTTTGTCAACCGAAACTTCGACAATTGACACAATTCCTTTTGCCGGTGGAACACCCTATTTTGCATGGGGAAAACAAATGATTTACAACAAATTTACCGATGAACTCTGGTCTTATAATTTCTACAATAACGTAATCAGCAAGTTCAGTTTTATTACCAATAGTTGGTCATTTGATGAGTCGGCTTGTAAAGAGCCCGATCTTTGGCACCACAACAAATTCATTTCACCAACCGACTCATCACTGGTCACGATTTTTGGGTATGGCCACTACACCTATAAAAGTGTGATTAACCAGTACAGTACAAAATCAAAAATCTGGGAAAAAATCGATCGCAGCGAGCAAATTCATCCGCGCTACCTGAGCGGTGCCGGATTTCTGAATAACAGGGAGCTACTGGTTTTTGGAGGATATGGCAGCAAAACAGGCAGGCAGGAATTGTCTCCTGAATTCTACTATGACCTGCATTCATTAAACCTGAACGACTATTCATTTAAGAAACTTTGGACTCTCGAAACACCTTCAAAGCCGTTTGTTCCATGCGAAGCTTTAGTACCTGACCCACAGGCGGGAAGTTTTTATACGCTCGTGTACAACCGGGGAAGCTATTCCACTTTTTTGCACCTCGCCAAATTTGGAATTGAAAAGAACGAATATCAATTTTTCAACGATTCCATTTCTTACAATTTCCTGGATACCAAATCGTGGAGCACCCTTTTTCTCGACCAGAAAACCTCACAGCTAATAGCGGTAACTTCGCATGAAGCTGAAGTTTCGCTTTATTCAATCGCTTATCCGCCATTAATGCCGGACGATGTTTACCAAACTATTCCGGCAAAAAGTAATTGGTACTTTTTGTTGGTCGGGACTCTTATAGTTTCAGGTTTGGCTCTTGCCGTATTTATTTTGGCCCGCAAGAAAAAACGTCAACTAAAAAAGGGGCTCTACGAACAGTTTGAACATCCTAATATCATGCTCATTCAACCAATCGAGCGGAAATCAGTTTCTTCGGTTCTTTTTATGGGTGGATTTCAGATCTACGACAGCAAAGGGCGGAATCTGACTTCATCCTTTTCACCAACATTAAAACAATTGTTCCTTTTCATTTTTTTGCACACTATTAAAAACGAAAAAGGGGTTTCGTCGGCCAAACTCGACGAAGTACTGTGGTACGATAAATCCGGCGAAAGCGCACGTAACAACCGCAATGTGAACATCAGCAAACTTCGGGCAGTCCTGGATGAAATGGGTGGCGTGGAAGTCGTCAACGAAAATTCATTTTGGAAAATCAGGATGGAAGACTCTGTTCACTGCGACTATTGCGAAATCCTGAATTTGCTTCGAAAATCGAAATTAGTGAAGCTTAGCGAAGCTGAAATTAACCGGCTGATTGGCCTGCTTTCGTTCGGAGAATTACTTCCAGCCGTGCAGAACGAATGGATGGACGGCTTTAAATCACGGTTTACCGACGAAATCATCGATGAGCTTAGCTCGCTGTTCAACGAAAAAGATATAATGCCCAATTTCAGCCTGCGCTATCATCTGGCCGAATGTATCCTGATTTACGATCAACTGAACGATGAAGCTTTTGCTACGAAATGTTCTGTGTTATATCACCTGGGCAAAAAAGGATTGGCCAAAAACCAGTACGATGCGTTTTGCCGCCAATACAAACAAACGCTCGGGATAGAATACACTGTTTCATTCAACGACATCATCAAATAGCACCGTTTCTGCCGATATCATTTCCCTGAAATATCTTATTTATACATTTTTTTTGCTGAAAAGTGTCGCTTAATGTGTTTTTTAGACACTTAATGCATGATTAATTTTAAGTAGTACACTATTTATTTTTACTTTTTTGATGCTTCTATGTTTTTGATAATCTGAATATTAAAATATTAATAAAACATTAAGCATTTATTATGCCGCCGTTTACCCATTATTAATTGAGGCATTAATCGAAGGCATTTACATTTGACTTATTAAATTAAACTTATCAATCCGATTACAAACTTGTAAAATCAAAATGCCCATGCAATGACACAAGAAAGTTTATCAATCAAAAAAAGCCTGAATCCAGGCAATTGAACTAACTAATTATTAATGTAAATTGAAAAAAAACTATGAAAAAAAACGCTTCATTAAAGAGTAGGCTTTGTTTTCGTCGAGCCTGTACATTTTTACTCATTCTGATGAGTGTACAGGTCTCTGCCAAGGTGGCAGAAACTGGCGGACAACGCCAGATCGAATCAATTCAACAGAAAAACATCACTGGTAAAGTAACTGACAATACCGGAAAACCTGTTCCAGGGGCAACCGTAATCGTGAAAGGAACCACCTCAGGATCCATCACCGATGAAAACGGGCAATACACATTAAATAACGTTTCATCCAACTCGGTTCTCGTATTTTCATTCGTTGGAATGAAAACGGTTGAAGCCAAAGCTGGAAACCAAAGCACTATTGACGCGGTTTTGGTTGACGAATCTATTGGTTTAGATGAAGTTGTGGCCGTAGGTTACGGAACGCAAAAGAAAGCATCGATAACAGGTTCAGTAGCCTCTATCAGAAATGAAGAGCTGGTTCGGACCAAATCAGAGAATGTTGTAAATATGCTTACGGGTAAATTGCCCGGCGTGCGCGTTGTGCAAAAGAGCAGTGCACCTGGTGCTTATGATTCAACTATTGATATTCGTGGTATGGGTGCCCCGCTGTTTGTGATAGATGGGATTACCCGCGACCAGGCCTATTTTGCCCGCATGGATCCGCAGGAAATTGAGAGCATCTCCGTGCTAAAGGACGGTTCGGCAGCTATCTACGGTTTGCGTGCTGCCAATGGGGTAATTCTGATTACAACGAAAAGCGGTATCTCACAAGCTGGAAAGGTAGAATTCTCCTACACAGGTAACTATTCGGTACAACAAGCCCTGTATGTGCCCGAAGGAGTAGGCGCAGTAGATCACATGATGTTGAGAAATGAGAATACTTTCCAAAACTTCGGAACAAACTATTTGGTACGCCAAAATCCGGTTTTCAGCCAGGCAGATATGCAGCCTTACCTCGATGGAAAACCATCATATAACTGGATGGATGCGGCCTTCGAGAAAAACACACCGCAACAACAACATAACTTCAGTGTAAATGGCGGTAGTGACAAATTACGCTATTTCATGAGCCTTGGATATGCGAACCAGGAAGGTAATTACAAAGGTGGAGGTTATAATTCCGATCGTTGGAACTTCCGTTCGACAGTAGATGCACAGCTTACCAAAGATTTGAGCGCGAAAGTAACAGTTGGCGCTATTTTGGACGAAACAAACCGGCCAAACTCAACCGATTGGTCAACCATGAAAACTGCATGGCTGATGCGCCCCGATGCGCCGTTTTATGCCAACGACAATCCTGCTTATCTGAATGGAGATGCATCTACTTTGTATGTCGGACGAAATGTTTTGGCAGAAATCGATCCGGCAATAAGTGGAACCAACAAAACCAACAACCGACGACTAAACGGTACACTTCAACTAAACTACAACATTCCAAATGTGAAAGGCTTATCGCTAAAAGGATCATACGACTATGCGATGGAGCTCCCCGACCAAACCCGCTTTAAAAAGAGTTACAATCTATTTAATTATAATTCTGGAACTGAGGTTTATGTTCCAGTTGTTGTAAACTCGCCTTCAAGTATTGAAAGAAGTGCCAATTTCGATTTCGATACCGATATGCAATTAGGTGTACATTACGACACCAAATTTGGAGAACACGATGTAAAGAGCTTTTTGATCTTCGAAGAAGCATACAGTAAATGGGACTATTTCAGGGCTTACCGCGAGTTATTGATTGACTCGGAATACCTGTTTGCAGGCGAAGCGCTGAACCAGGAAGGTACCGGCGGTACACCTGGCGATCGTTCGAGCCAGTCGTTGATTGGTTCGTTAACCTATGCTTACAGTGGAAAATACCTGGTTGATTTCAGGTTCCGTTACGATGGATCTTCCCGGTTCCCGGAGGGTAAACGTTGGGGATTTTTCCCATCTGTTTCTGCCGGATGGCGCATAAGCGAAGAAAGTTTCATGAAAGAAAGCCTTCCTGTAATCAGTAATTTAAAATTACGTGCTTCGTACGGAGAAATGGGCGACGATGGTTCAGCAGCCAACTATCCTCCGGTTTTGGGCTACGGCTTAACCACCCGCATTGGTTGGATGTTTGGCGATGCATTGAGTGGCGGACTTCAGCCACAGGCAATTCCGAACCCGAACCTTACCTGGTACGAGATCAAAATGTACAATGTAGGATTGGATTTTGGTGTATTCCAAAACAAACTAAGCGGCTCGTTTGAACTTTTCCGGCGCGATAGAACCGGATTACTGGCAACAAGCAGTTCGGTTATTCCTGGCACCGTTGGAGCCAACCTGCCGCAGGAAAACCTGAACGCCGACCGTAATTTCGGATGGGAGTTAATGCTCACCTGGCGTGACCAGATCAAAGATTTCGGGTACTATATCAATCCACTAATTTCTTCAACCAGAAGTATGCGTACCGATTGGCTCGAAACAGTAGCCAATAACCAGTTCGACTACTGGCGCAACCGTACCAGTGGCCGATACAATGATATCTGGTGGGGGAACGAATCAGACCACATGTTTACAAGTCTGGAAGAAATCAGGAATTATAAGCTTCCTATGGGACAAGGCACTACTCCGGGCGACTGGATTCTTAATGACTGGAACGGCGATGGTGTAGTGAATACTGGCGATGAGCATCCGATCGCTACAGAAGGTTTGCCACTTTTCAACTACGGGTTGAACATGGGCTTTTCGTGGAAGAATTTTGATCTGGCCGCGAATTTCCAAGGATCATATGGCGTATATGTTGAGTATGGTGAAGTATTAATCTCCCCATTGTCATTTGGCGGAAATAACTCCTTGTCGTACTTTATGGACAGGTGGCGTCCGGCTGACCCCAATGCCGACTTTTTTAGTACAACTACCGAATGGATACCGGGATATTATCCGGTTACTGGCCACGATGGCCGCCGCACTGGTACTAACCTTGTACAGGATGCATCATATATGCGTTTAAAAACTTTGGAGCTGGGTTACACTTTACCAAAGAATTTATTTTCGAAAGCCGGAATAAAGGATTTGAGGGTTTATTTAAGTGGATATAACCTATTGACATTTTCCGGATTGAAAGATGTTGATCCAGAACGCCCGGGTGCCAAAGGGGGAGCATCTACCAATACAGTCGATGTCTATAATTACCCGGTCAATAAAACCTTTACAATTGGCGCAAGTATTAAATTCTAAAAAATGAGAATCATGAAAATAAAACTTATAATATTTACATTGATATTTGGGTTTGCTGTTTCTTCATGCGAGGAGCTGGAGTTGAAACCCAAGGGAATCTTAGGCGAGCCCGAACTATTTGGCACCGCGTATGGTGTGCAGAAATACTTCGTTCAATCATACATGAAACTCCCGATTGAGGATTTCATTTATTACGCGATCAATTCTCCGAGTAACAATTTTGGTTATAAAGGCTACATGCCAGGCAACAATAATTACTGGCAGGCATACAAGAATAGCCTTGCCAGCATGAGTGGTGAAATTTACGGGTGGAACGTTGACATCAAAGAGGAAGGTGTTGGTTACTGGCCATACGACGATATCCGCATCGTAAATGTTTTTATCAATAATTTCTCCAATTACAAAAGCAAGTACGACGATGCTACCTATAATTCATTAATGGGTGAAGCCCGTTTCCTGCGTGCTTTCTTTTATCAGGGAATGGCCAAACGTTACGGAGGTGTGCCAATTGTTACCGAAGTGCAGGACCCGGTAACCACCCCGGCAGAAGAGTTACAGGTACCACGTGCAACAGAGTATGATACCTGGAAATTTATCTATGAAGACCTGAAGTTTGCGATGGAAAACATGAAGCCAACAAGCGTTACGGGTCGTGCCAACAAATACGTGGCTGCCGCTTTAATGTCGCGCTCGATGCTTTATGCCGGAAGGGTTGCCAAATACACCCAACATCTTGGTTTTAGCGCAGATGCCGCAGTGCAGGGAGGTTTTGCCGGAATGGATCCGTCAAAGGCCAATGAATTCTTTCAGTATGCCTACGATGCTGGTTTGCTTATTAAAACCGGGCCTTATGCACTTTATACCAAGAATTATCCAGACAAAGCCACCAACTTTGCAAACCTCTTTTTGGATAAATCATCACCCGAGACCATGTTCTCCAAAGGATACGACGGCTTAACTTTTGGTCATTGCTACGATGCGCTGATGAGCCCCAATCCCGATTTTTCTTCATTTGTGGGTGCCGAAGGCGGTCCGGTATTGCAACACATGCAATTGTACGACTTCCCGGCCCTTACCGACGAACAAGGTAAACCCGTACGTTTCGCCAAACGCAGCGACATAAAAAATGAAATGGAGCCACGTTTACTGGGTACTTGCTATTTTGACGGCGATGAGCTTCGCGGAAAAACATTCGATATCCAAAAAGGCATCTACGTTAAATATACAGGAACGGCTGCTGATGCCCAAAATGGGAGCAATGCTGCACCCATAAATGCTACTGCAAACCGTAAATTGGGTAACAAGGGCGATAAATACAATGGCGTTCTTATCACTGGTAATCACGGACTGCATGCAAACAAAGGCGGTGAGAACAATGCCTTTATGGGAGCTTTTATTCGTAAGTACGTTGATGTGAATAGGCCTGCAGCACTGGCAAACGTGAACAAATCGACTACATCATGGATTGCTTTCCGCCTGGGCGAAATTTATTTGAATACAGCAGAAGCGGCTTACGAACTGGGTAAACGGACTGAAGCTTTTGATTATGTCGAAGCTATCCGTGAACGTGCCGGTTGCAAGGTTACACGCCCTGCAATTGATCAGGCAACGAGCAGCACCTATGGCTACCCGGTTGAGGCAAGCTTACAGTTTATCCGCGATGAACGTGGCCGCGAACTATATGGCGAGAACCATTACTGGTGGGATCTCAAAACCTGGAGAACTACCGATCAGGTGCTGAATAACCGTTATTTAAGGGCGCTAGCTTGCTATTATGTTTTCGATGAGGGCAAGTACATCTACCTTGATGAGATTAACAGGGATAACCGTACCAAAACGGCCGCGAAACGTTCGGCTTATGAGAAAATTCCACAGGGTGAAATCAACAAAAACCCAAAACTGTTACCTCAAAATCCGCTTTATTAATAATTAACCATTGAAAAAAATACACATGAAAAATATACTGTATTTACTAATTATGGCTCTCCTGTTATCGTTCACTGCATGTCAGGAAATCGATAACTGGGAAGAACCAAGCGCCCGGATATATGGAAATGTAATCGATAAATATACAGGCAGCAATCTGTTGATGGATCAAAACGACTGGCAAATTCGAATCATAGACAGGACCTGGGAAGAAAAAAATCCCGGCGCTGTTTCACAATTCCAATCACTGGCAGTGATGAAAGATGGCGTGTATAACAATACCAAACTCTTTTCAGGAACGTATGACATGCTTCCCTACGATGGTCCTTTCTGGCCGGTTGATACGGTAAAGGGTGTAATTCTGGATAAAGAAACCCAGCAGGATTTCACGGTCACTCCCTATCTTCAGCTTACCAATTTTAAGGCAACATTGAATGGAACGAATCTGACTCTTGAATGTAATGTAAAAGCGCCAATTATTACTGGTTTGCCAAACCTTTACGAAGTGAAGGGATTCTTAAGTCTGACAACTTTCTGCGGGAACTCCAACTACATTAACATCAATGAATACAATAACCTAAGGAAGAATATTAACAAGACCTGGGCAGCCGAAGTTGGTACGGCTGACAACAAAAACTATTCATTGGGCCCATTCCCGGTAAAATCAGGCTATACTTATTATGTGCGTATTGGGGCAAATGTAAACGCCTTAAGTCGCAGGTATAACTATACTGAAATCGTGAAAGTAGTTGTGCCGTAATCAAGTTTTATCGATCTGTTGAATATTATAAATATCCCGCTGGACCTATTTTACAGCGGGATATTTTATTCTTTCTGACTGACTATTTTTTTATGGTCATCTGTTTTATCAAATTTTTTAACGTCAAGTAATGAAGATATACGAAAGCCTCCTGTTTATTCTTGTTTCAGCAATGTTAATGAGTACCAACTGCAAAAAGGATGCAGAGCAAGAATCTGTGAATAAACCTGTGGACAAGCCTGTTGTAAAACCGGAAGAAAAGGTCTATGATGAAACAGGTTGCCTGTATAAATCATACACTGGTCTGGTAATGGCCGGATATCAGGGGTGGTTTACCGCCGAAGGTGATGGAGCAGAAAGAGGCTGGCACCATTACGAAAAAAGCGGAAAATTTGAACCCGGAATGAGTACAATCGATTTCTGGCCGGATGTTACTGAATACACCAAAACCTACAAAACAGCTTTTAAATATGCCGACGGAAGTGATGCGTATGTTTATAGTCCTTACGACGCCGAAAGCGTTGACCTTCACTTCAAATGGATGAAAGAATATGGTTTGGACGGTGTTTTTATGCAGCGTTTCTTGAGCGAAATAAAAAGCGAAAAAGGGAAAAGGCACTTTAATAAGGTACTCGAAAATGCGCTAAAAGCAGCGAACAAATACCAGCGAGCCATTTGCATAATGTACGATTTGAGCGGCAGCTCACCTGAAGATATGCAAATCCTGATCAACGATTGGAACGAACTTCAGACAACTTTCTCGCTTTTCGATAATGTTAAAAACCCGACTTACCTGCGACACAACAAAAAACCTTTGCTGGCCATTTGGGGAGTAGGTTTTAACGATGGCCGCAAATACACAACAAGCGATGTTCAGGCAATGGTTTCAAAATTAAAAGGGCCCGACAAGAAAATATCAGTTATGCTGGGAGTTCCTTATGGCTGGCGAACATTGAATCGCGACACAGAAAATAACCCACTGCTGCATACCCTAATCAAACAATGCGATATTATTATGCCCTGGGCTGTAGGGCGATACAACAGTTCAAGCTACGAAAGCAATGCCACTGTACTTATGCCTGATATGGACTGGTGCAAAACGAACAACATCACCTACGCACCACTGGTTTTTCCGGGCTTTAGCTGGGGAAACCTCAAAAACGACACAAAACTTTATAACCAAATTCCGCGCAACAAGGGTGATTTTTTCTGGAAACAGGTAGCTGGCGCAAAAATGAGTGGAGCAACTTCGCTCTACATTGCCATGTTCGATGAAATAGATGAAGGAACAGCCATATTTAAATGTGCAAAAGAAGGAAACCTTCCATTAAACGCCGACGGAAAATTTGTGGGAATTGAAACTGAGATTGGTTCAGATTATTATTTATGGCTTGCCGGAAAAGCAACAGAATGGTTTCATGGCAGCAATAGCTACGGGATAACTAAACCAATAAGGAGCAATTAATAGTATGGTTACAATGAATTAAAGCCTAAAATGATAAAAAAAAGTTTGCTTTTCGTTGACACTTTATTTAGCACTATTGCGTTGATTTTCATTTATACATTGCTGCATGAGGGCGGCCATGCTATTACGGCAATCCTTTATGGGGGCAAAATTGACAAGTTTGTTCTTGGATTAAATGCGCATGTAGTTTATTCGGGAGTAAATAATACACGATATAGTGAAATCCTGAATAATGTAGCTGGAGCGGTGTTGCCAGTGTTATTTTTGATAGTAGCATTGTTTGTTTACAATTCTAAAATAAAGAAATCATTTTATCACATCTTATATTTTAGCTTGTTTACAGGCATTACCTATTCTTTGCTTGCATGGGTTGCTATTCCAGTTATATCTTTATTTGCGCACCCACCTGTAGGCGATGATGTTACAAAATTCCTGAATAATACAAAGTTTCACCCGATAATTGTTGCGCTATCTGCAGTATTTATCATTGCAGCATTAACATATTTTGCGGTTA
>Ga0154413_1006_pt1 | contig 14037 bp, 9 predicted proteins | sample RifGroB2_FD_115917 | JGI IMG/M metagenome (GOLD analysis project Ga0154413, IMG submission 115917) | Bacteroidetes bacterium GWB2_41_8 | reverse complement strand
CAAGATTAAAACGGTCATGAAAAAGGTTGTTGCAGATGCCCCTCACGAAGTTTTACTGGTGTTGGATGGTTCAACCGGCCAAAATGCATTTGAACAGGCCAAACAATTTACCAAGGCAACCGAAGTAACCGCTTTGGCGCTTACAAAACTCGATGGTACCGCAAAAGGAGGCGTGGTGATTGGTATTTCCGATCAGTTTAAGATTCCTGTAAAGTATATTGGTATCGGTGAGAAAATGGACGATTTGCAGATTTTCAATCGCCGTGCTTTTGTTGATTCGCTTTTCTCATAGTTTCAGGTGTCAAGTTGTACGGAGCAAACCATTGGATATTGAATATTCAGTATTGGTTATTGGAAATTTATTCCAAATATCAACAAATATTAAATAGGCACATAGGCCACATAGTATAGTTTTTCTATGTGAACTTTGTGCCTATTTGGTTTAAAAACAAAAGAAAATGAAGAAGCAAAAAATAAATGTGGTGACTTTGGGTTGTTCAAAAAACCTGGTCGATTCGGAAGTTTTACTGAATCAGCTTTCGATGGATGGCTTTGAAGTAGTTCATGATTCGGACGATACTGACTCTGATATAGTTGTCATCAATACCTGTGGATTTATTAACGATGCCAAAGAAGAATCGGTAAACACCATTATGCAGTTTGTAGCTGCCAAAGGTCGTGGCGATATCGAAAAACTATATGTAATGGGTTGTTTGTCAGAACGCTATAAACTCGATCTGGAAAAGGAAGTTCCGGAAGTGGACCGTTTTTTTGGAAAGTTTGATATGAAAGCGGTGGTCAGCGAATTAAGGGCAACTTATCGTCCTGAATATATTTACGAACGTAAAATCACCACTCCGTCGCATTTCGCTTACCTCAAAATTTCTGAAGGCTGCAACCGCGTTTGTGCATTTTGTGCCATTCCCGGAATGACCGGCAAGCACAACTCAAAATCGATCGACGATTTGGTGAAAGAAGCCAAATACCTTGCAAAGAATGGCGTTCGCGAGATTTTGCTGATAGCACAGGATTTGTCATATTACGGAATTGATTTATACGGAAAAGGCATGTTAGCAGAACTGATTCAAAAGATTGCCGAAGTGGATGGCATCGAATGGATTCGCCTGCATTATCTGTATCCGACAAAATTCCCGATGGACATTTTGCCGCTGTTTAAATCGGTTCCAAAACTCTGCCATTATATTGATATTCCATTGCAGCACAGCTCAAACAATGTACTGAAACAGATGCTTCGCCATGTAACAACCGAAGAAACGGAAGCGCTGCTGCAAAAAATTAAGGAAGAAGTTCCGGGAATTGCCATTCGCACTACTATGTTGATTGGGCATCCGGGCGAAACCGAAGAGGATTTTGAACAGCTAAAAAGCTTTATTCAGAAACATAAATTCGATCGTTTGGGTGCATTTACCTATTCGCACGAAGAAGGAACTTACGGATACAAAAAGTATGAAGATAATGTTCCGGAAGAAGTAAAACAGGCTCGTCAGGAAGAGTTGATGGGTATTCAGCAAATTATTTCATCGCAACTAAATGCTGAAAAAGTTGGAAGAACCTTGAAAGTGATCATCGATCGCGAAGATGATGAATTCTTCGTTGGACGTACTGAGTTCGATTCTCCTGAAGTAGATGGCGAAGTGCTTGTCAGCAAAGAAATTCCACTTAAAAAAGGACAGTTTTATCAGATCGAAATTACAGGTTCCGACGAGTTCGATTTGTACGGGAAAGTAGTTTCAGAATATACACTTGTTAGATAAGTGTTGATTTACTTTGATTTGCAGGAAAAAATCAAACATCAAAAAAAGATGTTTGATTTTTTTTTGCCATCGTCAATTTAGTGCTACCAATCCGAGCTTCTCTTCTGCAAACTTAAAACTGGCTTTTTCCACATCCTGCCACTGTTTCGAGAATAATTCGCTGGCAATCGGGTGTTCGCCTGCATCGGGAAATGCAACTTTTTGTTTCATATTTTCTGCAGTAGCAAGCTGATCGAACATTTTTAGCATGGCATCAACTTTAACAACCTGATCCTGGTTTTTTTCATCCTTGAAGTAATATCCAAGAAATACCGGCGCTTTAATCTTCGCAAATGTCTCTTTTTTCATGGTCGATTCAACCAATTGCTGAAGGTAAACGATCGCTTCTAAACGGTATTTGCAATTCCAGTAACGGCAATCTTCTGATGCAAAATCGGGATTGGTAATCCGGTATTTTCCTTTATAAACACTCCGAGCAATCTGCAATCCCCAGGGTTTGCTTAACAGAAATGCTGCCGGATTGTTGATGGCGATATTGGGTGAAAATAAAATGAGGCTTTCCATCAACTCCGGAAAGTCGGCTGCTAGTTTTAAACTAAGGGTTCCGCCGGTTGAAGTACTCATCAGGATAATTTTTTCTCCCAGCGATTGAGCAACTACCAAGGCTTCTTTGGCTGATTCGTAAAGCCGGTCGGGTGTCATATTTACCAATGCTTCGGTGGTGTCGATCCCATGTTCTGCCAGTAATGGCGCATACATATTCATTCCATAACGCTTTGCAAAGTTGGTATTTACAGGACTTCCTTCGTACCATGAGGCAGAGAACCCATGCAGATAAAGGAGACAATATTCAGTTCGGTTTTTCAGGCTATCGTTTGCCCAAATTATACGAGCTTCATTATCAGGTTTAATTTTAAGTCTCGATTCATTGTTTCTTACAAAGTTTTCAATGGTCGAAGTATTTACATGAACGGCAGGAAGAGAATCAGGAAGTGATGGGCTTGGAAACTTTGGTCCGGCCAGATATGCAATGGTTAGAATTAGCAGAAGGATGAGTAAAATACGTCCGGTTTTTTTCATTTTTCAATTTGTTAAATGGTTATGTTAGTATGATTGTCCGTTTACCTAAATACTTGCACTTTATGCCAGTCATTTGTGGTCATTGATTGGCATTCTGTTGTTATGTTTCTGGTAAATTAATGACTACCAAATGACAATTGAATGACTTTTATAACATTGGGTAATATTACGGATAACCATATAATTTAATTCAAGGGTAATGTTTTTTTTCAATCCTCACACACCTAAAATCAGAATAAATATAAAAATAGAAATCTTTTAATTCCCAAGCAGGATAAAATACTGTTTTTAATTACATTTAGAGCGAAAAAGGAGATTTCCAACCAATTATAACACATTCGTTTGTCATCGGATTTTTGTATATAAATCCCGATTTAAAAGAATACCTAACTGAAGAAAAAATGCTAGACTACAAAGTAGGCGAACTTGCACTGGGGAAAATGATGCAATCGTATTCGACTCTATCTGTTGATTCATTGATAGTTAAATTCGAAGAGTTATTTAATGCTGACGATTTACAAAAGCTTCAGGATCAATTTTCAGATGCTTTTGGTGTAGCATCAATTATTACCCATCCAAATGGGCAGCCAATTACCAACCCCAGCAATTTTAGCCGGTTGTGCGAACATATTATTCGCTGCACCGAAAAGGGGCGGCTTAATTGTATGCACTCCGATGCTATTTTGGGGCGTCATCATCCGGAAGGGCCAGTTGTTCAGCCTTGCCTAAGCGGAGGACTTTGGGATGCAGGCGCCAGTATAACTGTTGGCGGAAAGCATGTTGCCAGCTGGTTAATTGGCCAGGTTCGGAGTCATGTTCATGAAGACGAAAAAATGCTGGAATATGCCAGGGAAATTGGCGCCAACGAAGAAGAATTCATCACTGCATTTCGCGAAATCCCGGTCATGCCGCATGATCAGTTTCAAAAAGTGGCCAAAATGCTTTTTACCATGGCAGGGCAATTGTCGGATATGGCCTACCAGAACTTACAGCAGGCTAAAATTATTCACGAGCGGGAACAGGCCGAACTGGCTTTGAAAGAAAAAAAAGACCATTTACAGTTATCGCTTAAAATAAATAATGCTTCCGTTTTCGAGAATAACATTCAAACAGGCGAAGCTTTTTCGACTCCGGAGCTTTATGAATTTCTTGGATATTCGGAGGATGAGGTGCCTGCAACCATAGAACAGGCTGTAAAATTTATTCATTCTGATGATATGCCTTTGGTCATAAAAGCCTTTAATGAACATCTCACAGGGACAGCGCCTGAATATTACAGTGAATTCAGGATGAAAACCAAAGCTGGCGGCTGGCGTTGGGTGGATGGCCGGGGACAGATTGTCGAAAAAGACGATCATGGAAATCCGGTTTTACTACTTGGCATTTCGCGCGATATTCATTTCAGGAAGGTGACAGAGGAGGTTCTGCGTATTCAGGAAGAAAGCTATAGAACGACCCTGTACAGCATTGGCGACGGGGTGATAACAACCGATAATCATGGAAAAGTTGAAATCATTAATCTGGTTGCTGAAGAATTGACTGGCTGGTCGCAGGCCGATGCGATGGGCAAACCGCTGGAAGAAGTTTTCAATATCATCAACGAATACACGCGCGAACCTGTTGAAATTCCTGTTCGCAAAGTTCTGCGCGAAGGCGCTATCGTGGGTTTGGCCAACCATACTTTGCTCATTGCTAAAGACGGCACCGAACGTCCGATTACCGACAGCGGTGCTCCTATAAAAAATGAAAAAGGCGAAATTGTTGGGGTGGTGCTGGTATTTCGCGATCAAACAGAAGATCGCGAAGCCGAAAAAGCCTTACGCGAAAGCGAAGTGCGATTTCGAAGTATTATTGAATCGAGCCCGATAGGCAATTACATTTATCAGCTTCAGGACGATGGGCAACTGATTTTCAGGGGCGCAAATCCATCGGCTGACCGGATCATAGGGATCGATCATCATACCCTGATTGGGAAAACTATTCAACAGGCATTTCCGAAACTGGCTCCAACTGAAGTACCTGAAATGTATGCCCGCATTGCAAAAGGTGAGATTGGAACGCAATCATTCGAAATTGAATATTCTGAAAACGATATAAATGGATTTTTTCAGGTCACTGTTTTCAGTATTGGGAATGATTCGATTGCGGTCGATTTTTTGGATATTTCTGATCGGAAAAAGGCTGAAATTGCGCTTCGTGAAAACGAAGAAAAATTCAGAAGCCTGTTTGAGAATGCGACTGTTGGCATATCGATGACCACTATTGATGGCACCATGACAATTAATGAACGGATGCACGAAATGCTGGGATATACCGAAGCCGAATTCAGGAACAAAAAATGGCAGGAAATAACTCATCCTGATGACATAAAAAAAGGTCAAGATGCTATATATAAACTACTTAATGGGCAAGCCCGGCAACTTCGTTTCGAAAAAAGGTATCTGCATAAGAATGGAAACATTGTCTGGACTGATGTAAGTACGACCCTGCACCATGATGAAAAGGATCAGGCTGATTTTTTTATTACAAGTATCAGCGATATTACCGACCGCAAAGAGGCCGAAAAAAACTTGCGCCGGAACGAACGAAAATTCCGCGCCCTGATCGAGAACAGTTCCGATGCTATTTCGCTTGTTGACGCCAATGGGATCGAATTTTATCATAGTTCTTCGTGCCACCAAATCCTGGGTTATTCTGCTGAGGAACGAAACGGGAAAAGCATGATGGAACTTATTCATCCGGATGACATAGAATCTGTGATAAATATGTTTACAGAGATACTCAAGAATCCGGGCGTCGCAAACTTATTACCAACTCGTGTTAGGCGCAACGATGGTTTGTGGATATGGATTGAAGGTGTCGCTAATAATTTACTGGCCGATCCTGATATTCAGGCTATCGTTATCAATTTCCGTGATATTTCTGAACGCAAAAATGCAGAACAAGCATTATTTGAAAGCGAAGAAATGATGCGTAATTCGCAAGCGGTGGCACATATTTGTTCCTATTCAACAATACTTAATTTAAACGATATAGGAAAAAGTGTATGGAGATGCTCGCCCGAATTTTATAACATTTTTGGAATAGATAAATCATATCCACATACCATCGAAGGTTGGGCAGGCTTTATTCATCCTGACTTCCGTGAGGAAATTGTGGCTTATCATGAAAATGTGATAAAGGAAAAAATTCCGTTTGAACATGAGTATAAAATAATGCGAATTAACGATGGGGCTGTACGTTGGGTTTATGGTACCGGGAAACTTGAACTGGATGAAAAAGGGAACCCCATCAGAATGCATGGAGCTATACAGGACATTACCGAACGCAAACTGAATCTGGAAGCCATTCATAATGAACGACAACTACTTCGCAAATTGATCGATAATTTGCCGGTAACAATTTATGTGAAAGATAGTAATGGCCGCAAATTAGTGGCCAACAAAGCCGATTTGGAAGTTATAGGGGTGGAAACCGAAGCCGAAGTGCTCGGAAAAACCGATCTTGAAATATTCTCTGACGAAATAAGCCAGCGAGGTTACGAAGACGATATGAAAATTATTCATACACAAGAACCTGTGATAAACCGGGAGGAAATATTCATTGATAAAAATGGTGTCCAACGGTGTTTATTAACTTCAAAAATACCAATAATTGATTTGCAGGGAAAAACTACCGGGCTAGTGGGGATTGGACGTGATATTACCGAACAGAAAAAGGCCAGCGAAACCATCCATAAACTTACCAAAAGCATCGAGCAAAATCCGTCGTCGATTATAATTACCGATACCCTGGGGAATATTGAATATGTGAATCCAAAGTTTACAGAAATTACCGGCTATACTTTCGAAGAATTAAAAGGTCAAAATCCGCGAATACTGAAATCGGGAGAAATGACCGCGGAAGATTATAAGAATATCTGGGATACCATTTCATCAGGAGAAGTATGGAGGAGCGAATTTCATAACCGGAGAAAAGATGGCGAATTGTATTGGGAATGGGCAACAATGACCTCAATAAAGAATGAACAAGGTGAAATTACCAACTATATCGCCATAAAAGAAGACATCAGTTTGCGCAAACAAATGGAAGCCGATTTGATTGTTGCCAAAGAAAAAGCGGAGGAAAGCGACCGTCTGAAATCGGCATTTCTTGCCAATATGTCGCACGAAATACGTACACCGCTCAATAGCATCATCGGTTTTTCCGAATTACTCACCGATCCCGCTTTTGAGGTAGATCAGAAAACCGAATTCATCAATCATATCATCACAAATGGGAACAACCTGTTAAATATTATCAGCGATATTGTTGATATTTCAAAAATCGAATCCGGAGAAATCACCATACGGAACTCTGTTATTCCTGTTAAATCACTTCTCAATAATATCAGAGATATTCATTTACCGAAGGTCGAAGAAAAGAATCTTCAGCTGAAATGTATTTGCTCATTTCCTGAAGAATGCACCAAATCTGTTTTTGCTGATAAAGAACGATTGTATCAGATATTTAACAATTTGATCAGCAATGCACTAAAATTTACATCTAAAGGATACATTGAAATAGGTTGCAGGCAAGTTGGCGAAATGATCGAGTTTCAAGTAAGCGATACCGGTATCGGGATTCCCCCGGATTATCACCACAAAATATTCGACCGATTCCGGCAAGTGGAAGCTTCGTACACCCGCAAATTTGGCGGAAACGGCTTGGGACTCGCTATTTCGAAAAATTTGGTAGAATTAATGGGCGGTGCAATCTGGGTCGAAAGCGAAGTGGGGAAGGGTAGTACTTTTTATTTTACATTGCCTTTATACCTGAACACCTTTTAATTATTTTATCGATGCTGTATAAGAAAACTGTTTCAATATTAGTTATTTGTATTGCCCTGTTGGCATCAATTGCAGCGACTGCAGGCATTTTTACCAGTCAGGGGAGCGGGCCGTACGAATTCAAAACCATTCACGGTCAAACGGTCACTATTTATGGTAAAGGTTTGTACCGGCACATGTCGGCTGACGTGGCCATTCAGGGAATAGCCCAGGATTATATTACACTTTTTTTGGCAGCGCCATTGTTGCTTTTGGCACTCCTTTGGGCCCGAAGAGGTTCGTTAAAAGGAAAATTTATTTTGGCCGGAACCCTGGGTTATATTTTTCTTACCTATCTGTTTTACATGAACATGGCCATGTATAATTCATTCTTTTTGGTCTATGTCTGCCTGACAGGCTTAACATTTTTTGCTTTGGCGCTCAACTTATTGTCTATTAATATCAATCATCTTCCGCAATTTTTCAGCAACCCAGTTCCAGTCAAATTTATCGGCGGATTTTTAATCTTCAACGCTCTGTGCATCACCTTGCTTTGGTTGAGTGTTATTGTTCCACCGCTCATCGATCAAACAATTGTGCCTCTGGCTGTTCAGCATTATACCACACTTACGGTTCAGGCATTCGATTTGTCGTTGTTTCTGCCCATTTCATTCGTTTCCGGCTTCCTGCTCATTAAAAAACACAAGTTCGGTTTCTTGATGGCGCCCGTGTATCTTGTTTTTCTTTCGTTATTGATGACTGCCCTGATCGCAAAAATTGTGGCCATGGCCAATGCGGGTGTCAATGTAATGCCTGCCATTGTAGTTATTCCCTGTATAGCTGTTATTTCAATTATTTGCGCCTTCATTTTACTGAAGAACATGAATGAAAATACTATAAACCAATATTTAAGGGTATGAAGAAATATTTCATCATTTTGGGTTGTATCCAAATTTTTATTGCCTTAGGTGCAATTCCGGCTGGGTACGGATATATATCCGATACTTCGGGTGTAAACATGGGAACTTCTATTGAATTGCTAAAAAATTCACCGTTGACAAGTTTCCTAATCCCCGGATTATTCCTGATGATTGTCCATGGCCTGGGTAATTTAGCCGGCGCAATCTTATCATTCAGAAAAAATACTTTTGCTGGTAAAACTGCACTGGTTCTGGGAATTATTCTTTGTATCTGGATAATAATACAAGTATATTGGATTGGTTTAAGCAGTTTTATGCAACCTCTGTTTTTATTCATCGGAATGATTGAAGCATCATTAGGATTTTTTATTCTAAAAGGAAATAACGATGGAAAGTCCTAAAATTCAAGCTGATTATAATGGAGCCATATTGGGTTATTACATATCGGCTATTACAGCAGTTATAACTGTAATAACCTTTGCAATTGCCATCAGCACGCCGCCATTATCGGGTCCTTTTTGTGCCGGTTCCTGTTTCGAATATCCGTTTGCCGATATTGCCAGCCGTTTCCCACGCGACTATTACTGGATGTATCCGGCCATTGTTTTGTCATTTTTTTATTTGGTGATGATGGCCTGCATTTATCAGCTTACCCCCGACCATAAAAAAGTGTTTGCGTTGGTTGGTGTATTATTTGCCGCCATGTCGGCAATGATCCTGTCGGTCAATTATTTTGTTCAGGTGTCTGTTATCCAGCCCAGTATTTTGGCGGGCGAAACCGACGGGATTGCCTTGCTAACCCAATTCAACCCACATGGTATTTTCATTGTGCTTGAAGAGATTGGATTTCTTATGATGATCATCTCGTTCTTTGCCCTTTTTCCAATTTTCGACAAAAAGAATTCACTCGAAAAGATCATCAGGTACACCGCCATCACAGGTTTTATCCTTGCAGTTATTTCTTTTGCCTTGGTGTCAGTTATTTACGGTATCAAACGTGAATATATTTTTGAAGTGATCATTATTTCAATTACCTGGTTAGAGCTGATTTTGTTGGGAATATTATTTTCCCGATATTTCAGAAAAATTGTTTATAAATGTTGATTTATTGGTATTTAAAAGAGGCTAAAATCAATGAAAACTAAAATTCTGGATTTAATCGATTTCGCGAAAGTTGATACCTTGCTCGAAGGCTTCAATAAATCAACCGGATTTGTGACCGCCATTTTGGACCTCGAAGGAAATGTTTTGTCGAAATCGGGCTGGAGACAGATTTGCACCGAGTTTCACCGCGTTCATCCCGAAACCGCGAAGAAATGTACCATCAGCGATACTGTTTTGGCCAACAAAATGGCCGAAGGCGGTAAATACCATTTTTACCAATGTTTAAACGGACTGGTTGATGTGGCCGTGCCCGTTGTAATTAAGGGCGAGCACATTGCCAACCTGTTTTCGGGGCAATTCTTTTTTGAAGAACCCGATGATTCCTTTTTTCAGAAACAAGCTGAAAAAATGGGATTCAAAAAGGAGATTTATCTGAAAGCCCTCAAAAAAGTACCCGTTGTTTCGAAGGAAAAAGTGATAACGGCAATGGATTTTTTGCTGAACATGACCCAACTGATCAGTGAAATGACCTTTCAGAAGTTGGAGCAAATGGAGCTGAACGAAGCCGTTTTGAAAAGCGAAAAGATCCTCCAGTTATTTGTTGAACACTCCCCCGCATCTATTGCTATGTTCGACAGCAACATGCGCTACCTGGTTGTCAGCCGCCGTTTTTTGGCCGATTATAATTTAGGCGAAAAAAATCTCACAGGCTTGTCGCATTACGAAGTATTCCCCGAAATTTCAGAACGCTGGAAGGAAATTCACCGTCGTTGTCTGGCTGGCGAAACCCTAAGCAATAGCAACGACCAATTTCCACGAGCTGATGGAAAAACCGACTGGGTACGCTGGGAAATCCGCCCCTGGTACCAATCCGAAAATCAGATTGGTGGTATCATCCTTTTTTCTGAAGTAATTACAGCACATGTAGAAGACCGCGAAGCGCTGCGGGAAAGCGAAAAATACAACCGCATGTTGTTCGAGCAATCGGCTATTGGTCTTGCTTTAAATTCATTCGACGGAAAAATGATAGATATCAATACAACATTTTCAGCAATAATCGGTCGTACTGTTAACGAAACAAAAGCCTTGACTTACTGGGATATAACTCCCTCAAAATATCAGCAGCAGGAACTTCAACAACTTGATTTGCTGTCGAAAACCGGGCGATACGGCCCTTACGAAAAAGAATACATCCATAAAGACGGGCATTTGGTGCCGGTACGCTTACAAGGTTTGGTTGTTGAACGGAAAAATGAAAAATACATCTTGTCGAGTGTTGAAGACATTTCGGAACAGAAAAAGGCAGAACTGGAATTGATTGCGGCAAAAAATCAGCTTTCACATATTCTGGAGCGCATCAGCGACGGGTTTGGATCACTTGACCGCGACTGGAATTATACCTTTGTAAATGAAAAGCTGGCGCAAATAGTAGGGCGGAAACGCGAAGAGCTTCTGGGTAAAAATATATGGAAAGTGTTTCCTGAAGGCATCGGCACACCCGTACATAAAGCTTATCTGCGTGCAATGGAAGAACAGGTGACCATTGAACTCGAGCATTATTATACTCCATTTGGGCGGTGGTTTCTGCATCGGTTTTATCCTTCGATCGAAGGTGTTTCAGTTTTCAGCAGAGACATTACCGAAAGCAAACTGGCCGAAGAAAAGATTAAAGAACATAGTTCGCTTATCCGACTTGCAGCCGAAAAAGCAAAATTGGGTGGCTGGAATGTTGATCTGACGGAAAACAGGGCATACTGGTCTGATGAAGTAGCCGCAATCCACGAAATGCCTTCCGGATATTCTCCGTTGGTCGAGGATGCAGTGAATTTCTATGCTTCTGAATGGCGCGAACGGATTAAAAAAGTCTTTGCCGATTGTGCTCAAAATGGAGTTGCTTTTGATGAGGAGATGGAGATAATTACTTCGACAGGTAGAAGGGTTTGGGTTAGAACCATTGGCGAAGCAGTGCGTGACGAAAATGGAAAAATTTATAAGGTTCAGGGCGCTTTTCAGAATATTTCAAGGCAAAAACAGACAGACGAACAGCTTAAAAAAAGCGAAGCCCGTTTTAAACTAATGTTCGAGCATGCAACTTTTGGGATTGTTATGTGCCAGTTAATCAGGAACGAATCGGGCAAGGCAATTGATTATTTACACCTTCAGGTAAACGAATCAGTGTATCGGCATGTCGGTATTTTTCAGGATGATGTTCTTGGTAAACTTGGTTCAGAAGTAATTTCGAAGGATGAAACGGCATTTCTGGTTGAAAAATTCAATGCTGTCGTCGAAACCGGCATACCGTATGAATTTCAGCAGTATCTTCCAACGTATGACCGGACTATTGACATGCAGGTAATTTATATTGAAGCTGATTATTTCTCGGTTGTATTTTTTGACATCACCGGACGGAAGCAGGCGGAAGATAAAATTAAAAAACTGAACGAAGAACTTGAACATCGGGTGATTGAACGCACTTCGCAGCTGCAGGCCGTGAACAAGGAACTCGAAACCTTCACCTATTCCGTTTCGCACGACCTGAAAGCGCCGCTCCGGGGAATTGATGGTTACAGTAAACTGCTTTCAGATTTGTATGCGAATGATTTGAACGACGAAGCCAAACATTTTATCTCCACCATTCGCAGGTCAACACAGTTGATGAGCCAGCTTATCGATGATCTGCTCCAGTATTCACGCCTCGAGCGCAGTCAGTTGCGAAGCGAACCTGTTGTGGTTAAATCATTTATCAATGCTATATTGAAAATCAACGAAGATGAAATTACCTCACATCGTTTTTCGGTAACTACCGATGTGCCTGATGCAGAAATCATTGCCGATTCCAGCGGGATCCAAATGGCCTTGCGCAACCTGATTGAAAATGCCATTAAATTTACAAAAACGGTTACTGAACCATCAATTGAAATTATGCAGAAAGAGTCTCCGAATTCATGGATAATTTCAGTAAAAGACAATGGCATCGGCTTCGATATGAAATACAGTCAACGGATATTTGAAATATTTCAGCGCCTGCACCGCGTCGAAGATTATCCCGGCACCGGCATCGGATTAGCGATGGTGGCCAAGGCCATGCAACGCATGAACGGCAGAGCCTGGGCTGAAAGCACACCAGGACAGGGTGCTACATTTTATATTGAAATTCCAAAACCAATTTAAATAATGGGAACAACGAAATTAAACCAACCTATTTTACTGGTCGAAGACAATCCGGTTGATCTCGACCTCACGCTACGGGCATTTAAATCTCGAAGGCTTGCAAATCCAATAGAGATAGCCCGCGATGGTGAAGAAGCAATTGCCTTTATCGAAAAATGGGAAAATGGCGATCCGGTGCCCGTCGTGATCCTTTTGGACTTAAATCTGCCCAAAGTAAATGGGCTCGAAGTACTGGAAGCCATCAAAAAACATCCTGATTTCAGGACTATTCCGGTGGTGGTGCTCACCACTTCTTCCGAATCGCGCGATGTAAAAACGTCCTATCTGCTGGGCGCCAATTCATACATTGTCAAGCCTGTTGATTTCGATAAATTTATGGAGGTGGCCAAACAAATAGAACTTTACTGGGGTGTTTTAAACCGGCCTTTCGAATGCGAATAAGAGAAAGAAAAAACTGTTTGAAAATTAGATTGTGTCCGCAGGGCATAAATATCAACAGAAAACAACGAAATAAATTCGATTATGCGAATATTGCTTTTAGAGGATAGTTCAACCGATGCTGAACTTACTCAACGAAGACTGACCAATTCAATTCCCGGTTGTGAGATTCGTTTAGCTTCCACATTGAAAGATGCCAGGAACTTCATCAAAAACGAAGAAGGGTTTGATGTTGCGCTGCTCGATATGGCCCTGCCCGATGGAAACGGGCAGGAATTGCTGTCCGAAATTCGTATGTCGGGTGTTGATATGGCCGTGGTGATGCTAACCGGGTCGGGCAATGAAGAAGTAGCAGTTGCCGCTCTAAAAGCCGGAGCCGACGATTATGTCATTAAGCGTCAGGGGTATATTTCGCATTTACCTATGACCATTCATTTTGCCATCGAAAATTATAAACACAACAAGCAATTAAGGAAAGACCTGTTAAAGTTATTATACATCGAACACAATGACGCTGATCTCGATCTCACTTTGCGCCATTTGAGGCAATACTCTCCCAATATTGTTGTTGAATCGGTTGTAACAGCCGAAGAAGCGCTGAATATTTTGCCTGAAGATTGTGCCCCCGGAAAATACCAGGTAATATTGATGGATTATCGTTTGCCCGGATTAAACGCGCTTGAATTTATTAAGATCATCAGGCAGGAACGAAAACTGGATATCCCGATTATTCTTGTTTCA
>Ga0154413_1047_pt3 | contig 14264 bp, 8 predicted proteins | sample RifGroB2_FD_115917 | JGI IMG/M metagenome (GOLD analysis project Ga0154413, IMG submission 115917) | Bacteroidetes bacterium GWB2_41_8 | reverse complement strand
GGCGGACTGGTAACCCCGGTTACTAAAAATGTTCCCTATAAACTTGGCGCAACTCCCAGTTTCGATGTTTCTGTTTTGGTTCCTGTAGGACCTGCTATTCAAAAAGTTGAGATGTACAAAACCTTTACTGATATTGCCGGAAAAAAATCGAATACTGCTCTTCTTGGAACTTTAGATGTAAACAGTGCGAATACCAGTAAGGATTTTACCGGAAAAGTAACCCTGAAATATGCCGACCTAATTAAAGACCTGACCATTGGCGGCAAAGCTATGCCAGCCAACGAAGGCTTGCTAAACATCGGTGAAGCATGGACAATTACATTTACTTCTGTTATGGCCAACGACCAGCGTAAAGTAAACAATGGCGCTACTACCAATATTGGTGTTGCCAACGCTTATGCCGGCGACTACCAGTGTGTGGGAGTATTTACCCATCCAACAGCCGGACCACGTCCGATCAACGAAAAGAAATTTTTGAAACCTCTGACTGCCTACTCTTGCAATATACCTGTGGGTGACCTTGGAGGTTCTGGATATTTTGTTGATATCGTTGTTGACCCTGTAACCAATACTGTTACATATAAGAATGGAACGCCTGCAGAAATTATTGCTTCTGCTGAACGTTCATATTACGAACCTTCAACTGGCAAATTCTATTTGCATTATTACTATGTTGGAGGTACTGGTAACCGTGTGATTGATGAAGTTTACACTCCAATCAAATAATAACACGATTTAATATTTTACTAAAAAGGCACCTGGCAACAGGTGCCTTTTTTATTTGTATCAAACTCCTAAAAAAAGATCAATTGCCGATAAATTCAAATTTTAACGAATAGCCAAAAATATTTCATCCAGGCTGTTGTAATACATTAACATTTTTTTACATTTATAGACAAAATTTAATGGTCGGATTTTAAGAATAAACTATTAAGCCAGAAATAGAATAATTGAAACATAAATAAGGTCTGAATAGATTGGCAGGAAGGGGTTCTTTTAGAGATTGATTTAGTTTGAAGCTGTTTAATTTAAAATAAATATCTATGAAAAAAATCGCGTTATTGCTTGCATTTTTTGCAATTGGTTTGAACGTCCTTCTGGCGCAAACCAAAGAAATCACGGGCAAGGTTACCTCCGCCGACGATGGAGGATCCATGCCGGGAGTTTCAATTTCGGTAAAAGGAACCTCACTGGGAACCATTACCGATATGGATGGGAAATATCTGCTTAAGGTTCCTGAAAATGCTAAAACATTGGTTTTTAGCTTTGTTGGTATGACTTCCTTGGAAGCAGCCATTGATAACCAATCAGTCATAAATGTCCAACTAAAATCACAGGACATTTCTGTTGATGAGGTTGTAGTCGTTGGTTACGGAGTTCAGAAAAAAAGGGAAGTAACTGGATCAATTTCACAAGTAAAGGGGGATGAAATTGCAACATTGGCTACTCCAAGTTTCGAATCTCAATTAGCTGGCCGTTCTGCGGGGGTGCAGATTACCACTAATTCGGGAGTATTGGGTGCAGCCCCAAAAATTCTGATCCGCGGTGTTAGTTCTATTTCTTCTGGCACGTATCCATTAATCGTTGTTGACGGCATTCCTGTTGCAACCGGCGGTCTTGGCGGATATGCTACCAACAATGCACTAACCGACATTAATCCAGCCGACATCGAATCCATTGAAATTCTAAAAGACGGATCGGCTACAGCTATTTATGGATCTCGGGCCGCCAATGGGGTAATGTTGATCACTACTAAAAAGGGAACAAAAGGTAAATTCAAAACTTCGTACAATAATTATATGGGCTATGCACAGCCTGTTAATTTATTCGATCTTTTGAATGCCAAAGAATTCATTGAAATTGCCAATGAAAAAACATCCAACCGTGGGTTGGCTGCCAAAGCTGTTGATGGTGGTGTTGATACCGACTGGCAAGGTGCCGTTTTAAGGAAAAATGCTTTCCAACAAGATCATAACCTATCAATGTCTGGAGCTTCGGAACAGAGTAGCTACTATTTTTCCTTAGGTTACACAACTCAAGAAGGAGTTAGTATTCCAAATGAAATGAGTCGTTTTTCTGCCCGCGCGAATGTTGACCAAAAAGTAACAAAATGGCTGACCTTGGGGGCTAATATTGGAGTTACCCAAACCGAATATGCCGGCATGAACGCTGGCGAAAATTCGCTCTCAGGTAATATTTTCTCTGCCATTCGACAATTACCAAATACCCCAATTTACGATTCAAACCACCCAACTGGTTATAACATTGATTTGGTAACACCAGGATTAGTTGGTCGTTGGAAAAATACTTCTACGATTGACGATAATCTCCCAAACATTATATATACCCTGACAAAAAATAAATACGGAACAAAAAATCTACGCACTATGGGTACCGCATTTGCATCAGTAACCCTTATGCCAGGTTTAAACTTCCGCACACAATTGGGTATTGACCGAAATGGATCTGAAGGTATGCTGTATTGGAATGCCATTCATGGTGACGGACAAAGTGTAAAAGGTCGTATGCAAAATATGTACGATGCTTATGCACGTTGGAACTGGCAGAATATTCTATCCTACAATAAATCTTTCGATGAAGTCCATAATGTATCAGCAGTTTTGGTGAACGAATATCAAAAACAACGTTATAACTGGTTCGAAGCTCTTGGAACTGACCTTTCCAACGAATTTTTCCAGCATAACCTAATATCTGGCTCATACGGCACACCAAACTCTGGTGGAGGTTTGTCCGAAAATGGATTTATCTCTTATGCCGCAAGGGTAAACTACAATTTTTCTGAAAAATATTTTATCCAGGCATCAGTTCGTTACGACGGAATTTCTTCACTTCCAACTGCTAACAAATATGGTGTTTTCCCTGGTGGATCTATTGGCTGGAACATTGCTAAAGAACCATTTATGAAAAGCCTTACAAATATTGTTTCTGACTTCAAGGTTAGGGCATCTTATGCACAAGTAGGAAACGTATCTATTGGGAATTATCCTTATGCAGGTTTATATGGTGCAGCCAAATACGCCGATTATAATGGGCTGGCATTTGCACAAATGGGTAACGACAACCTGCAATGGGAAACCAGCAAAAAATTGGACTATGGTTTTGATGCTATGTTTTATGGTGGAAAGTTTAAACTTTCGTTCGACTATTATCAGAATGATCAGGATGGCTTAATCCTCGCGGCACCAACACCTCCATCTTTTGGTATTCCAGGAAACTCTGTAAATAAAAACGTAGGAGCACTTAAAAACTGGGGATATGAATTCTCCGGCGAGGCACTTGTTTTAAAATCAAAAGACCTTACCTGGACAATAGATGCTAACTTGACTCTTTCTAAGAATGAAGTTCTTGCATTGGTTGAAGGGCAAACTCAGATTCTTCCAGACAATTATACCATTATCAAGATTGGTGAACCAATCAGGGCAATTTATGGTTATGACTATGTTGGGGTCAATAAAGCAAATGGTAATCCAATATATCGCAAAGCCGATGGGGCTCTCGTTCAGGGAAATATTCCAACATCCAATTATAAGGTGTACGATCCTGCTAATCCGTCAGATATTGCCACAGCAGCAACTTTAAGCAGTGCTACCGATAAGAAAATTTTTGGTTCTTCGCTGCCTACATTCTTTGGTGCACTTAATTCTAAACTATTTTACAAAGGATTCGACCTTAATCTAATGTTTCGTTTCAGTGGTGGTAACTACATCATGAACCGCACTCGTGACGACTTAACCCAACATTCGTTTACCAACAATAGCCGTGAAATTTTGGGTCGTTGGAAAAGTGAAGCTGAACCGGGCGATGGTTGGACACCAAAATTATGGTACCAGGGAGGTAACTTCATTAATATCTCCAACCAAACAAATGGCAGATTTGTTGAAAAAGCAGATTTCCTGAAATTACAGAATGTGGTACTTGGTTATACTTTGCCAAAAACATTGATGAGCAGGATTAATGTTGAAAACCTAAGAATTTTCGTTCAGGGTCAAGACTTATGGATGAAAACTAATTATACTGGAATCGACCCCGAAATGGAAACCAATGGTGTTGATTTTAATGGAACACCCAGACAACGAGTTATTACTATGGGTATTAATCTAACTTTATAGTTGAACACACAAATACTATTAATATGAAAATAAATAGCTTATATAAAATAAGATTCGGCAAATTTCTCCTTCTGCCGGTAATTCTCGTTGCACTGACATTAAACTCGTGCACCGATAAAGAAATTATTGAACTTGACCCATATAACCAGGTTTCTGAAACCACAGCATTCACCACGCCTGCATTGATTGAACTTTCAGTAATGGGAATGTATCAGGCAGCCCAAAGAGGTGACGCTGCTGGAAACTTAAGAGGATACCCGTTTGGGGCAGCGTTTGTTCAACAAGGCGACTGTCGCGGTGAAGACGCAATAAACCTCGCTGCATTTTATCGGTTTACTTATGAAGGAACTTATGATCCGACTACTGCCAATAATGTTTGGTATTGGAGCGACACCTATCGTTTAATAAATCGTTGCAATATTATTATTGACGGAGTAAACGCTGCTGCAACTGCTGGAACAATTACCGCTGATGTTGCAAAGGCTTATGAAGGCGAAGCACGATTATTGAGAGCGGCCGCATACCACGAACTATTGGTAATGTTTGCCCGCCCTTACAAACATTCAGCTGGTGCCACTCACCAGGGAGTACCTTATCACGATAAACCATTTACTACTCAGACGGCCATTGATCTAGGTTATGCCAAAGGACGGGAATCTGTGGCTTTTGTTTATGGAAAAATTCTTGAAGATTTGAATTTTGCCGAAACTAATCTACCTCAAAAGACCGGAAGAACTGGAAATGCCAAGATTACACGCGGAACAAAAGGTGCTGCAATTGCCTATAAAGTGCGTATTTATCAGCACATGTGGGATATGGATAAAGTAATTACCGAAGCAACTAAATTGGTTACCGGTGGTGCATTAGCCACTGAATATACTTTAGGAGCTGAACCATGGACATGTTTCGCTGCAAACTACACCAATACAGAATATATCTATGGAATGGAAAACTCTGCAACAAATAATCCCGGGGTAAATGCAGCTTTAGCTTCTCAATATAAAAGAAGGCTATTAGTTTGTATCAGCCCTATCGTTTGGAGAAATTCCTATTGGCGAACTGACGACAAACGGAGAAAAGATCCGGAAATGGTCTTTACTTCCAATGGGATGGTATTCTCCGGCAAATACAAGGATGATACTAACTACAGCGATGCTTCGCCAATGATGCGTTATGCTGAAGTTCTACTAAACCTTGCTGAAGCCTATGCACGGAACAATGATGTGGCCAATGGATTAAAATACCTGAATATGGTTCGCGACAGAGCATTGGCCGATAAGGCGACACAAAGCTATAAAGCTGCTGACTTTGCTGACAATAAAGCACTTTTAAAAGCAATTCTGGCTGAAAGAAGAATTGAGTTGAATATGGAAGGACGTCGTTGGCCAGATATTCACAGGTTACAGCATTGTCCTCATTTTCCAATTGCCGGTATCCCTGCAAAATTGACAAATGGAAATCCTGCTGCAGCCACATTTACCCTTGGAAGCGAATATGCAGGACCTTATGGAGTCACAGCAAAACCTTATGACGATTTCAAATTTGTATGGCCAATTCCACTTGTTGAGCTAAACGCAAATACTGGCCCGTTGAAAGACCAGCAAAATCCAGGATATTAATAAACATTTAGTTTAAATATCAAATAGAAAAATCAGAGTGGCCGGCTTATTTCAAAATAAGCCGGCCACTTTTCGTTATACTTAATCCTAATATAGAATAATATTACCCAAAACAAGAGTAAAACCAGTAGATAGAGATCCCAAACAATAGACATGAAAAAAATTTAACATACCAAATTTTGTAATGGATAAAACTAAAACTCTACAAATCAGCTATAAATATTTGCCTCTTCAGAATATTTTTTCACATTTCTTAACAAATGAGGAATAGCACTATTTTCGTATTGATAAATAATTATATTCGTCGCTCAAAGCTGTTAAATTTAAAATAATTTTCTATGAAAAGAATCGCGTTATTGCTTGCATTTTTTGCAATTGGGATGAATATCCTCTGGGCGCAAACCAGGGATATCACAGGCAGCGTTACCTCCGCCGACGATGGAGGGTCCATGCCAGGTGTATCAATTTCGGTAAAAGGAACATCGATGGGTACTATAACCGATATGAACGGGAAGTATTCAATTAAGATTCCGACCGATACAAAAACACTTGTATTTTCATTTGTAGGTATGACTACACAGGAAATCACAATCGGTAACCAGACAACAATTAATGTTCAACTTAAATCGGAAGATGTAACTGTTGACGAGGTTGTTATTGTTGCCTACGGTACCGCAAAAAAAGAATAGCTTACCGGAGCCATTTCTACCGTTAACTCAAAATCTATTGAGAGTCGGCCTGTATCAAGTGTTTCAGGGGTACTCGAAGGAAAAGCTGCTGGTGTTCAGGTAAATAACACTTACGGTGAACCTGGTTCAGACGCTACTATCCGTATCCGCGGATTCAGTTCTGTTAACGGCTCAAACGCACCGCTGTATGTTGTTGATGGTGTTCCTTATGGTGGTAATGTTTCGGACATGAACCCGCAGGACATTGAAAACATTACTGTACTGAAAGATGCAGCGTCTTCGGCATTGTACGGAAACCGTGCTTCGAATGGGGTAATCCTTATTACCACCAAAAAAGGTAAAACCGACGGTGTCGGACTTCGTGTAAATATCAACCAGGGTGTTTATAACAGAGGTTTGAAAGAATATGACAGACTCGGAGCCGACGACTATATGGAAGTGATGTGGAAAGGTTACCGGAACAATCTGATGACCGCACAGGCAGCAAAATACCCAACCGCAGAACTGGCTGGTGCCGAGGCCTCAAAATCGTTGGTTTCTAACACTTTAAAGTATAATATTTATAACAAACCTGAAGCTGAATTATTCGACGCAAACGGCAAATTGGTTGCCGGAGCACAAGTTCATTCAGGTTACAACGACCTTGACTGGTACGAAGACATCGAACGTTTAGGACACCGTCAGGACTACACCGTTAGTGGCGAAGGTGCTTCAGCAAAGAGCAACTATTTCTTCTCAACCGGTTACCTTGATGAAAAAGGATATGTTGAATCATCAGATTTCAAACGTTTTACAGGCCGCACAAACATTAATATTACTCCCAAAAAATGGATAAAAGCAGGATTGTCACTTGCCGGATCTCATCAGGTTTCAAATAACACTACAGGTGATGCCGGAAGTGCTACTACCTTTATCAATCCGTTCTACTACGCCCGCAACGTAGCTCCTATCTATCCGGTTTACCTGCATGATATGACCACAGGAGATTTTATTTTAGACGCAAACGGAGCAAAACAATTCGACAGGGGTAGCCAGTATGCCCGTCCTCAAAACCTCGACCGCCATATCGTGTGGGAAACACAACTGAATATGGACAAGACTTACAGAAATACTTTGCAAAGTCAGGTTTTCATGGATATCAATTTTCTTAATGACTTCACATTTTCGCTCAAAGGCGATATGAACACCAGAGCTACAGAAAGACAGACATACAACAATGCAACAATCGGCGACGGTGCAGGAAACTCAGGACGTGCTTCTCGTACATTTTACCGTTACAAGATTTATACACTTCAGCAACAGTTGAATTGGAACAAGGCAATTAATTTGCACAATGTCGATTTATTTGCAGGTCACGAAAGCTACAATTACAACTATGCTTACACCTACGGATATAAAACAACTGAAACTTTCGAGGGAGGAACGGAGCTAATAAACTTTACCAACATTACTTCTCTTGATGGCTATCAGAATAATTACCGTACCGAGAGCTACTTGTCGCGCGCCCGTTACAACTACAATAATAAATACTTCGCCGAAGCATCTTTCCGCAGAGACGGTTCTTCGCGTTTCTACAAAGATAACCGTTGGGGAAATTTCTGGTCAACAGGTGCCAGCTGGACCATTTCGAAAGAAGATTTCATGGCTTCTCTGCAAGAACAGGTTAACATGTTGAAATTAAGAGCATCTTATGGTGAAGTAGGAAATGACGCCAGCGTTGATTATTATGGCTATATGGCACTCTATGCAATGGAGCAGAATGCAAACAAAGGTGCTGCATTTAAAACTCAAAACGAAGCACTCGACATTCAGTGGGAAACTTCGAGTTCATTTGGTGTTGCTTTAGAAGGTACTTTCTTCAACAGGGCAAATTTATCCCTCGAATATTTCGACAAACGTTCACAAGATCTATTGTTTGACATCTATCTTCCACTTTCTGCCGGCGGAACTTCAACATCTACAGCGGAAGCAACAATTACCAAAAACCTTGGTTCTGTATCGAATCGCGGTTTAGAATTGATTTTCGACGTTGATGTTATCAAGACCAAAGACTTGAAATGGAATTTGGGGATTAATGCCACTACCCTTACAAACAAAATCGTAACTCTACCTGAACAAAACAGGAAAAATGGTATTGTAAGCGGAACTAAAAAATACATGGAAGGTCATGGAATTTATGACTTCTGGATGTTCCAGTACGAAGGAGTTGACCAAATGACCGGTAGATCGTTGTATAAGCCTGATCTGGAAAAATACTACATTGGCGAAGCAGTTGAAGGTAAAACTCAATTTCCTGCAGCTTACTTAGTAACAATTGGTGATAAAAATTATAGTACTTATACAACTTACGCTGCTAAAGACTGGAGTGGAAGTGCTATTCCTGATTTATTCGGTAGTTTCTCAACATCTTTAAGCTACAAGAGTTTCGACCTTTCAATGATTTGCACCTACTCGATTGGTGGAAAAACTTTGGATTATTCGTACCAGAGCTTAATGTCGGTAAGCGCAACTCCACATGCAATCCATTCGGATGTACTTAACGCATGGGATGGCGTTCCGGCCGGTATGACAGAAACTTCGGCTGACCGTATCGACCCAAATGGAGTTCCTGTTGTAAACTACGGACTAAGCACCTTTAACGATGCTACTTCAACACGCTTCCTGCTTGATGCTTCATACCTGGTTGTGAAAAATATCGGTCTAAACTACAACTTCTCAAAAAACTTCACCAACAGATTAGACATCAGCAACCTGTCTGCCAGTTTATCAGTTGAGAATTTAGCGACTTTCACAAAAATGAGAGGTATGAACCCACAGCAATCGTATGCCGGAACAAATGACAATGCATTCGTAACAGCACGGGTTTTCTCTCTGGGAATTAATATTAAGTTATAATAACGAGCATAAAAAAATATCAATATGAAGAATATAAGATTATTAACTTACTTATTGGTTGGAGTGTTATCCTGGAGCTCTTGTTCCGAGGATTATCTCGACACAAAACCAACAGCAGAATCAGCAACTACAACTATTTTTGAGACCACCGATAATGCTGCATTGGCAATAAACGGCATAAACAAACTGATGACAATGCAGTACCTTGGATCTCAGGGATTCAACGGAGAAGGAACCATCAAAATGTACTACGGAAACTATCCCGGAAATCACTTCTACGTTAACTTAACTGGATGGGCTCCGATTATTAACTCCGACTACCACGAAAATATATCGAGCATATATCTTTACTATCCCTGGTATTATTACTATATGATTATTGGTAATGCAAACTTTATCATTGAAAACATTGATGAAGCAAAAGGGACTGATGCCGAAAAACAATTTATTAAGGCACAGGCGCTAACATTCCGTTCATACAGTTACTTTATGCTTTCACAGTTATATTGTAAACGTTGGAGCGATTCGAATAACGGAGCAAGCGAAGGATTGGTATTGCGTACCGATATCTCTACCGGCGACCAGCCTCTTTCAACTTTAAAGCAGGTTTACGATCAGATTTACAGCGACCTTGATGACGCAATTGCTCTTTACACTTCTTCAGGAAAAAAACGTACCAACAATTACGATCCTGACCAAAACGTTGCTTATGCCATTTATGCACGAGCTGCAATAACCCGTCTGGATTATAGCAAAGCTTCAACGATGGCCGTTAATGCCCGTACCGGATACCCATTGATGAGCAACACCGAGTACAAAGCAGGATTTTACACTCCAAACAAAGAATGGATCTGGAGTAGCTACGGAGCATCTGACGAAACATTGTACTTCTATTCGTACTTTTCCTATATCGCATACAACTCAAGTGCAAGTGCTGTAAGAACATACCCTAAATGTATCAGCCGTGAATTATTCAATAAAATTCCTGCAACCGATGTTCGCCGCAGCCTGTTCCTCGATCCTACCGGTTATACTTATACAACTTCAACCGGTTTGGCAAGTGCAGCATTGAAGACTCAGGCTTTTTCTCTATTCCCAAAACTCTACTCTACTGCATCAGCTTATGCCTACATGCAATTTAAGATTGGCGCACAAGATCTTCCTGGCGTTGGAAACCTGAATCATTTCCGTTCTTCTGAAATGTACCTGATCGAAGCTGAAGCAAAACACTTCTTATCTGATGCAACCGGTGCTCAAAATGCACTTATTGCTTTAAACAAAGACAGTGGCCGTGACCCAAATTATACCTGTACAAAAACTGGCGCAAGCTTGCTGGAAGAAATCAAAACCTACCGTGCAATCGAGCTTTGGGGCGAAGGATTTGACTGGTTCGACCTCAAACGTTGGGGAGATGGTGTTAGCCGTAAGAATTATGCAGCCGGAGGAAACTTTGTTTCAACTCTTGATGTGACTTATGGCCCTGCCGATAAAAACAATTGGGTTTGGAAAATTCCGGAAAAAGAAACCGATTACAACAAAGCAATTGGTACTGTACTTCCATAGTTTTAACAAATTGGTAAGTGTTGGCTGAAATACAGCTAACCCAACATACAAAGAATTGGCTGTCCCGATGAAAATTGGGACAGCCTTTTTTGTATTATATATCTGTTTATTTTAAATTGAAGAAATAACCAATATCTGACTATGCTGAAAAATCCGTTTCCGTTTACTCATTAGCTCACAGATAGCGGCAGAGCCGCAAAATATTTGTAGTAATTAGCAGATAAAAGCTGGTAAGGTGCAGCGCACAGCAATACTAAGTAATCGGAATTTAATAGTGTCATATTTAAAATTGAGATTCTATTTTGACTCACCCCCTTCGCATCTGCGATGCTTTCCCCCTCTCTTTCAAAAAAGAGAGGGGGGACGTCCGCTCGCGGACGTGGGGCGAGTCGTGAATAAATACGACATTAAAATGTTCTAACTACTTACCTAATTCTGAAAAGGTGTTTATAATTATTTCGAGAAGATAATTTTTAACGCCACCAAAAGCAGCAAGCCACCAAACATTTTCTTCAGAATTTTTTCAGGAATGCTAACTGAAAGAATCGAACCAAAATAAGTGCCGACAACAAACATTATCGCCAGTACGATCGCAAATTTCCAGTTTACATATCCGTTTTTCGAGTAATTGAGAGCTGCCATAAGCGTTACCGGAGGAATCATAAAGGCCAGTGAAGTTCCCTGTGCCTGATGTTGCGATAGTCCTAAAAAGAAAACAAGTGAAGGAATAACAATAATTGCCCCTCCTACTCCAAAGGTGCCACTGAAAACACCTGCCATCAAACCGATGATGGCCAGTAAAAGTAGTTGTGTAACTGTCATATTACAGGTGAATGAAAGATTACAATCGGGTCAGCTTTTGGATATCGTAGCATTAAACCTGAAGCCAATTCCGTGGAGATTCAGTATTTTGATATTTTCGTCGCTTCCCAGGTATTTTCTTAACCTCGAAATAAACACATCCAGACTTCGGCCAAGATAATAATCGTCCGATCCCCAAACATGTTTCAAAATGTCGGATCGGCTCAGTACTTTGTTGGGGTTGTCGCAAAAATAGCGCAAAAGCTCGGCTTCCTTGTAAGTCAGCGTTTTCTTCTCTTCACTGGTTTCCAGCACCAGACTTTCAAAATAAAAGTTGAAATGCCCTACTTTATAATAACTCTTTTCGGTCGAGCTATCAGTTACTCCCATACTTCTTTTCAGAAATATCCTGATCTTCAGGAGCAACTCTTCCATGCTGAATGGCTTGGTAATGTAATCATCGCCCCCAATTGTCAATCCGGTAATCCGGTCTTCGGTCATCGAACGGGCGGTCAGGAAAATAATCGGCACATGGTCATCTATTTCACGTACTTCTTTTGCAAGCGTAAAACCGTCCTTTTTGGGGAGCATTACATCAAACAGGCACAAATTAAATTTTCCTGAAGAAAATATCTTAACAGCAGCTTCGCCATCTTCGGCTGAAGTTACCACATAACCAGCTTGTTCGAGATTATCTTTGATGATAAAATTGAGGGTTTTGTCGTCCTCAACCAACAGAATTTTTTCGCCTTGATTGTTCATTTTGCTGACTTCTTAATTTCAACAATAAATGTACTGCCTTTCCGTGAATTTTCCGTCACTTTTATTCGCCAACCATGCCTTTGTGCAATTTTTTGCACATAATCGAGCCCAAGTCCAAAGCCTTTCACGTCGTGCACATTGCCTGTTGGAACACGATAAAACCGGTTAAATATTTTCTTTCGGTAATCTTTTGGTATTCCTATTCCATTGTCGTCAAACGAAATAATATATCGGTTTTTAATTTCATCGAGCCTGATGTTGATATCCGGATCGACAGAACAATACTTGATAGCGTTGTCGAGAATATTAAAAATCAGGTTCGAAAAATGAAGTTTATCTGCTGAAATTACTGCATTTTCGACATTCGAAACAAGCTGTATAGAATAAGTATTCCCATTTTGGCTATTCCTGAATTCCCTGACAGAGTCGGCAATAAACGAGTTTAATTCAACATTTTCGAGATTAAGTTGCAGCTTCGTTTTTTCGATGGTTGCCATTTGAAGCAGTTTCTCAACATGAGCCGAAAGTCGCTTGTTTTGCTGTCCGACAATCTTCACATATTCGCCCAGCCGTTCGGGTTGTTCTGCAATTTTCGGATTCGAAAGCACCTTTGCTGCCAGTTCAATCGATGCGATGGGAGTTTTAAACTCGTGTGTCAGATTATTGATAAAATTCTTCTGTATCTCGCTAAGCTGCTGCTGCTTTATGATGATATAAAGCGCATAACCAAAGAAAAGCACAACGAAAAACAAGATTCCGGTCATGAAATACCAGGCAATCAGCCGCGAATTATAAAATTGCGAACGATCGGGAAAATGAACCCCAAAATAATAGGTGTATTTTTCGCAGGTGGGCAAATTGCATACTTTGCTTTTTTTATCCTCTTTCCTTACATGGTTTTCATACATAAGTTCCTCCATGCTACACGAAAGAGTATCATTATTCTTGATAGATTTTTTCTTACCGGTTTTTGAATTGGCACCAAGATTATTCCCCTGCACCATTTTTTTCGAATCGCAGTCGTAAATCCCATATTCAAAAGGAAGGTTCAGATTTCGCTTTTTGAATTCGACATTAAGAAGATGACCCAGAATATTCGGATCAATCACATCGTTCACATTTACAACGTAATAGTTGTTTGAAATCTGATCGACAGGGTTGGCATCGCCGTGTTTTATGCTGTGCCCGTGAATTTTACTGTTGTATTCGTTTATTTGGCTGGCAACACTTCGGAGGGCGCTGTTCGTTAATTCGTGAAACTGTTTTTCGTTCAGATCATAAGAATTTTTCAGGAACAAAAACTGAATAAGCAGAATGCCCAAAACCGAAAACGTGGCCATTATTATTACAAAACCAATCGAATTCCTCTTCATAAAACCGCAATTATTTTGCTATTAAAACACGAAGCTAAGCAAAAAACAATTCTCTTTAATTCATTAACAGTTCATTAACAAAAGTTAGGTCGCATTAACAGCAATTCAAAAAAAGGTTTTTTAGTTTTGTAATAATTACAGAACAATAAAATAAATTTGTACCCATCTTTAATCTATTGAATTAATTGTCTTACCTCATTAAAAAAAAAACTATATGAAAATCAGAATTGCACTTTTGTTTGCTCTGGTCGTAAGTCTGCCCATTTTTACTCAGGCACAAACAGCCACAGCAAAGGCACGCATTGCTTTTGAAAAACTTCAGCACAACTACGGAACTTTCAAGGAAGAACTTGGTGTACAAACCGTTTCCTTCAATTTCAAGAACGACGGCTCGGTTCCGTTAATCATCAACAATGTTCAGGCATCGTGCGG
>Ga0154413_1200_pt10 | contig 14461 bp, 17 predicted proteins | sample RifGroB2_FD_115917 | JGI IMG/M metagenome (GOLD analysis project Ga0154413, IMG submission 115917) | Bacteroidetes bacterium GWB2_41_8 | reverse complement strand
CTTTGGTTTTTCCGGCCCTGTTTAAGGCCAGTAACCGTCTAAAACTGAAAAACCGGTAAAAAACCGGCTTTTGAAAATTCTTTTCAGGCACAACATCCCTTTTTTCAGAATCCCAACAAAACCCGGTCAGAAATCAGGCGTTGTGCAACGGCTACTGAAGTTATGGGTTCGGTTTTTATTAATTTTTACATCTTGTATTACTTGTTTTTGCGTTCACATTAAATTTAGAAAGCTTTCAATCCTTGTCTTTGTATTGGCTGGTAAAGCTGATGGATATACTTCGTTATGGATTATGTTCATTTCACTAAGCCATCTTTTCCATATATATCTTAAAATATCTTCATCAATTTTGTTATTTGGATTTTCTGCTTTTACTTCCAAAACCAGAACTTCTAAATTGCTCAAATCATCTCTTTCAGTCTTTATTCCAAAATCATTTTGTTCTATCTCTTGCTCCCAATTTTGTTTCCTATACGGTTTTAAATTACTATTCCCTAGAAGATAAGTGAAACGATTCTTATTGTTGAAGACCGACTGTTTATGATACAAATAACCGTCGGTTAGAATAATTAAAATATTCCGATAAGTAGTGTCCTTTTCAATGCAGAAATCTTTAACATCATCTTTGAAGAATCGCCAAATATCGCTCCCCTCCCAAGCACTAGTTTCAATAGTTTCTTGATAAATATTCTCTAAATTTTTTGAATATAAATCGGTTATGGAGTCATAAACTTCTTTTCGTCCTTTATTTTCCAATTTAGAGCAATCAATGATAAGCCGGTTTACTATTGAATTTATATTGTCATTAGAAGGTGTTGGACTGAAAAATATTCTAATTTTCCCTTTTGCTTTATATGCCCCCAAATTAGACATATTTGATTTAAAAAACTCTGTTATTGTTTTAATGTTCTCAATGTCATTTTTTTGAGCATTAGGATTAATTTGGGGACTGATTCTGTCTGATAAATCCAAAAGAATGGAGATGTTTAATTGCTTTACCTGAGGCTTTTCAGCTTTAATATCATTATTTTTTTGCTTGGCATCACTGCCCCCGCCTCCACAAGCAAATAATAAAAATGCTATAATTGTAAAATAAAATATATTTTTCATAAGCCAATAAATTCGTGATTAGTTTTTTGAAACAGAATTAGGTTTTATAAAGTCTGAATTTTTTAATTCTAGTAAGAATTTTTCTTTGATTTGTTCACACTCTTGAATATGAGCCTGTGATGAACTTGTAGATTTTAAATAACCAATCCAACCCGTGAAATAATTGTTAATGCCCTCCCTTACATCATTGAAGTACAATACATAAGATTCTAACTGTATTTTTAATTTGTCAACCTCTCCTTGAGTCCTGTTAATTTCGCCTTGAAGATTGACTAATTTTTCCCTAATTTGTTTACAATCGGTTTTGTATTCTGCTAATTTTTGCTCCTTGTTTTTAATAGCAAATCTTACTTTATCCATTTTTTCATATTCTTTCATAGTAAAACTGAATACTAGTCCCCAAATGATGTAAACTACAAAACCAGCAAAAATTATTATCCAAAAATTGTTTTCTTTGAAGGCCATTTCCAAATTCATTTTAGGCATTTCATTAAAACTACCTCCTGCTTTAATATCATATATTTCCTTAACTATAGCATAAGCAATAATTACATCAAAAATGGAAGTAACAACAACGAGACCTGAAATTTTGAGATATTTGGCAAATCCCTTTTCTTCTGAGAATTTATGAATTAAGAATCCCAATCCTAAAAATACAGCAGGAATTGCCAAAATAAAAATTAACTCAGTAATTCCGTCTGCATACGCTTTGCCGATTGCTTGGGAGTCGAAAATTGCTTGAGTTATTTTTGTATCATCTGGAGTAAAATCTTTGAAAAAAGCAGAATATGCCGCTGAACTATAAAATACAAATAAATAAACGGTAAGAAATGCAATAATCGTTAATCCAATCCAGAAACTTGTTTTGGCAAACGAATCACCAGAAACAATTTTTGGATTCTCTTTAATCTCATCGATTTCTTTTGTGATTTTTTCAATTTTATTTTCTTCATGTATTAATTTGTCTTTTTCAGTCTTTAAATGATTTTCAGTATTAGCTTTATTAGCTTCTAATCCACTAATTTCCTGCCTAATGGCTATTTTACGGTCACTCTGTTTCTTTTCGTCTTGTTGTATATATCGGGTTAGTTGCATATATACAGCATGCAAACTAGGTAATAATGCCTGAGAAGACCCCCCGCAATAACCTGCATCTTTTGTTCCTCTCGCTGAATATGATGCACCTGAAATTACTGCAATGGAATCACCTGAATCGTTCTGCTGAAAATTTTGTTCTTTATCAGCAGTTTTTTGAGTTGTAAAAATATCTTTGAGTGCCATATCTATGAATTTAAAATCGTGTATAATACTTTTTCAAATGGATTTTTTTCTTTGGCTTGTTTCAAAAGAAATTCAGTGATTTCTGTTACATTTTCTTCTGAAAACCCAAGTCGTTTGCTTGCATCTCCTAGAATTTCTTTTTCTTTATCATGAATATCTCCATCAGCCCAAGCAATACGAGCAAGATTATATAAGTATTCTATTCTACCTTCATCAGATAAGGTTTCAAGTGAAATAGCAGTGTTTGGAGAAAAAATAGCACATTGAATTTCATCTTCTGATATGCCGCCTTTTTCTTTTCCAATTTGATAAAGTAATTCTAACTCGTTTGGGTGAACTTCAGCGTCAGCTAGAAGCATTTGATATAAACCCAAAAACATTTTTTTCTCATTTTCATTCATATTGGTTTTTTTTAGTTTTATTTAGTTTATAGTTTGATGATTTTCCTTTTTTAAAATTACCTACAATAATCAACTGCAGAAACCTCACAGTACTTTTTTGTATTTCAATCAGTTTTAAGCCGCTATTTCTATTCATCTTTAGAGCTTTAAAAGTAATTGATTATGTTTATATATCAAAGCTATTTATCACTTATTTACAATCGTTTTACTGGTTAAATTACTTTTTGCTAAATTATCAGGCTGACAAACGATTTGTTTTTGTCATTTGTGGGCTTCTGTGGATGTATCATATCGTGGTTTTTTTGCTGCTGCGGCCCAACAAACCAGCCGTTAAAAATGTAATAATATCCTTTGCCGTCTGGCTTCAGCCGACGGTCAGATAGGGAATGCCGGCCCTGTTAAAGTTTTTGCTGCCATGTAGGTTAAAATGGCCGTCATGTTGGTTTTTTTGTCGCCATGTTACCAAAAATGGGCGCCATGTTAAAAATATCTGCGCCATGTTGTTTTTCTGGCCGTCATGTTAGCCGGGAGGCCGTCATGTTATACAAAATGCAATTTCAAATCAGTCCAAATACCATTCCGGGGTAATGCCTCTTTAGTTTTATAATCCAGTGGTTACGGCGAGATATTCTGTGAATTGTCAGTTGTGTTTTCTAATGGATGGAATCCTTCAGGCATGGTTATGCAGGAGTTCTCTCAATTACAAAAAAATAGCAGCAATAAAAAAGTCAGAGTTTCACTTTGAGTGAAGCTCTGACTAAAACTATGGTTCGAAACAATATAGAATACCGTCCGGATTCTATTGTTCAAGAATCGCTTTCAGATTATCCAAACCATTTTGTAAATCGGGAGCCAGCATTTCTTCCATATCCATAAACAACAACATTAGTTTCATCGGGAATTTCATTTCTCCGTTTAAACCCCACTTAACTGTTGTCACCGAATCATTAACGGATTCAGTGGTAAGATAGGCGTAGTCGGTCGATTCGAATGGTTCGATAAAATGCAGTTCATAGTCAATACGGTTACCTTCATCAATTTTGATAATCTTCTGTTCACCTTTACCGGCATCGGGGTTCTCGCTGTCCCATGCCGAAACGAATCCAACAGTTGCATCTTCGCCAACGAATTCTTTTTTCATTGCCGGGTCGATTTTTGCCCAAACGCTGAAATTGTCCTGATTTTTCAGGGACTTCACGTAATCGAAAACTTCCTGCTTCGATTTGTTGATGGTTACTTCACGCTCAACATCGTATTTGCCGTCGATAAAAAGCGCAACAATTAAAACAAGAACTACTATTCCTAGAACAGATAATCCAATAATTTTCAATGCTTTCATCGGAATTGATTTTAGTTTGTTAATTTGCTTTTTCGTATGATTTTCGAATCCATGCAAAAACATCGGGCGTGATTTCATCAACCGACCCGATTTTAATTTTATGCGAACACATCGCATTTGCACCGGTTACAAGTTCCAGAATTCCATCAGGTTCCTGGCCTTTCAGGTTCAGACCAATCTCGAAACGGGTTTTTGTGGCTGGCTGGAGAACAGCAAATTGCCGTTTTCGCCTCAAACTTATATATGCATTTTTGGGCGCAATCTCTACATCAGACCCAAATTTCAGAATTTCGTCTATCAATTTGTCGTAAACCGGTCGAAAATGCTCTTTGCCTTTGTACTGACTTTCAATCAAGGCTTCCGGGCTTTCAGCCGATCCGGCATCGGTTGCCAGCGATTTATGGGCTACTAAATTGGCGTACCCGTAAGTGAAATTATGCTCTTCTTTTAAGAATTTTTGTATTTCGTTATGTTTGGCGAACTGTTTTTGTTTTACAATTTCTACCCACTCCTGGAGCGACTTACCTGTATTTTTGTGAAGGTTTTCCATCATTGTTTTTTCTGCCTGATCCATAGATTAATCGGTTTAATTATTTTTTGAGAAAGTTCAGTTCGTATAAACCAATCCAATCGGCAACTTCCATTTTACCAACCAGTTCGCCAATTAAGTGATAAGGAATTGATTCGCTTTTTTTGAACCTGATACAGCTTTTGCCCATATCCAGCTTTAGTTTGCTGTGTTTGGGGTACTCATCGGTAAACCATTTCAGCAATTCAGGATTGGCATAAACACCCATGTGATAAAAGGCAATGAAGTTTTTTTGTGCGGCCAGGGCAACAAATGGCAATGGTAATTTCGGATCGCAATGGTAGCCTTTGGGATAAATGCTGTGTGGAACAACATAGCCAATCATGCCATAGCTCATTTCTTCGGCGAACCCGCCGGGCAGGTTTTCGAGAATCGTTTTCCCGAGTAAAATAATTGCTTCGCGTTGGTGGTCGGGAACCTGGCCGATGTATTCATCTACAGTTTTGGCGCTTGATTGCATAACTTACAATTTAGGTTGCAGTTGATTAACAATCAGCCGATTTGAAAGGTTCAAAAAAAGCTATTCAGCTTCAGCGGTCTCCTTTAGTTCATTCAACATTTCATTCAGACTCACCAGGTAACGTCCGTAAAGTTTGTTAAATCCCCAGCGAAGAGCCAGAAACGTAAACGCGATTAGTGGAACCAACACGCCAAGTCCAACGCCAATAATCAGGAGTATTTTCGAAGTAGCCAGATTTTCGATCCCTCCGGCACTGAATTTAACGCCCTCGTAAAGCCCTGCAGCAAAACTTACAATCATATTTATCAGCAAAATTATCACTGCCAGATAAAACATTCTCCTGTAGGTTTTCAGGGTATCAAGAATTCCGGTCAGAAAATCTTTCAGCTGAAGGTCAACCGAAAAGTTTCGTTTTATTTTCAGGTATCTGATTACAAAAAACAGGTAAGTGGCAATAATCAGGGTATTCGAAAAAACATCCATCGGAATCATCCACGACGGATATTGTATCGGTTCGTTAATCAGAATTTTCGAGAGGTATAAATCGTCAAGAATTATATACGCTATGTAGGCCAGTAATATTCCAATTCCAATACGGATATTACGGTCAATCCGCTCAATCATTGTTTTGGTTCGGTTACGCAGCAACCCGTTTATTGTCTCCCTGCCAAGATGATGTTTATCAACCTCCTGGGAAGAATATGCATTCCATGCCGTTTTCAAGTCATTTATATCCATCTCTATCCTTCCGTATTCATTAACAACTTCAGCTTTTTCTTGATGCGATTCATTTTCACCCTCACATAATTTTGAGTGATCCCGGTAATTTCAGCAATTTCTTCATATTTCTTGTCCTCAAGGAACAACAGAATAATCGATTTTTCGATGCCCGTCAGTTGTGCAACTGCCTTGTTCAGCATTTTTATCTGGTCTTCGGTTCCAGTATCATAAACTTCAGCCGCCAACTGCAAATTCTCGTACGGAATCCCCGACTTATCCGGTTGTCGTTTTTCTTTCTTGAAACTGGTAATTGCAGTGTTCAAAGCAACACGATACATCCAGGTCGAGAATTTCGATTCATTTCTGAAGGAAGGGAACGATTTCCACAGTTGCACCAGAATTTCCTGAAACAAGTCGCGCCGGTCTTCTTCCGAATCGCAATAAATGGAACATACCTTGTGAATGATCCCCTGGTTCTCTGTGATTATTTGTAAAAATTCCTTCTCCAAAATCGTAGTTGATTAGTCTGCAAAAACCGATTTCATTACATTAACTCATTTTCAGATAACTAATTTCGTGAGGAGTTAAAAAACGGTAGCGTCCGCGGGGCAGGTCTTTTTTGGTAAGTCCGGCAAAAAGTACGCGGTCAAGTTTTTCAACATGATAGCCAAAATGCTCGAAAATACGGCGTACAATGCGGTTTTTTCCTGAATGTATTTCAATGCCCACCTGACGTGCATCGCTCTGGTCGGTGCGGTGAATATCGTCGGCAGCAATTAGTCCATCTTCCAGTTCAATTCCTGAAGCAATTTTTTCCATGTCTTCCTGCAAAAGGTCGCGGTCGAGCTGAACGTGGTAAACTTTTTTCTTCTCGTAGCTCGGATGCGTCAGTTTTTTGGCCAAATCGCCGTCGTTGGTAAAAAGCAACAGACCGGTTGTCTGGATATCGAGTCTTCCCACCGGATAAATACGTTCGGGACAGGCACCCTGAACCAGTTCCATTACAGTGCGGCCTGCAAACGGATCGTCGCTGGTAGTCACAAAACCTTTGGGCTTATTGAGCAGCAGATATACTTTTTTCTCCGGATTGAGGCGTTTCCCTTCAAATACGACCTCGTCGTCGAGTGTCACTTTCCGCCCGAGTTCGGTAACGACCTCGCCATTCACTGTGATTAATCCTTTGCTGATGAGATCGTCGGCATCGCGGCGTGAGCAAATACCCGCGTTCGAAATATATTTATTAAGCCTGATCATTCCGTCGCCAACCGGTTCTTTTGCCGGCTCACTAACAGGCAGTTTCTTTTTTAAAGTGATTATTTTCCTTGGAAGCTCTTTCACACGTAAAATTATTACTGAATTAAAAATTAAATCATCCGGTTATAAGCTAATAATCAGCTGTATTTCTCCGGAAATTGAAATGCAAAGGTCGTAAAAATTACCGTAAATACATTCAACGGCGCTCCTGCCGGTAGATTTTATATTGGTCCTTTATGGCATTGCGAACTTCATATTCGGTCGAAATCTGGCTTAGCAAACCCTTGCTATTGAAATATATCATAAACAAATCAGCCTGATAATCATTCATTCCTGTTAATTCCATCACCAATTCCTTGTTGTAAAACTGCGAGAGGTATTCCCATTTCTTTTCGGTAACAATGGCTTTCCGGGTTTCGCGTTTTTCGCGCTCGCGTTTGCTGGTGTAGTATTGCAGAAAACTTACCGGGCTAAAAATGGCTGCCAGAACAGGCGGTTTTTTGTTGTAGGCATCGCCCCGAAGTTGCGGATCGATGTCAACCTTCTTTGCAACCGGAACGCCATCCATGTTAACTTTCGCCTGCTCGCCCTGAACTTTCACTTCAGGAATTGCAAACCTTATTGGTTTTGCATAAAGAAGCAATACATTCATTTCGTTGTAATTGGCCGGAATGCGAACCGTAGTTTTCGAAAACCCGAGCGATGAAATGCCCAGGCTGTCGATGTTGAGCATATCCATCGTAAAGCGACCCTGCTCGTCGGTTGTTACACCGCTGTGCGTCCTGAAATTAAGTATGTATGCATAAGGCACCGGCAATTCATCGTCGAGGTTCAGCACTTGCCCCTTCAGTTTTATGGGCATCGGGTCAACTTCTTCAGCTTCCTGGGCTTTTGTCTGAAAAGCACATAAAACAACTAGCACGAACAATATGGTTACAGAAAAAATATTTCGGGGAAAAACTAACATATCAAGCTTATATTCAGTGCTTTCAAATATCGGGGCTTTCAGGTGTTTTGTAACTTAAAAGCCTTTCAGGCAAAAGTAAAAAAATACAAACAATTACACGCCCCTTGTAACATTCGTTAACTGGATTTAACAGAGTTTACAAGATTATAACCGAATCGCTGTTTTTTCACTTCAGATTGGTTAACTTTAATCAACCATTCACCAAAAATAAATCATCATGAAAAAAGCTTCGGGAAGACAAAACTTAAAACGAATTATTTGGGTGGTATTAACCATATTGGTTTTAGGTCTGGCTTATGGCGTTTATTACATCAATTCGTTGCTGCCAATTATTACCGGTTATCCGGCCAAGTATTTGTGTTCGGCCGTATTCGTGTCAGGACGCGAACAGGCTGAAGTGGAAGCGATGGATCTGAACTTTTCTTTTATCAAATACACAAAAAACGAGGTTAATTTTCAAGATTCGAGTGTAACCAGTTCGTTCTTGTGGGGTGAGTCGAAAGCTATTTATCGCGAAGGATTTGGGGCAACATTGCTTCGCGGTGTTAAAGAAGAAGATTTGCGTAAAATCAGATTCCCTAAAGTTCAGGCAAATTATAACCAGGATACCATTGCATGGCCTATGGGAAATCTGATGCCTGATACAACCACCAACATTGATACAGAAATGCTTAATGAAATTACTGAAAAGCTGATGGATGAGGGCAAATACAAAGGAAATGCCTTCTCATTTATGGTGGTTCACAAAGGGATTCCTGTTGTTGAAGCCTATCAGCCGCAATTCAATACAAAAACCCGTTTCTTAAGTTGGTCGATGGCAAAAAGTTTCACCAATTCTTTGGCCGGAATCATGGTAAAAGACGGAAAGTGGGATGTAAATCAACCGATGAATATTCCTGAATGGCAAACAGACGACCGCAAAAAAATTACCTATAATAACCTGATGCAGGCTGAAAGCGGACTGCTGTGGAACGAGGATTATGGCAACCGCTCCGATGTTACAGTTATGCTTTATTGCGAAAATGACTTTGCCCGTTATGTGTTCGACCGGCCACTTGAAGCGCCGGTTGGAACAAAATGGATTTACTCATCTGGAAATCCAAACGTGGTTACTTATCAAGTCCGACAAACAATAGGCAGCGATCGTGAATACTATGAATTTCCATATACACGCCTTTTCAATAAAATTGGGATGCCCAATGCCATTTTTGAAGTGGACGCTTCAGGAAATTTTGTCGGCTCGTCTTACATATATGCCACGACACGTGATTTTGCCCGTTACGGATTAATGCTTATGCAGGATGGAATATTCAATGGTGAGCGAATTCTGCCGGAAGGATGGGTTAACTATTGCACAAGTCCGAACAACCAAAGCAATGGTGAATATGGTTCGCTGTTCTGGTTGAACAAAGCAAATAAATACCCGTCAGCTCCCGAAGATATGTTCTGGTGCCAAGGCTACGACGGACAAAGGATTTTCGTGATTCCTTCGAAAGAATTAATTGTGGTAATTTTAGGATTCTCGCACAAACCTGATAACGAAATGAACAATGATGCTTTGTTGCGCGATATTCTGGGAACAGTTAATTGATTAAAATAATGTTACTTTTCTGAAACATAGCTAATTGCCTGCCTGACTAAATTCTGATAATTAGGGTTTAACCACCCGTTTTTATCGTGCCCCGGCTGAATGTAAACGATTCGGGAATTCTCTTTTTGATGTGTCCACCCAATTATTTTGCTGCTTTGCGGATGATCGGTGGTGAGCAAAGTAGTTACACCCGGCAAAACTTCGGTGTTGCCATAAACTTCGTCCAGAATTTCAAAATCCTGAATTCCTTTGGTTACCGGATGTTTCGAATCGGAAATTTTTACGGTAAAAGTTACATCGTGCTGATAAGTTGATGTTTGCGGGGTGTTTTTCTCTTCGTGGTATTTGCCGCCAACAATGGTTTTGTATTCGTCCCAATCCTGATATGAGCATTGCGAATGATGCAGAAAAACCAATCCTTTCCCGAGTTTCAGCAGCTTGTAATAGCTTTTCTTTTCTGTTTCAGAAATGGTTTTAGGCATATCGTAAAAAACCACTGCGTCAAAAGTTTTTGGATCGATAGATCCAAGCCGAAGATTGGCTTCAGGATGTTGGAGCTCGGTGTAGCTGATACCTTGAAATGTATCGAACATTTCAAAAAACAATTTACGGTCGAAATCGTGTCCGCCGGTAACCACCAGAATATTCAGTTTTTGGGCTGAAACAGTTAGCGAAAAGAAAATTAAAAAGAAAAAAGTGCATTGCCTGATTAACTTCATTTTAAGGAAATTTTTTGTACGTACTTTCATCGCGCTTCCCGAAGTAGAGAAACCAAATGGTATCTTCTTCCAGGGAAATTCCAACCCGATAATCTCCAAACTTTATTCGATAGTAGTTTGGGTGTCCGACTATTGGAGTCAAATTTGGAATTTCATTTAGATTTTTTGCTTCAGCAATTCGTAAGATAATTTTTTTGAGCCTGATTTTGACGGATTGATCTTTTATTTTAAAGATCATCTTATCAAATTGTCTGGAGGTCTCAAAATTCATAACTACTTGCTTAAAAAGTCCAGAACCATTGATTTATCTCCCTTCCCACTTTTTCGGGAAGCAGCCATTTGATTGGCCATGAACTCATCGGAGATGTCATCGTCACTTGCTATTGCGATAGATTTTACACCTTTGAGCATTTCAATTGCCTCCATCAGTTTTGTCTGATTTGCTTTTGAATCAAGCTTTACTACTATTGTTGCCATATTCGAAATATTTTTGAGATAAAGTTAATGAAAGCTTTTGCTAGCTAAAACATCGCAATTACTTTTTTCAGCGCGTCCACAAACACATCAATTTCTTCTTTCGTGTTGTAAAATGCAAACGAAGCGCGCACAGTTCCCTGAATTCCGAAATGATCCATCAGCGGATCGGCACAATGGTGACCAGTGCGAACAGCAATCCCAAATTTATCGAGCATGGTTCCCAAATCGAAGAAATGAACTCCTTCGACATTAAAAGAAATTACGCCCGATTTTTCGGCCTGAGTACCGTAAATACGCAATCCCGAAATAGTCAGTAATTGTTTTGTAGCATAATTTAACAGTTCGGTTTCCCAGGCTGCTGCATTTTCAATTCCAGTTTGCAGAAGGTAATCGATGGCGGCTCCAAAGGCAATTACTCCGCTAATGTTGGGAGTTCCGGCTTCGAATTTATAAGGCAAATCGTTGTAAGTGGTTCCGGCAAATTTCACTTCCGAAATCATTTCGCCACCACCCTGGTATGGAGGCATTTGTTCGAGCAGTTCTTTTTTTCCGTACAAAACACCTACCCCGTTGGGTCCGTACATTTTATGCGCCGAAAAAGCATAAAAGTCCCCATCCAAATCCTGAACGTCAATCCGGAGATGTGCCGCGGCCTGAGCTCCGTCAATCAAAATACGGATGCCTTTTGAATGGGCTATCTGCGCAATCTTTTTTACCGGATTGATGGTTCCAAGAACGTTTGAAACATGAGTAACAGCGATTAGTTTTGTACGATCGGTAATTAAACTATCGAGATTTTCAATTTGCAACCGACCTTCATCATCAATCGGGAGCATCACAATTTTAGCTCCTTTTCTGCCGGCCATTAGTTGCCAGGGAACAATGTTTGAATGATGTTCCATTTCGGAAACAATAATTTCGTCGCCTTCCTGAATAAACGCTTCGCCAAACGAAAATGCTACCAAATTGATGCTTTCAGTTGTTCCTTTGGTAAAAATAATTTGCTCGCGGCTTTCAGCATTGATAAGCTCACGGGCTTTTTCACGCGTTTGTTCATAAGCTTCGGTAGCTTTGTCGGCTAGAAAGTGTGCCGCACGATGAATATTTCCGTAGTATTCGGTATAAGTCCGGGTTAGCGCATCAATCACCTGTTGCGGACGTTGCGTGGTGGCCGCGTTATCAAAATAAACCAGCGGCCGCTTGTATATTTTTTGCTGAAGGATAGGAAAATCCAGCCGTATCTTATCAATATCCAAAATCATAACGAATTCATTTTTATGAAATAAACAACAATTATTACGCGCTTATTCCTTGTGTGCAGCAAAGATAAAAGAAATCGATTGTTTTGAATCATTATACAAAACTCAATCTTTTGCCCCGAATTATCTTTCACACTGGATTATTGGTTATTTTTAGCCCGCTTTAAATCATCAGATCAGTAAAATCAAAAATATTGTCAACTCTGAAAAACATATAACCATGCAAAACTTTTTTGTCAAATCACACGGGCTCGGAAACGACTATTTTGTGCTGAACGAAGCCGAACTTTCATTCAGCCTGAATGAAAAAAATATCCAGAAGCTTTGCGATGTCCATTACGGAATAGGATCTGACGGAATCTTGCTGAAAGTGGCTTCGTCGAAAGCAGACTTTGGCCTGAAAATCTTCAATCCTGATGGCTCGGAAGCCGAAAAAAGTGGCAACGGACTCCGAATTTTTGCCAAATACCTGTACGATTACGGGCACACTTCGGGCAAAATATTTACCATCGAAACGCTTGGAGGTGTTGTTACTGCCGAAGTTTCAGCAGAAACCAAGGGCAAAGCCAATCAGGTGAAAGTTGACATGGGAAAAGCGATTTTTGGTTCTCACAAAGTGCCTGTAATGTGCGACGAATCTGAATGTCTGGATCATCCGCTTAATATCATTGACGAAACCTATCTGGTCAGCTGCGTGTCGGTTGGCAATCCACATTGTGTTATTTTGCGCGACAAACTAAGCAAATCAGAAATCCTGAAACACGGTTCTGAAATCGAAAATCATCCTTTGTTCCCGAACCGCATCAATGTGCAGTTTGCCAAAGTGCTGTCGCGTAGTGAAGTAGAAATCCTGATTTGGGAACGTGGCGCCGGTTACACGCTGGCCTCCGGAAGTTCGTCGTGCGCAGTCGCTGCCGTAATGGTGAAAAAGGGGTTGACAGATCGTAAAATGACGGTGAAAATGCCGGGTGGTGCTCTACAAATAGAAATTGACGAAGCCTGGAATATTCGCATGGAAGGCGAAGTAAAAGAAATTGCATCAGGCTATTTAAGTGATGAACTGATTGCAGATGTGCTTTGTTTATAAAAATCTGTAAATTTGCAGCCCAATATATTTAAAAATTGTAATGACAACGAAACAAATTCCATTTTCGAAACAACAGATCGAACAGATCATCGAACAATATCCAACTCCATTTCATATTTACGATGAAAAGGGAATCCGCGAATATGCGCGCAAATTCATCAAAGCATTTTCATGGAATCCGGGGTTTAAAGAATATTATGCCATCAAATCGGCGCCAAATCCGTATCTGATGAAAATCATGCGCGAAGAAGGTTATGGTATCGACTGCAGCTCGGTTGCCGAACTGGTGCTGGCCGAAAAACTGGGCATGAAGGGCGACGAAATCATGTTCACGTCCAACGACACCCCAGCTTACGAATATAAAAAGGCCATCGAACTGGGAGCGATTATCAACCTCGATGATATTTCGCACATCGAATACCTCGAAAAAAATGTGGGATTGCCATCGCTGGTTTGTTTCCGCTACAACCCCGGCGCGCTAAAAGAGGGAAATACGATAATCGGTCACCCCGAAGAAGCCAAATACGGTTTTACCCGCGAACAACTTTTCGAGGGCTACCAAATGCTGAAGGACAAAGGTGTTACCCGTTTTGGCTTGCACACAATGGTTGCCTCGAACGAACTCGACCCTGCTTATTTTGTTGAAACCGCAGAACTACTTTTTGACCTGATCGTGGAAATCGACCAGCGACTGGGCATTAAAATCGAATTTGCCAATCTCGGTGGTGGTATCGGAATTCCTTATCGTCCAACCGATCAGGCTGTTGATCTTGATTTTATGAGCCAGGGCATTCGGAAATTGTATCAGGAAAAGATTGAAGCCAACGGACTGGCACCGCTCCGGATTTATTTCGAATCGGGACGGGTAATGACCGGGCCTTTCGGATTTTTGGTTTCGGAGGTGCTCCACATCAAAAAAACATACAAACAATACGCCGGACTCGATTCGTGCATGGCCAACCTGATGCGCCCTGCGCTGTACGGATCATACCACCACATTACCGTTTTAGGAAAAGAATACCAGCCAGCAGATCAGGTGTACGATGTAACCGGGTCGCTGTGCGAAAACAACGACAAATTTGCCATCAACCGCAAATTGCCGGTAATGGAAGCTGGTGATATTGTCGTGATTCACGATACCGGAGCTCATGGTCATGCAATGGGTTTTAACTACAATGGCAAATTGCGTTCTGCAGAATTGCTGCTT
>Ga0154413_1185_pt7 | contig 14617 bp, 12 predicted proteins | sample RifGroB2_FD_115917 | JGI IMG/M metagenome (GOLD analysis project Ga0154413, IMG submission 115917) | Bacteroidetes bacterium GWB2_41_8 | reverse complement strand
AATATGAACCGGCATTGATAATGCTGGGCAATCAGGCGCTGATTGAAAATAACAGGGAGAAAGCAGCCGATTATTTTAAAAAGGCGATCGCAGCCAACCGAAAGTACTTTGATGCATACGTAAGACTGGCGGCAGTTTATGCTGAAACCAACATTGACCAAGCCCGTAAAGTACTGAAGGATTGCCTGAAAATGAATTCCCGATACAAACCGGCGCTTCAGGCTTTGGCCGACAGTTACCGGGATTCGAAACCCGAAGTGGCGAAAAAATACGACAAAATAATTAATGGAATAAAATAACTTTTAAAATTGAAACGATGAAAAAATTTATCATGTTTGCCTTGTTAGGCATGTTATTTATCGGAGCTCCAACTGTAATTTTTGCTCAAGGCGAAGATTCAACCGAAGTTTCTCTTGAAGCACCAACAGATACCATTTCGATCGACAACATGGATCCTGTTTATTACGAAGATGAAGAAACAGAAGAACCATCAAACGGAATGACTTACGCTATTATTGGCGGTGTAGTAGTTGTTGCAGGTGCTGCATTTTTCTTCTTACGTAAAAAGAAAAAATAAGAACCCTTCGCATAAGCTTATTAAAAAAGCTTCACGGAGATAAAAATAAAAAGCAGTAAAATACAAGGTTAATATCTTGTATTTTACTGCTTTTTTGTATGTCAAAACCTGAAAAAAGGCACTTAGATTTCTATCGCCCCGGCGCCTTTTCTCACATTTTTCGAACTTCTCCCTCCCCTATTCTTTGTCCATGATTTCGGTTTGCATGCGCACCGAATCTTCGTGGATGTGCTGGAACAACTGCTGAACCAAATGACCGTTCAGGTTCAGGCTTTCGCCCAGTTTCACACGTTTTTCCATCAGTTCGGCAAAACGGCCAATCTGCAGCGCAGTTACGTTGTTGTCTTTTTTATACTGACCAATCTGGCGGGCAATTTCCATACGCGACGACAGTGTTTCCAGCAATTCGCGGTCGAGTGCGTCGATGCGGTTACGCAACAGTTCGAGCTGATTTTCGAACAGTTTGTTGTCGGTGGTTACATTACGGATCACCAAACGATTGAGCAATTTGGCCAGATCGGCCGGAGTGAGCTGCTGTTCCTTGTCGCTCAGTGCGCACGACGGGTCGATGTGCGATTCAATCATCAGTCCATCCATGCCCATGTCGAATGCTTTCTGCGAAATATCGAACAAATACTCGCGCTTGCCTCCAATGTGGCTCGGATCGCAAATAATGGGCAAATTGGGCATCAAACGGCGCAATTCGATCACTGTTTTCCAGTTGGGGTAGTTGCGGTACTCGGTTTCGCGGAAAGGCGTAAATCCGCGGTGAATGGCCACCATGTTTTTAATTCCGGCCTGACTAAGCCGCTCGAAAGCGCCCAACCACAGCTGAACATCAGGATTGACCGGGTTTTTCACCATCACCACCGCGTCGGTTCCTTTCACCACATCGGCAATTTCCTGAACAACAAACGGGCTGGCAGTTGAGCGGGCTCCAATCCAGAGAACGTCGAGGCCGGCTTTCAGCGCCTCTTCAGTGTGCTGCGCGTTTGCTACTTCGGTTCCAACGGGCATTCCGGTTTCTTCGCGCACCATCTGCAGCCATTTCAGGCCAATGCTACCAACGCCTTCGAAACTACCGGGACGTGTTCGTGGTTTCCATACGCCACCACGATATACGAATACCCGGTGATCTTTCGCGATTAATTTAGCAGTTGCCATTGCCTGCTCCTCGGTTTCGAGACTGCACGGACCGGCAATGATCAGCGGGTTGTTAATTTGTGGCAACCAGTGCCTGATCGGGTTAATTTCTAATTCTAATCCCATGATTATTTGGTATAAAGTTTAACAATTGTCTTTTCATTTTTCACCAGCGAATCGTTTTGTCCGTCGAGGATTCCACGAATTCGGTTGGCATTTTTCATCAGCGCCATCATCTGTTCGGGTTCGCTCTCAATACTTTTCCTGAAAGCTTTCAGGTGTTTGATGTAAACATCGAGCGATTCAACAACATATTCCTTGTTTTGTTGAAAAATAGGCCCCCACATTTCAGGAGAACTTTTGGCCAGGCGCACCGTTGAGTTGAAACCGCCACTTGCCAGATCGAAAATAATTTCGCGGTCTTCCTTGTCGAGCACAGCGTTTGCAAGCGCGAAAGCCGCGGCGTGAGGCAAATGCGAAATAAAAGCGGTACTGTGATCCTGATCGTCGGCAGTCATGTAGGCAATGTCCATTCCGAGTACCTGAAACATTTTTTCGGCAAAAGCCAGGTGCTGCGGGCCGCATTTTTCCTGATCGCAAATAATGTTGATCTTTCCTTCGAAAAGTCCTTCGAGCGCTGCCGATGGACCTGAATTTTCGGTACCCGACATCGGGTGTGCCGGAACGTAATTTCTGCGCTTCGGATGGTTCTCAACCGCGGCTGCAATTAATTTTTTGGTCGATCCAACGTCAATCACGGTCGTTTGGTCTGAAACCAGGTCGAGCACTTTGGTCAGCGAATTCAAAACCTTGTCAACCGGAATGGCAATAATTACCATGTCGGCCACCGAAACCGCAGTTTCAAGCGTTTCAATCCGGTCGATAATCCCCAGCCGAAGGGCTTCCTGCGCATTTTCAGGACTCACATCAACCCCAATTATTTCAGTTGCAAATCCGGCTTTCCGAAGGTCTTTCGCCATCGAACCGCCAATCAACCCCAAACCAATTACTGTTAGTTTCATATTTTGTTTAAAATAAAAAAAGGGCCTCGTTTATCACGGGACCCTTTCGTAGAATATCTTTTGTAACAACAATAGATTACCTGCCGATCCCGGTATGAGAACAGAAGTAATAAAACCAATAAAAATAGCTGTTGTTACTGAATAGTTTCATTTTGCTTACAATTTGACGGCAAATATAAGTTTTTTATTTACAATTGAAACTTACCTGACCAGAATTTTTCTGGTAATTGCTTTTTCGCTTCCATATTCCAGAGAAAACAAATACAGTCCGGGGATATAATTTGCCAGATCAACCGAAGTTTGAAATTCAGTTGATCCAACTTTAAATTGTTGATTGTAAACAAGTTTTCCGGAGGAATTAAAAGCCTTTAAAACCAGGTTTCCGATTGTATTTTTTGTTTGAAGCTGTAAGTTCAACCGATCGGAAGCCGGATTGGGGAAAAAGCTCACTTCACCTTCAGAAATTGCCAGCGAATTCGCATCTGTTTTATAATCCTGAATTGCCAGATTGTCGATTATCCATCCCCAACCATGCGAATACGGATCGGAAAACAGGCGGAACCGCACCTGAATGGTATCGCCTGCCTGAAAATTTCCGTTCGCAAGCAATTCGAATTCACGCTTCACAAAAAGGCTTTTGGTAGGAACCCCGGTGCTGTTTTGCCCTGAAGTTGAATTGATAAACAACAGATACCAGGTTTTTTGCGCATTGCTGTCGTACCCGTTAATCAATGGTTTCCAATTTGTACCTCCATCTTTCGACCCTTCAACAATCACATAATCCCAAAATTCTTCGTCGCCAAACTTGGTACCAGTCTCCCCCGGTTCAACCAGCACCACCTCGTCGAAACTCATTTTACCGCCCATTTTCAGAATAATCGGATACTTCAGGATAGCGATAAAATTAAAGTTGGTATCGTCGGTATCCGGACTTAAATACGGATGCGCCGAATTCAACGCCGGACTGTCAAAGCCGGTCACCTTCGAAACATTGAAATCGGAACCTATAAAATCGTTGGTTTCGGTATCAAAATTATTTACATATCTCTCAACCGGAGCCTGAATTCCCTGAATATAAAAGATGTTATAGCCCGACTCCGGACTTCTCCCGACATTGCTTTGCGACGAAACATCGGTAGCTGCAATGCGGTAGCTGATCTTGTCTCCATCTTTTAATGTTCCTGAAGGAAAAGCCAGATTTCCGGTAAAGGTATCGTTCGCTTCATTCTGCATCAAAACTGTCTGAATGAGTCCTCCATTGATAAAATATTCGACCCTGGCCGATTTAATGCCAATATTATCAGTTACTTCAGCATTAATTTTTACTGAATTTTCGCTTACAAGCATGTACTTTATGGCTTCGTGTGCGACCACCGGTGGAGTTTTGTCGATGCCAATTTTGAACGACAGGTTATTTGCCGGGGCATTCGACGGATAAACAAACCTTCGGTTCATGACATCGGTTACCGAAAAGAAATAACTCAGGCTACTCGACTGTATGTTTGAAAGCCGGGCTGAAAAATTCGCTGAAATATCGGTTGGTTTCAGCAGCACCGAATCCGATTTCAGGAACCTATTGCCCGAATAAACCAGGTATAATTTTGTAGAATCGAGGTCGTAATCGCTTTTAATTTCCGCGCTAAAATCAATCGGGCCCGATACAAATTCGATGTCTTTTAGAGGTTTGTGCTTTACAGATATCGACTTCCAGCCCATTTCGTACATAATTGCAAGCGAGTTTGGACCGGGAGTGTGAACGGCTTCACCGGAAGCAGCAAAAGGAGTCATCAGCGAATTGGTATCGCTTGCTGCGTAAGTCGTTTCGTCGAGATGATAAACACTCGAACCGCCATCCCACGTGGCCGGAGCGTAAAGCCGGGGTATTTCGTTACCAGAAAGCTTCGTCGCGAATTCCAAAAAACCCGACGTCAGGCCCTGATGCAAGGCAACTGAAGGATTGGGGTAAATGCTGGTTTTTACCAGCTTATTGCCATTCTTATCGGTAATAAAACTGTCGAAAATACCCGCGAGCATTTCATAATTATAAGAATAGCCACCTTTGCCGCTCTGCGAATCCAGATTTCCGGCAAATCCAAGTCCGTGAGCCAATTCATGCAGAACTGTGGAAACAAAATCGTATTTAAAAGCCGGAGTTTTTCCATCGGTACCAAAATACCAGTTGGTAAAATCCTTGTTAAAATTGCCGACAATATCAAATTGATTAACACCATTCACCTCTTCGCCAAGCATTTTCTCGACCAAAGCAACCGGATAATAGGTATTGATTTTTTGAGTTGAATTAAAGTTTTTGTAGTAAACAGTTGGCCCGCAACTTCCCAGTGTTCCCTTTGCCAGACTGGTAAAATTTGCTTTTATCCTGATCGTAACCGGCGAATAAATCAGACTTTCCCAGATGCTGACAGCATATTCAAAAGCCTGCATCGCTTCGTTCGAAAAACCGGTATATGTAACTTCAATGTTGGCCTTTTGGGTCGATGCAGATTTTAATCTTTCGTAATATTCACGCGGAGGTTCAATAAACGACGAATGTATTTCGTCTGAAGCATAACAAACAGGAGGATCCAAAATTATTCCGGACTTTTTCCACGCATTCTGCCCAAAGGCGGTATAAACCGACACAAACAACAGAACCAAAACCAATCTTCCCCTCATTTTTCCTAATCTTTTTAAACCTTATAAATACACATAATTGCTAACAAATTCTGTGTTATCAGCAAACCGTTCAATTGGATTGTTTGGTGGTAAAAAGCAGATTTTTTGCTAAAACCGAAATCAAAAGTAAAATAAATAATCACAATTTTTAATCTATATTTGCCCGTATAACAAGCATATTAACAATCGACCAATGAAATTTCCTCTTATAATCCTCTCTATTTTTTTAGCGTCAGTAACAGTATTTGCCGAAAAACCGGTAAAAATATTTAACGAGCTGCACCGGCCACAGTTTCACTTCAGTCCCGAAAAAAACTGGATGAACGATCCGAATGGTTTGGTTTATTATGATGGCGAATACCACCTTTTTTATCAGCACAATCCGTTTGGAAACGAATGGGGATTTATGCACTGGGGCCACGCGGTAAGCAAAGATCTGGTTCGCTGGGAACATCTGCCAATCGCCCTTTATCCTGATAATGATTCGAAAGACAAAGATTCCTGCACTGCTTATTCGGGAAGCGCCCTGGTCGATCATAACAATTTGACCGGACTACAGAAAGGCGAAGAAAAAACGATTCTGCTGTTTTATACCAGCCGGAAATGCGGACAGCGTCTGGCTTATAGTAACGACAAAGGAAGAACCTGGCTGAAATACGACAAAAATCCGATTATTGCTTACAACGAAACCGACGATGCCCGCGATCCGAAAGTGATCTGGCACGAATCCAGCAAACAGTATGTGATGGTGCTATACCGCCGCCCAAACAATAACGACAAACAGAAGGGTATTTCGTTCTACACCTCAAAAAACCTGCTCGACTGGGAGTTTAAAAATCATTTAGTTGGTTTCTATGAATGTCCGGATTTGGTTGAATTACATGTTAACAGAAGGGAAGACGACAAAAAATGGGTACTTTTTGATGGCGACGGAAGTTATGTGATTGGACTTTTTGATGGTGAAAATTTCATTACCGAATCGCCAAAATTACAAAGCGATTTCGGCCAGAATTATTACGCCACCCAAACATGGAGCAACATTCCTGAAACTGACGGACGCACCATTCAGATTGCCTGGATGAAAGGCGCCGAATTCCCTGAAATGCCTTTCAACGGACAAATGACATTTCCCTGTGAATTATCACTCAAAAAATACCTTGAAGGAATTAAACTGACGAGAAAACCAATCAGGGAAATTGAACTTCTGCACGAGAAAGGTGAAGTTTATGAAAACAAAAACCTCATTCCGGGCATCAACAAAAACTTATTGAACAGCATAAAAGGCGACTGTTTCCACATTGTTGGCAGTTTCAAGATTAAAACAGCCGACAGTTTTGGTTTCGTTGTAAGGCTTGACAAAACGAACAACGGAATTGAAATCATGTACAATGTAAAAAACAACACGCTTATTTGCATGGGTAAATCGGCTGTTGTTGAGCCGGTTGACGGAGTTGTTAAACTTGAAATACTGCTCGATCGCGCCTCGCTCGAAATATTTGCAAACGACGGAAAAGTTGCCATGAGTTCGGCATTTACTTCAACCGAAAAAGCGAACGGGATTTATCTCTTCAATATTGGTGGCGAAGTGCTGGTTGAGAAACTCGAAGTATATCCGGTGAAATCGATCTGGCAGGCAGAAAAATAAATCTGAATTTCCTGATCTTTACCAAATGAGCTTTTCACTTTGAAAAACATAGTCATTTGATTGTCATCTATCGTCATTAGTAGTCATTTGAGTTACAATTAATGACAAATTAAATGACCACAAATGACTGACGTAAAATACCAAATTGGTATGTAAACGGACAATCATAATCAATTATCTGCAGCTTTTTTTATGAGAAGAACCCGGAGAACATGATTTTCATTCTTTATTTTGAATACCGCTCAGTTTAATATTGCAAAACTTATCATTTAATCATTCGCCATGAAAGCAATTGTAAAAATCAAACCGGAAAAAGGAATTTGGATGACGGATGTCCCGATGCCAAAGGTTGGGCACAACGATGTGCTGATAAAAATAAGCAAATCAGCAATTTGCGGAACCGATCTTCATATTTATAAATGGGACGAGTGGGCGCAAAATACCATCAAAACACCTCTGGTAATCGGCCACGAATACATGGGCACTGTGGTCGAAAAAGGAATGGAAGTCAGCCGCGTACACATTGGCGAGCGGGTAACTGTTGAAGGCCACATTGCATGCGGTTTTTGCCGGAATTGCCGCCGCGGACGTCAGCATATTTGCGACCACACGGTGGGCATTGGCGTTAACCGCGATGGCGGATTTGCCGAATATGTTTCGGTTCCGGCCTCGAACGTGCTGAAAGTGGATGACCGTATTTCCGACGAACTGATGTCGATCATGGATCCGCTGGGAAACGCTACACACACAGCGCTCTCGTTCCCGTTGCTGGGCGAAGATGTGCTGATTACCGGAATTGGAGGACCTATTGGAGCGATGGCTACAGCCGTTTGCAAGTTTGCCGGAGCCCGCAATATAGTTGGAACCGATTTAAGCCCGTATCGTCGCGATTTGGCCATGAAAATGGGCGCAACCAAAGTAATCGATCCACGCACTGAAAATATTAAAGATGCCATGAAATCGCTCGGAATGGTTGGCGGGTTCGATATTGGGCTGGAATGCAGCGGATCGCCGGTTGCTTTTAACGACATGGTTGAAAATATGTACAACGGCGGAAAGGTTTCGTTGCTCGGATTGCTTCCTTCCAACACGCAAATAAACTGGAGCAAACTTATTTTTAAAGGTCTAACCCTGAAAGGTATTTATGGCCGCGAGATGTACGAAACCTGGTACCAGATGGAAATGATGCTTTCAACCGGACTGAATATTTCGCCCGTAATTACGCATCGTTTTCCTGCCGACAATTTTCAGGAAGCGTTCGACATTATGGAAGCCGGTAATTGCGGTAAAATAATCCTGAACTGGGATTAAGCTATCAAAACATGACTTCGCGTGGACGGCACATGAAGTCATGTTTATTTTTAGTCATTCTCTTCATAGTAATAAGAGTAATCAATCCCTTTCAGGAATATTTCGCGGTCGTTAATTTTGGACGTATTTCAAGTGGGTAGTGACACTAACCACCTTGCTGTTTTCTTTCTCTAATTTGGCTTTATCCTTTCATTTTTTCTGAAGCTGCGGACAGAAATACTTAAACCTGGCGACCAAATGCTGAAAACTACCCTGACAATCAAGCCCGATAAACCGGTATTGAGCGGAAAGATGCACCCCGAAAACCACCGCTGCCGCACTTGATGGGTCGCTGAAGTTAATGGCTGGAGTTTGTAACTATCCATCTGATTTCATTTCGTAATTTGTACTACGACCTCCTTGTTCACTTTTTATCATTATTCCTTTTTCAATTAAGTCTTGAATGTCACGCAAAGCTGTGTCTTGTGAGCATTTCCCAATTTTTGCCCATTTTGTGGTATTTAATATTCCTTCAAAATCATCCATTAACATATTCAGAATTTTTCTTTGTCTGTCATTTATGTTAATTTTTGAATGCTTCAACCAGAAATAGTGTTTATAGATTATTTTCTCAAGGAGCTTTTCGGAATTTTCAATGGCATGCAGCAAACAATTCAGAAACCATTCGAGCCAGTTTGTGATATCTAACCCACTTTTTTGAGTCTTTTCTAATGTGTCATAATAGGAATTGCGTTCTTTCCGTATTTGAGCCGACATACTATAAAATCTGTACGATTGTTCGTCAGAACGAGCTAGTAACATATCACTTAGCGCTCTTGAAATTCTTCCGTTTCCATCTTCAAAAGGGTGAATTGTTACAAACCACAAATGAGCAATGGCTGCTTTCAGCACCAAGTCAATATTTTGCTCAAAATTAAACCAATCCAGGAGAATACGCATTTCATTTTCAATTTGCGCTGCTGGTGGTGCCTGGTAATGAACTTTTTCTTTTCCCAGCGCCCCTGAAACAACCTGCATTGGTCCTGTTGAATCGTCACGCCATTGTCCGGTGATGATTTTATACATTCCACTTTGTCCGGTTGGGAAAAGTGCTGCATGCCATGAAAAAAGTCGCTCTCTATTTAATTCTTTGTCGAAGTTCTTCGTTGCATCAATCATCAAATCAACTATTCCGTCAACATTACGTTCAGAGTAAACTAATCCTGATATTTCTAATCCTAATCGTCTTGCTATTGACGACCTTACTTGTTCTCGGTCAAGAATTTCACCCTCTATTTCTGTCGATTTAATAATCTCCTGGGTTAAAATCTCAAGATTTGCTTCATTGCGAAGTTCAAATCCCAAAGCTCCCATTTTTCCAATTAGCTTGCCTTGTCGGTTTCTTACATACGAAAGCAAAGGCAAAAGTTTCTCGCTATTCCATTCAAAGACTGGCCAATTTTGATTATTGTAGATATACATATCTCTCTTTCTCCGCTATTTGTGCGGCTAAAATAGTGTTTATTCTCCGCATGACAAATTTATCTCCGCAGAAAATGCGAACAAAAAGATATTTATTCTCCGCATCTTCGCTTCTCTCACCCTTGCCCATAACGTAATAAATATATGCAGGGGCGGATTGCGGGCGATTTTCTACCTGGAAACTTTGGCGGAATGATTGCCGGATGTACCTTTCTGTTGAATAATAAAAAAAGTCTGAACTAATTTAACAAATAGTTATCAAAAAAACAGTAACCCAGAAAATATTTATGATTCTATTCTTTTTGGAGCAGATCATGCGAATTGGCTGAAGCTCTAATGTTTTCTTAATGTCCGTTCACTAAAGTGAACGGCAAAGGATAGGCTTAGCCCTGAAATAGCAGACTCGCAAAATTGAAACATTGATATCTTTTGCCGTCTGGCTTTAGCTGACGGACTGAATATTTAAATGTTATGAAAAATGCTGATTAATATCCGTTCACTAAAGTGAACGGCAAAGGATAGGCTTAGCCTTGAATATCAGCATCACTAAATTGAAACATTGATATCCTTTGCCGTCTGGCTTTAGCTGACGGACTGAATATTTAATTGTTATGAAAAATGCTGATTAATGTCCGTTCACTAAAGTGAATGGCAAAGGATAGGCTTAGCCTTGAAATAGCAGTTTCGCAAAATTGAAAAGTTATTATCCTTTGCCGTCTGGCTTTAGCTGACGGACCAAAGACAAAGGATAGGCTTAGCCTTGAATAGCAGTTTCACCAAATTGAAAAAGCTGATATCCTTTGCCGTCTGGCTTTAGCCGCTGGACTAGAATGAACAGACTGGGGCCAACAGTCATATAAAAAATTGCTTTTTAATTCAGCGAAAACCGTTTGGCGAGCGAAACCTGGAAATAATCGGTACCGTTCCTGATGATTAAATCGTTGTGTTTTAATCGGGTAAATTGCGATGAACTGATAAAAGAGGCGCGCAGGTAATATTTGTTCAGCCGGTAGCCAATTCCAAACCGGCCTGTCTGGTTCAGGCTTAAAATCAATTTACTTACACCGGGCAAAATGGTTTTATCTACCTTATTTTCCTGAATACCACTACCCACCAGATACGAAACGGTTACAATACCGTTCTTCAAAAACACCAGCGAATAGGCATATCCGCCGTTCAAATTGAAGGCAAGTATGCCGGTTTCTTTTACATCGCGCGATTTTGGAAAGTACTTTTCATCAATTCCACGTGGAACAAATGCAGAATCGGCGCGAGTGAAATACGATAAAATGCCCGCTCCGGCCAACAGCGAACCGGCGCTTTTACGCTGCCTTTCGGTATTGGTAAAAGCCGCTTTGTACGAAAATTTGCGGTGATTGAATATGTAATTTGCACTAACACCTATGTTTGCCGATGCAATATCGGGGCGCTGATATTCGCGCTCACTGTACAATGTCCCGAAATGCTGAAGGGATCTATTCAGATAATAACCCTTTGAAAATGATGTTAGCAGATCGAACGAAAATTTATTGGAATAGAAATAACTCTGAATACCCAATCGTTTGGTCTCTCCTTTCCGGTCCTCATTTTCCTGAAAAAATGGAACCCGGGTTGCCAGGCTAATCCCGAAACCGCGGTAGCTAAAACCAACTCCCATGTTTACCTTTCCGTTGGGCAAATACTGCAGTCTGTATGAATTTGTGGCATCGCGCAAATCAAGCGAATGTGTTTTCTCCGAAGTATAAATACTAATTATCAAATCGTTTGAGAAACTTTCAACATAACTGGAATCTCTGTCGGAAGGACGTAAAATATCGAATTTTCGGCCATACACAGAAAAATTGACCAACAGAATAAGGGCCAGAAACAGGAATTTCATGATTAAAAATCAATATCAACCCAAACCGGGCAATGATCGGAATGAACAACAGCTGGCAAGATCCCTGCATCAAATATTTTATCTTCCAAATTACTGGTCACCATGTTATAATCTATGCGCCAGCCTTTGTTATTGGCCCTCGCCCCTGCTCTGTAACTCCACCACGAATACTGATGTGGTTCCGGATTTATTCTCCTGAAACTGTCAACATATCCATCTTCAACAAACCGGGCAAACCATTCGCGCTCTTCGGGCAAAAAACCGGAAGTATTCTGCTGTTGCGCAGGGTTGTGAATATCGATCCACAGCCGGCAAATGTTATAATCGCCCGAAATAACCAGATTTTTCCTGGTTTTCCTTAGCTCGTTCAGATAGAAATGAAAATCGGTCAGAAAATCCATTTTAACGGCCTGTCGCAGCTCTCCGGTAGTTCCGGAAGGGAAATACACGCTTATAACCGAATTATCGCCAAAATCGGCCCTGATTACCCTTCCTTCAACATCGTATTTTGAGTGGTTCATTCCGTATTCTACATGGTCGGGAGTATCTTTACAGAAAACAGCAACTCCGCTATAGCCTTTTTTTTCGGCCGAATGGGCATAACAATGGTAACCCAGAGCCTTAAAATCAGCTTCGTGCATCTGTCTGGGCTGCGCTTTTGTTTCCTGAATACAAATAACATCCGGATTAACTTCAGGCAACCATTCGAGTAAACCCTTACTAACAGCCGACCGGATTCCGTTCACATTGTAGCTTAAAATCCTTTTCACAATTTTTGTTACTTTTGGTTCATATTTAAAGAGTTGAGTCCACTCCAATCAGTCAGAAAGTATAAAAAATTCCTGAAAGGACTGAATTTGAATAACCGTGAGTGAAACCCGCGGAAGAATGAAAGACGAACACGCAACCCTGAAAGGGTTGAATATTAGCACACTAAAAATTCAACCCCTTCAGGGTTGCGATTTAAATTCATCTCTTTGCCACCGGTTTCACCGATGGTTATTCAAATTCTATCCCTTCGGGATAAGTACCCGACTTTCGGATTAGACTCAGAGTTTCAAAGGTATTATTAGTAATTAATCTAAAGCGAAAATAAGCATTGAAAAAAGGTATTGTAATAAAATCGACCGGAAGTTGGTACACCGTAAAAACCGACGATGGAAACTCAATTGAATGTAGAATTAAAGGAAATTTCAGAATAAAAGGAATCAGGAGCACCAATCCCATTGCTGTTGGCGATCATGTAGAAATAACTGAGCAAAAGGAAGATAACAATTCTGAAGGCCTAGTTACGGGGCTTATAACAAACATAATAGAACGGAAAAATTACATCATCCGGAAATCTCCCAACCTTTCGAAAGAATCGCATATCATTGCAGCCAACATCGATCAGGCTTTCCTGATTGTAACCATTAAACATCCGGTTACCACCACCACTTTTATCGATCGTTTTCTTGTTTCGGCCGAAGCATACCGAATTCCCTGCCGCATCATCTTCAATAAAACTGACCTGTACGACGAAGAGCAAACACTATTAATGAATTCTTTAATTGATATTTATGAAGCTGCCGGCTACAAATGTTTAAAAATTTCAGCCAAAAAGAATATCGGTATTGAGGAATTGAAACTGATGATTAAAGATAAAACGAATGTTCTCTCCGGACATTCAGGAGTGGGCAAATCAACCATTATCAATTCCATTCAGCCGGGCTTAATGTTAAAAACAGGAATTATTTCAGATTCGCATCACTCCGGCAAACACACTACCACCTATTCAGAAATGATAGACCTGGACTTTGGCGGATTTATTATCGACACTCCGGGCATAAAAGGTTTTGGGTTGCTGGAAATGGTAAAAGAGGAAATCTCTCATTATTTTCCGGAAATGTTTCAACTTTTGAATAATTGCCAGTACTACAATTGCACCCATACCCATGAACCTGGTTGCGCAGTAAAAAAAGCGGTGACAGATGGCCAAATTGCGGAGAGCAGGTACGATACCTACGTCGGATTACTAAATTCGGAAGAAAAATACCGAAACTGATCTGGTTCATTCAAAAATACAACACAAAAAATGCTTAAACTTTCACGGTTTAAGCATTTTTATTTCAATAGCTTAGCTTATAAAAATTGAAGATTATACGTGCTTTAGAATCGCCTATTTCGTCGGCAACCACGCGGTACCCTTGTTTTTTTAAATTCTCGACGCTCTTAAAACGCTTTAAAACCGCAGTTATCGTCTTCTCTCCTATTCCTGAAATATTTTCGAGTTCCGATTTTATAAATTCACCCGATCGTTTGTTGCGGTGAAATGTAATTCCAAAACGGTGGGCTTCGTCGCGCATCTGCTGAATAATTTTCAGTGTCTCCGAATTTTTGTCAAGATACAATGGAACCGAATCGCCGGGGAAATAAATTTCTTCCAATCTTTTTGCAATTCCGATAATTGCAATTTTGCCACGCAGGCCTAATTTTTCAAGTGCGTTTAATGCAGCGCCCAACTGACCCTTCCCTCCATCAACAACAATCAACTGCGGTAACGAATTTTCTTCGTCAATCAAACGCCGGTATCTTCGGAAAACAATTTCCTCCATCGACGCAAAATCATTTGGACCTTCCACTGTTTTTACGTTGTAATGGCGATAATCTCTTTTCGAAGGTCTGCTATTTCGAAAAACCACACACGAAGCAACCGGATTTGTTCCCTGTAAATTACTATTGTCGAAACACTCGATGTGCACTGGTTGAGATTTTAATTGCAGATCTTTTTGCATAGTCTCCAAAACACGGTTCGCATTTTTTTCGGTCCTCGGCACCGATGTATGCTTTTGCTTTTCGATCCGGTAATATTTTGCATTCCGCTCCGACAAATCGAGCAACTTCTTTTTGTCGCCCTGTTTTGGAAT
>Ga0154413_1001_pt2 | contig 14645 bp, 9 predicted proteins | sample RifGroB2_FD_115917 | JGI IMG/M metagenome (GOLD analysis project Ga0154413, IMG submission 115917) | Bacteroidetes bacterium GWB2_41_8 | reverse complement strand
CGGGCTTAAAAGCCAGCGCCAGTTTATATTGGTCGGTCAGCACGTATGGGCGATGCCCCTTACTCAAAAGAGTTGAGCCGTTAAGGCCAAAATTTCCAACTTCATAAGTCGATCCCAGTAATTGCTGAAGCTGTGCCGGGTAACTTTCTGTTTCCCTGTCGTTTAGACCAAAACCATAAGTAACCGAATTTCCGACACAGGCAATCCTGGTTTTCCTGACATCAGTCTGGCCAAACCCGGCAAACGATCCGTTCACAAAAAACGCGATCAGCAAAACCTGTATCAAAAGCCTGTGTTTCATCTTAAATTCAATTACTTATCAACCGAAAATTTGAGTCCGTCAACTTCTTTAACCTGTCCATTCTCAATTTTAACCGGAACAAATGTGAACATCCACTTCCATGAAGTTCCACCGTGAGGTACTTTCAATACCACTTCGTTCCAGCCTTTTTTCAGGGTTATTGTTGCAGGTTCGCGGAAGAAATAGTTTTCATCCGAAAACGGAATTTCTTCAGTCTTTTCTTTCAGACCCGGATTTTTCCAAACCGGTGGTTCAATCAGTCCGAGGTTCAGCCAAATCTTTGGGCTGGTATTGTGCCATTGTCCCTGCAGAGGGAAAGGACCACCTCTCCGACCGCCCGAACGCGACCAATCGTGAAAGCCAATCCAGCAGCCTACTTCCTGATCTTTTGGCGACCAAATATTGGTTGATGCGAAAACCGTCCCCTGCTTTTCGGAAAACCACGACGGAAATCCGAAGAAATGCCGGATGTGGATGGTTCCACCGAAATACGGTCCGGTCCAGATGTAATTTTTCGAGTCAACTGTATAGTTTTCCTGAACACTATTTTCTACTGGAAACGAGCGGTTCAAATCTCCTCCATTATCAAACGGACCAATTATTTTCCATTCGATATGAGACTGTTTCAAATATGGGAAGGGCTTTTCCTGAAAATAAAGATCACGGTGGCGAACCAACCTGGCTTCGAATTCCTGAAACTCCCGGTACAATTGATTTTCAGGAGCAGGAAGTTTTGCGAGGTAATTTTCGCCAAAGTCAACTTTCTGCCCTTTCCACGAAGTTTCAGCGTAAGTCAGCATTCCGGGATAAACCGGATTTTGACGGATGATATCGTATTCTTCGTTTACATTGTTGTCGTTCCAGCAGCAAAGAACTCCGCCTAAACGCAAAGAATCGCCTTGAGCAACACCGCAAATCCGGTCGAAATAAAGTTGGCCAATACCCGCCAGCGGATCGAGATGATTCAGATAATTCAGGCGCGAATCAATATACCGGTGCCCCTCTTTCGGTTTTCCATTCGACGACCAAAGTTGGGTGATGGATGTTTTGTCCGAATCAATTTGCTGACCGGGACGCCAGACAATCACTTCGCGACCGTTTTTCTTCACTTGTGCAACCGCTGCATCGAGCAAACCAGCTGCCGGGCGCTCGTAGGAGTGCCAAACTTCGTCGGTCCCCAAATGGATATAGGGCATTTTTTCAGCCGGAACAAGGGCGCACAATTCGTCAATCAGGTCGAGCAAAATCGGTTGCACCCGGGGGTCGCTCATCGAATCGAGCGCAAAAGCTTTTCGAAAAGCTTCGCAGTGGCCGGGAATATCAAATTCAGGAATGAGTGTAATAAAACGTTCGTTGCAATAATTCACCAATTCTAAAAAATCCTCCTGCGAATAATATTTTCCGGGTTGGCGGCTCATCGAAGAGGCAGAACTAAGTTGCGGGTATTTTTTACTTTCCAACCGCCATCCGGGATTGTCAGTGACATGAAAATGAAACGTATTGAATTTATACGCCGCCATCACTTCAATCTGTTCTTTCAGCATGGGCAGCGACATAAAATTGCGGCCAACATCCTGCATGAATCCGCGAATCTGAAAAGCCGGCCAATCAGTTATCGTGCAACCAGCAACCAACTGCTTCCCGCCTTCATTAAAAGTTAATTGTTTGATGGTCTGTTGCCCGCGAAAAAGTCCCTTTGGGGTTTTAGCTTGAAGTACGACTGAATCTCTGGTCACCTTCAGGATATAAGCTTCATCAGGATTGATCGAAACTTCAGGAAGATTAGTTACAATTCGCTGAATTATGCGAGCTTCGTTTCCTTCAATTTTAAAATTTTGATTGTTCCAAACAACTTTTTGCGGCATTGGAATTAAAGCCGGAACATCAGTTGTTGGCGACTGTGCAAACATATTCTGCACCAAACACAGGAAAACAACCAGTGAACCTGCGACTTTCGTCCTCCAATATCTGATGCTCCGGATTTTCATTTCTTATTTTTTAACTTTAGTAGCCGACTTTGGTAGTTAAATCTCTGATATGTCTATTTTTTAAATGACTAGTGCTGCTTCGTCCGAAACTAGGCCAAAGCCTTGTTCAACGATGTTCCACGGACGACTGTCATCATCTATTTCTTTTTTCTATAAATATTTTGCTCCTCTGGAGCAAGAGCCAATTAGGCGTTTCGCCCGGTTAGACCGAATAAGTGCCAGAGGCACGAAATATTTGTAGAACAACGAATAGTAGCAAAATCTGGAGTGCCGTAGGTACGAAACATTTCGATTTCAATCTTCACCAACTGCCTTCAAACCTTAATACCATTATTGTTTTTTAATCAGATTTCCCAACAAATCAGAAACTGGTATTTTCTGAAAATAAAGATCTTTCACTCCCTCGTATAGAATTCCGATGGTTTTATCATCCACCATACTCATGCACGAATAGCCGTAGCCGGATTCCGAGTTCAGCAAAACCTGGTATTCTTTAGGCCAGGTTAAACCGCCGTCCAAACTGGCTTTTATGGTCATGTGGCTACGCTCGGTTTTGCTGTCGGGATTAGAGAAAAACAGCACCTGCTGCATTTTTCCGTTGATTTCGAGATTAGCGCTGATGATGCTGGCCATGCAGTTGGGTTCCTGAAGTGCTGAATTTGAAGAGGCATGTTTGATCCATGTTTTACCTAAATCAGTTGTTACTGACACTGCCCTGCCGTTTGTTTCGCCCTTGTCGGTGCGGTTGCGGTCGTCGCGCATGTTCAGCATCAAGCTGCCATCCGCCAGCTCAACCACCTGCGCTTCGGTGGTGTTCGATTTTGCTCCGGTTCCAATCTGCCAGGTTTTTCCCTGATCTTTACTATAAACAATGGTTGAATGACAGGTAAATTGTCCGCCATCGAGCGATTTAGTTCCCAAATCAGATTTGAACTGTGCAGGAAAAACAAGCGTTCCGTCGGTCATTGTAATTCCACGACCGGGGCCTTGCAAAAGCAACTGCCACGCCGGATCTTTAATTTGTTCTGTAATATTGATGGGTTGCGACCAGGTCAGGCCATCGTCGGTACTTTTCGTTAAAATAAACTGACCGGTTTCTTCAGGCGACATTCCAGGTTTCGAAGCCCACCACAGCATTTTATCAGGAGCAGAACCACTCATCCAGAGGGCAGCTACCCAAATTGTATTTGTTTTGTCGTCGTAAAGTACGCACGGATCGCCAATTCCGTTAAGTCGTTGCGAACGGCCACCATATTCACCCATATCCATGATCACGCGCATCGGTTGCCATGTTTGGCCGCCATCGGTACTGCGGCTCATACCAATGTCAATATCTTCCTGAAGGTCTTTGCTGTTGTTGTAACGGTTGTCGTAAACGGCAATCAACGTCCCTTTGCTGGTTGTAACTAGTCCCGGGATACGGTAAGTATCTGTCTTGTCCTGACCGGCAGCCCGCAGCACCATTTTAGGTCGGAAGATGAATTTTCCGGAAGGAGAAACTTCAATCGCATCATGATTTTTGAACGACAGCTTTACTTTTTCAACCTGAAAACGGGTAAGTAAATCAGGGTTGACATTCATCCCGATATCGAATTTCAGGAAATGAGCGCCGGCACCCAATTCGCAAGTTCCGCTAATTTTTGTTTTTTGACCCGGATTTTTCGATGTGCCAAATAAAGCACTGGTATCCGAACCATTTATTGCTCCGATATATTTTACTGAAATTGAAGCGACTCCTGAAAACCTGCTGTCATCAGAAAATGAAATTTCGATCTGATTCAAGATCACTGGCCTTTTTTCAGGAGTGACGGTGAATTGCAATTCCATAACTCCGGTATTTTCAACTCCGGCGTTTAACGGCAAGTGGGTTTGTTTTAATTCTGCCGGATTTACGCTGGCTGCATTGGTAACCATGTCGCCATCTTTTTTACACTGTGGCGAAGTAAGCAGAAGTAAAAAAAGCAATAAAGTATTCAGGATTGTCATAGCGGATTGTTTTAGTTGCATGGTGAAATCAGCACCGAATAGTAAAATGTATTCAGACTTTCTAAATATAATCTATTTGGAAATGAAAACTAAGTAAGAGCCTGTTTCCAGGCCCTTACTCATTGGCTTTTAACCAAATCTATAAACTAAACTCGCGAAAGTTCACTTAATTGGCAGGTTTTGCAGTTGCATAACCTGGCGTTTGATTTACCAGCGGATCATTTGTCCAGATCGCTTTTTCGATCGGCCATAAAATCATGTGCGATTTGGTGGCTTTGTCTAAAACGCCATATCTGTGATTGGTACTTTTGAAAACCAATGGATCGGAGCCGTATTTCATTCTTCGTAGATCGTACCACGATTTGCCTTCAAAAACAAACTCTTTCATCCTTTCTGAATAAATAGCCAATTCGTTTTTGTCTTTGGTTGAATTGACAAACGGAGTTGGATCGGTGGCCGGAGCAAAAGCACGGTCGCGAATTTGCTTGATAAAGCTGGAAGGATCGCCTCCTTCAGCATTCGCAATTTCTGCCAGCATCAGCACTCTGTCGGCTTCGCGGTAAATGGGCCAATCGCTGGTAAAATAGCGTTTGTTGGCGCTAATCGTTCCGAGAAATTTAACCAGTGCGGTATTTCGAACATCAACTTTATAAGGAGTTTTGGTTACTTTATAATAATCATAAAAAGTAACGTCTCTTCTTTTATCGGCCACATCGTAGGCTTTAAACAACTCGAAAGTATAACCGTAGCGCTGAATGATCTGCTGCGAATTCGGAGCTGCAATCACCAACGGATCGACGAGCAAAGCACCGCTTGCCAGCGAATCTTTGTAATGCAGGTTGTCGAAATTGAATGTTGAATAGGTGTATGCTGCAACTCCGCCCATTTCGGCTTCACCAACCAGATAGCGAATATTCAGAATAATTTCAGCATTGTCTTTTTGGTTATAGGCAAAGGTATTGGCAAAACTTGTCTGCAATGTGCTTCCTGTAATGGCATTCAGCGCTGATTTTGCTTCGGCCAAATCGGCTGTTGTTCCATATACTTTTGCCGACCACAAATAAACCTCGCCTTTCAGCATCAAAGTGGCTTTTGGGCTCCACTGGCTTTTCCCTGCCGGACTTGCTAATGCACCAAATGCAGTTACTGATTTGGCAATGTCAGCCTTGATTGCTGCCAAAGTTTCGGCTTCGGTGGCTCTGGCTTTGCGCAATAGTACCGGATCGGTATTTCCGTTCAATACTTCGGGCTCCAGACGAAGAGGTACTCCTCCGTAAGTGCGCAGTAAATGGAAATAATAGAACGCTCTCAACCCATAAGCCTGACCCAAAAGGTAGTTCTTCTTATCGGCTGAAAGGAATGTTGCAGCTTCTGTTTTTTGGATAAAAAGATTGAGCTGTAAAATCGGACCGTAAAATCCGGCCCATGATCCCACTCCTGTTGAATTTTCGTCGATGCGCTGCTCGATAATCTGCAATTCATTCAACGAGGTATTCTGTCGATCGACATTGCTGTAAATACCCGAACGCATTTCACCCAACCGCACAAACATAAACTGATTGTCTCGAAGCTGCTTGTGAATACCAACCATAAAGTTGGAAACCTGTGATTCATTCTGCCAGAAGTTCCCGTCGCCGAAATAATCTTCCGGAGCAAGATCAAGCGTGTCCTGGCATGAGGTGGCTGTAAGTGAAATAATTACCGCCAGAATTAAATATTTTATGTTTTTCATAATCTCTTGTTTGAATAATATTGAAATTCCAATTAAAAAGTAATATCAGCACCGAAGATCAATTGTGTTGGTATAATGTAGGCACCATTTTGACTTCCGGTACGCTCAGGGAAGTTCAGCATTTTATTGGTTAAATATCCAAGATTCTGCCCTGTAGCAGTCAATACCAGCCCTCCGATTTTTGCTTTTTTCAGTAATTCTGCTGGAACACTATAGCTAAGCGACACTTCGCGGAATGAAAGGTAATCTGATTTCTTCCAGAACATGCTGCTCGGCCTGTCGTAGTTTTTGGTATTCAATTGGTCGGCCCACTGGTATCGTGGAAGCGATGCATTTGGGTTATCAACTGTCCAGGTGTCGTACACTGCAGTTGTTGGTGCAAATTCGCCCTGTGCACAGCTCAAAGCCCACAAGTGCATAAAGTCCTGCTGAATATGGCCGATACCAAAATCGACGCGGGCAACGAATGTAAATCGCTTGTAGCTTAAGGTTGAAGTAAAACCTCCTGTCAGGCGTGGGATCTCACGTCCAAGCTTCACCATATCGCGGGTGTCGATGGTGTCGTTCTGGTCAACGTCTTTCCACATTACATCGCCCATTTGGGTAGGAATCCAGCCATTGGCCAGATTCAGGCCTTTTGCAGTCATAATTTTCTGACTGGCAACCCGTTTACCGGCGCTGGCATTGTACCAAACCTGACCGGCTGCAAGATCAACCTTGTTGTAATTGGCTAAATCTTCAGTATTCCTGATGAGGCCTTCGCTAACAAATCCATAAACACTTCCCCATTCCTGACCTTCCTGCAAACCACCAACCCAAACAGTTTTCTTTGTTGCCGGATCGTAAATCTGCTGACCGCCCTGACGATTGTTTTCATTTCCGTTGAAAGGAAGTTTCAGAACCGTGTTTTTATTCCATGAAGCGTTGCCACTAACCTGCCATTTGAAATCTTTCTTCTGGACGATTTTTCCGGTTACTTCAATCTCGAATCCTGTGTTTTTCATGCTACCATTGTTGGTGCGAACACTTGAAATACCCGATGAAGTTGGCAGCAAAACACTGGCAATTTTGTCATCAGTAATTCTGTTGTAGAAAGCCATTGAGGTGTAAATCCGGTTTTCGAAGAAGCCCACATCGGCCCCAACCTCAACGGTATTTGTTTTTTCCCATTTCAATTTGGGGTTTGCAATACCACTCTGTAAAAATCCGATCGTTCCGTTGTAGGCAGTTTGTGAACCATACGAACCTTGCAATTCGTAAGTACCAATTCCGCCAACATTACCATTTTTACCCCAACTGCTTCTCAATTTCATATACGAGAGCCATTTGGGGGCCGACTTCATGAAATCTTCCTTTGTAACAAGCCATCCGGCTGATGCAGCAGGGAAAACGCCATACTGATTGTCGCCAATTAATCTTGAGTAACCATCTCTGCGGACAGTAAATGCCAGGAGATATTTTTCGTTGTAATCGTAATTTAAACGACCAAACTGCGATAGTATTCTTTCCCTCACGTGCCACGAATCGGTTGACCGGGTTTGTTGCTCGGCGTTGTTCAGTGTTAGACCAAGATCCCTGAAATCGTCGGTTGGGGCGCCCGAACCTGAAGCTGATACTCCGTAGTTATATGCATCGTAAAACTCAAAACCGGCCATGGCTGAAATACTATGCTTTTCCATTAATTTTGTCTGATAATTCGCGATGGCATTATAAGTTTGACGAACAGTGCGGTCAAAATAGGCCGAAGTTGATCTTGTTCTGTTCCAGCCGGTATTTACATTGTTAAGGTTCATTACTCCTGTGCGGAAATCTTTATTGAAAGCTTCGATAAACGATTCATCGTACATTACAATTCCGGTGGCTTTTACATAAAAACCTTTTGCAAGATCAACCTTAAAAGCCTGATTCAATGTAAATTTATCGGATTGATTGCCTCTGAAATATTTATCAGCATTGTAAGCAGGATTACCGTCACTATTGTCGCGACCCAAAAGCAATTCGCCTTTTGCATTGGTTCCCCGCATGGTTGGAGGAGCCGAAAGCATACGTGCCCAATAGTTCGATTCACCATTTTGCAGCGATTGATCTTTCCATTTGGCCATTGTAAACTGAACTCCACTTTCAGAAGTCAGCCAGTCTTTAATTTTGTAGTCGCCGTTAAATACAAAATTGAGTCTTTTATAGAAAGTTTCGAGCGATAAACCACCTTCATCGTAGTAACCCAGATTGGCAAAATATTTACCACGATCGTTACCACCGGTAAAACCGATGTTATAATCCTGTGTCTGTGCGGTTTTATTTAACCCGTAATCGCCGTAATTGAAATCTTTGTAAATCAAATCGTAGATGGTTCCATTCGGATCGTAATTTCCGTTGGCTGCCGTTTTAACCACGTCTTTCATTTGTTTCCAACCCGGCTGACTTAATAATTCCTGATTGTTGGCATCCAGCCGCATCACACTCCAGATTGCTCTCGAGTCGTAATTTCCATCTATAATATTGCCTGCTGCATCTTTGTAAACATTGCCAGTTCCTCTGGGGCCTGCGCCAGCCAAATTACCGGCAGCCAATGTTCCGTTTTTAATGGCCTGTTCAGCGCCCAGACGTGCCCATTTAATGTAGTTTTCGGCATCCACAAAATCATAAGGCGTATTCAGGTAATTTGTACCGTGTTTCACCTTTACCGTAATCGTTGAAACACCCGCTTTACCTTTCTTTGAAGTAATCAGAATTACACCGTTGCTTGCGCGCGCACCATAAATGGCCGTTGCCGAAGCATCCTTTAATACTTCCATACTTTCAATTTCTTCAGGATTGATGTCGCTCAACGAACCGCGAATCTGCCCATCCATAATGATAAGCGGGCTGCCTGAACCGTCGAAATTGGTTCCGCCCCTTAAAACGATAGCAGGCAATGACCCGGGTCTTCCGGTTGCAGTTACCACTCTCAAACCAGAAACTGTACCAGCCAGGGCCTGTGCAGGGTTCGAACGCATACCTGTTTCCAATAACTTCATATCAACTTTTGCAATCGATGAAGTTACCTTACTTCTGGTTTGAGTACCATACCCAACGACTACTACCTCATCGATGGCTGTATTGGAAGTTACCAAAACGACATTGATCGTGGAAGAAGTTCCTACTGCAATAATTTGATTGGCAAAACCAATCATTGAGAATACCAATTTGTTACTTCCTGATGGAATTTCAATTGAATAATTTCCATCAAAATCGGTAAGCGTTCCGACTGATGTACCCTCAACTACCACAGCAACACCAGGAATTGGAGTTCCGTCTGCAGCATCGGTCACAATACCGGTTACTTTTTTCTGAGCAGAAATACTACTGCTAAAAAGTACCAGCAGAAAAAATAAATTTAAAAACAGCAATTTTGGAATCAGCTTTTTCATACGAATAAAGTTTTTGTTACATTTGCTTAAATTCTGTGTCTTATGTAGGACATAAGACACCACAAATGTAAAGATTAATTTTTCATTTCAAAATATTTTTTGAGTTTGTTGGAACAAAAAAATTGCTCATTATCAAAGATGTCCGATGAAATATTATGGATTATTCAATTAAGTATTACGTCTGACAATGGATTTGGTGATTTTTAAAATCAAAAAAAATGATGCCTTTGAAGAGAAATTTTATTTCAGGAAAACATTTTTAATTTTTGAAATCTATTTTAACCTAAGTTTACCTCCTAAATCGAGGGATTCAAAAAAACAATTAACATACTCAATTTACCTGCAATGGATATAAATGACATGAAACAATCAATCCAGTTGGTGGATACAAGAAGTCTGGTTGACAAAGTAGAGATGAACCTGATAGATATTTTCATTAGCCGAAAGCTGAACCCGGGCGATCCGATCCCAAAGGAACTGGAACTTTCGGAAGCGATGGGAGTCAGCCGGACTGTCATTCGCGAATCGTTGAACCGACTGAAAACAATGGGGCTGATTGAATCAAAAAAGCACAAGGGGACGGTAATCAAAAGTCCTGATTTATCGTCTATATTGCAGAAATCGATGATTCCAAGAATTCTGGATGAAGGCACATTGAAAGATGTTTTTGAAATGAGACTGGTGATTGAGGTCGGAATGGCCGATCTGGTGGTGAACCGTGCCACCGATGAAGACATTGAAGCGCTTCATTCAATCGTTCAGAACGAAATATCGCCATCATCGAACACCCTTTTCGATGTTGATTATGAGATACAATTTCATGGTAAATTGTATGAGATTACCAGAAACGAAACGCTCAAAGGATTCCAGCGAATGCTTCTACCTGCATTCAATTATGTATATACCAGCGGATTAATTGACAAAACCATTGCCGATAAAAAGTATGTGTCGCATACGGAACTTGTTGAAGTATTGAGGTTGCGCGATGCAGATAAATTCCGCAAAGCCATGCGACGACACCTTGAAAACCACTATAAACGGCTGCTGGCCTTAGAAACAGAATTGTAAGGTTGTTCAATAATGTCGGGATAAATGGGCAGGCAGTTTATATGCAACTGAATTTTTAGTTATTTTTACCCGACCCTTATTTCAGAATAATGTTTGAAAACCTGTTTCGCAAGAAATCCATTTCGCACATATTAAGTGATGCCGATTCGGCGCCTGAAAGTACCGGCGGTATGAAACGAAACCTTCGGGTTTTCGACCTCACGGCACTTGGCGTTGCAGCCATTATCGGAGCCGGAATTTTCAGTACAATAGGAAATGCGGCGGCCAGCGGAGGCCCAGCCGTTACCTTGCTTTTCGTGTTTACTGCCATTGCCTGCGGATTATCGGCCATGTGCTATGCCGAATTTGCTGCCTCAATTCCTATCAGCGGAAGCGCTTACACTTATGCTTATGCCAGTTTTGGCGAACTCATCGCATGGATTATCGGCTGGGACCTGATTATGGAATACGCGATTGGCAACATTGCCGTAGCAATTTCGTGGTCGGGCTACTTTACCGGATTAATGGCCGGACTGGGCTTAAATATTCCTGAATTTCTTTCAACCGATTACCTTACGGCCTCCCGCGGATATGAGGCAGCTGTAACTGCAATGAATGGCGGAACTCTTTTTACCGAACTTTCACCCGCCATCCGAGATGCTTTTTCGGCATGGACAAATTCTCCCCAAATTGGCGGATTCCACATAATAGCCGACATTCCGGCACTTATGATCGTGTTTATAATTACATGGATTTGCTACATCGGCATCAGGGAATCGCGCATTACCAATAACTTTTTTGTAATACTAAAGGTGGCTATTCTGCTTTTGGTAATAGGAATTGGCGCTTTTTATGTGAAGCCCGAAAACTGGAGTCCCTTCGCTCCCAATGGAATTTCAGGAGTTTTGAAAGGCATTTCCGGAGTATTTTTTGCTTACATCGGGTTCGACGCTATTTCAACAACTGCCGAAGAATGTAAAAATCCGCGCCGCGACCTGCCTTTGTCGATGTTTTACGCTCTGCTCATAACTACAGTACTTTATGTGATGATTAGCCTGGTGCTTACCGGAATGGTTCCTTATTACGAATTGGGTGTTTCCGACCCGATGGCATTTGTTTTTAATCAGCTGCATCTCACCAAACTTTCAGGAATTATTGCTGCAGGTGCAGTTATTGCAATGGCCAGCGTGTTGCTCGTTTTCCAACTGGGGCAGCCACGTATCTGGATGAGTATGAGCCGCGACGGACTTCTGCCTCCAATATTTTCAAGGCTTCATCCTAAATTCAGGACTCCGGCTTTTGCCACAATTGTTACCGGACTGGTAGTTGCCATTCCTTCGCTTTTCATGAACCTGACCGAGGTTACCGACCTGACCAGCATAGGTACTTTGTTCGCATTCATCCTTGTTTCAGGAGGAATAATTGCGCTTAACCCAACCGGCAAACAGGCTCACGACGGAAAAGGATTTCGCGTGCCGTATGCCGATAGCCGCCGCTACCTGTTACCTTTGTGGATAGTTATTTTATTCGTAGTTTGGAAATCCGGATTTGGAATGACGGAACTGTTTTCGGGCAATCAGGAGGCTTCCGGCTTATTTGGAATTATACGGCATCATTTCCCTTTCCTGATATTTTGTATCGTTTCAATCATAATAACTTTTCAGGCAGTTGCAAAAAGATGGTCGCTAATTCCGGTTCTTGGCCTTTTAACCAACCTTTACCTGATGAGCCAGCTGGGCGTAACAAACTGGTTCCGCTTTGGCATTTGGCTGCTGATAGGGCTGATTATTTACTTTTTGTACGGAGCTAAACACAGCAAACTGAAAAATGGATAAAAGCGCTGCATAAAGGTATATTTCACAAAATTAATTGGCCCTCCACACATAAAATTCGCCCTGCGAAACAACAATGTCAGCTTTTCCGCTTGATTTCAGCGTTCCGCTGAAAGTTCCGCTAGCGGTTGTCGCTGTAATTTCGGAAATGATAATGGAGGCATTCGATCCTACCGAACCTTGCGTGTAAAGCGTTCCGGAGGCATCGCTGTAGCCAATTAATGCACCTACAACTGCACCGCCAGTAATTGTATAACCTGAAAATGTACCTGCAGCTATAGCCTTGCCATCAAACACTTGCAAACTGATGTTACTCGTACCATCTCCGCCGGTAAAAACTGCATTGTACTGCGAACTTGCCTGTCCGAATGCAGCTACCAGTGAGCCTTGCACGGTGAATTCCACTTTACTGCCGTTGGCATTAAAACGCACAAAATATTTACCATCATCCGCGGCATCATCCTTTTTACACGAACCGGCTACCAAGGCAAACAGAACAAAGCTGGCCAATACAAGAGCTAGTCTTCGAGCTAAATTTTTTGTTTCCATGTTTCTGATTTTTTTAAAATTATCCACAAAATTTTGACACTTACTTAATTAACTCACCCCAAGCCACCTTGCGGTGTCTTTGCCCCTCTCTCGCGAGAGAGGGGATGAGCGAGCACAGCGAGCTCGGGGTGAGTCAATAAATCGAAATATGATCTTTGACATATCTAAATCATCTTAATTCTTATTGAGCCCCAACCCGGTTCCGTTCTTCTTCGGAGCCAGTCTGGCGTGTGCGGGCTTTTATTTTTGTGCCGCCAAAATTGTGCGTAAAGCTGATTCGGAATACACGGGGTTCAAAATCCAGCATCCATCTGGTATATATATTTAATTCGGGTACATCGGCATAACTCTTCCAGACACTCGATTTGAAAACATCGCTTAAATTCAGGTTGAGCTTGCTGTTTTCATTTTTGAATTTCATTTGAAGTCCAATATCCAGGCGCCCCATCGGGTTTTGCACATAAACCCCGCTTAATGCGCGCGACCTGTAGAAACCAGCAATTTCGGCCGATATCCTTTTACTAAGGCTAATCCGCTGTATGGTATTGAAACGGTAATTACTCTGCGTTATACTGATGTCAGTTCCATCATAATTGGTAGATATTCGTTTTGCGATCCAGTTGAAATTGTTCTGCATATCCCACCAACCGGTTATTTTAAGCGGAAAAGCCAACATTCCGGCGAGAGTTTGATCACTGTCGAAATTTCGTGAAATGAAATACTGCTTGCTTTGATCTTCGTTGTTTTTTGGCTGAAAACGGGCAATCGAATTTTTAGTGTCGGTAAGTGTCACTGAAAGGATAATTCTTTTAAGCTGGTACTCGGTTTTATAAATATTGCTCAATGCTGGCAAAAGATTTTCGTTGCCCGATACAAAAGTTTCCGGAGTCATAAAAACGATAAAAGGCGCAAGTTCGTTGAATGTTGGCCGGTCGATCCGTCGGCTGTACGAAAGCTGAAATGTGTTGTTTTTGTTCAGTTTGTGCGAGAAGTAAAGGCTAGGAAAAAATTCGCCGTAATGAAGGTCAACAATTCCCTTTTCGGTTTCAGAATCGAGCACCGAATTCATGTATTCGTATCTCAAACCAGCCACGAAACCAGTGCTTTCGCTAATCTGGTAATTTGCAGAGGAATATGCTGCGCTGATATTTTCATCGAGCGAGTAATTATTTGTCAAATCACCATCGATCGTCCAGGCTCCGGTATTGAAATACGATACCCCCACTTTGTTTTCGAAAAATGTAAAAGTGCTTTTCAGGCCAGCCTCCAGCTTCAGTTTCGGGTTGATTTGTTTTGTATAATCAAACTTTCCGACCACAATGTTAATCGGAGTAAGCTTTGTAACCTTGATGTCTTCGCCCGTTTCAAATCCACCTGAACTATTCTGCTTTTCAACCTGATAATCAGACGGATTGTCGTTATAATAATTCAGGTAATCAATATTAAAATCCAGAATTTCGTCTTCCTTAATACTGTGCTGAAGGTTAATGTTCCCCATTCCATGAATCCATTTGCTTAATTCCTGCATTTTCAGGTTCGACATTCGTGAAAAGGAATTATTTTCAAGGTAATCGATCTTGTTTAAAGCGTCAGCCTCCCAATCTCTCACATAGCCGGTGCCCAAAAAACTAAACACTGTTTTGCTGGTTATCGTGTAATCGAAACCCATTCGTATGTCCTGAAAAAGTGTGATTGATTCCCGTTTGCTCTTTGCATCAGACTCAAGCACAGATCCTTCATCCATTGTTCGCCGGTACGAATCAATCTGCGTGCGTGCATTGTTAAAAGAGGTATTGTAAG
>Ga0154413_1137_pt2 | contig 14727 bp, 15 predicted proteins | sample RifGroB2_FD_115917 | JGI IMG/M metagenome (GOLD analysis project Ga0154413, IMG submission 115917) | Bacteroidetes bacterium GWB2_41_8 | reverse complement strand
AACAGGCCCGGCCACATTGCCAATCATGGTGGCAAAACCTCCCAGAATTCCCATCGAAGCTGCAAACCACCATTTATCAGGAAAAAGATTTGCGCCTTTTCGTTTATTCTGCCACAACATCAGGCCAATACTTAGAAAGACCAGAATTGCAATCAGGTTTTTGAATTGTTCGTCATTAACCTGTTCTCCGACCCAAAGCGCCAAAAGCAATCCAACCACCGCCCAGGGAATTACTTTCACCAGATGCCCCCAATTGGCATGGCGACGGTAATAGGCCACACCGAAAATATCGGCCATCATCAGAATAGGTAGCAAAACCCCGGTCGATTGTTTGGCCCCGAAGATAAAAGCCAGCGCCGGAACAACGATCATGGAAACACCCGGAACTCCAACTTTCGACATGCCGATGAGCATTCCGCAAGCCATGATGATGATCCATTCGAGGGTGTTGATTTGTAGTGAGGAAAGAAGTTCCATATATTAAAAATTCGTGTACTCTTTATCCAGAATATCCAATTCAGTACTGTCGGTTTCGCCAAACCATTTTTGTACATGCTCGCGGGCTTGTTTCCTGATTTCAGGAGTAATATAAACTGCCATTTGGCGGATAATAAGCAGCAAAACGCCCAGATCGTCAGTAAACCCAAGCAAAGGTGCAAAATCGGGGATGAAGTCAATCGGCAAAATAAAATAACCCAGTGCTGCCGATAAAATCAACTTCGCTTTAAGTGGCACGTCGTCCGATTTCATCATGTATTGCAATAGCAGTGCAGGATACACGACTTTCATTCCTGCAACTTTTGAGTATCGCTTCACCTTATTCCAGAATGAAATATCCGAATAATGCTTCCGGAATTTGGCCGACTTAATTTCATCAGCAAATAAGCTGTAAAGATTGGCCCCGATTTGGATGGTTCGAAATTTCTTCATTGTTGCGGATTACGAGTTACGATTGTCCACACTTTTACCATGCTCCATGCTATTTCAGGCTAACATTTTCATAATCAACCCGAACATCTCCGTACAATTTTTCAATCAGTTCGAGCATTTCCTGAACGTCTTCGAGTGTTTCGGCTTGTAATAAACGAATGCGGTGTTCTCTGAAATTGGGTAATGTTGGGAAATATTTGGCAAAATGGCGGCGCATCATCAGAATTCCGCTGCGCACATTGTCTTTCCATTCAATCGACATATTCAACTGATCGCGCACATTCTGAACCACGTCAGAAACGGTTGGGGGAGGAAGTAGTTCACCGGTTTTCAGGTAATGCTTCACTTCCGAAAAAATCCAGGGGCGGCCAATCGATCCGCGACCAATCATCAGAGCATCTACCCCACTTTGATCCAAAAATGCTTTTGCCTTTACCGGGCCGTTGATGTCGCCATTTCCGATAATCGGAATCTTCATGCGTGGATTATTTTTCACGTCGGCAATCAACGACCAATCGGCCTCGCCTGTATATAACATGCTGCGTGTGCGGCCATGAATGGCCAATGCCGCCACTCCGGCATCCTGCAAGCGTTCGGCCACGTCAACAATAATTTTGCTGTCGTGATCCCAGCCCAGCCGGGTTTTGGCTGTCACCGGTAATTTTACAGCTTTTACAATGGCTTCGGTCATTCGCTGCATTTTATCGGGGTCGAGCAACATTCCGGCGCCAGCTCCGTGACGAATAATCTTTTTCATCGGACAACCATAATTGATGTCGATAAAATCGGGCTGCGATTCTTCAGCAACTTTGGCGGCTTCCACCATCGAATTAATGTCGTGTCCGTAAATCTGAATAGCCACAGGACGGTCGAAATCGAACAGCGTCATTTTTTGTTTGGTTTTCTGAATGTCGCGAATCAGTGCTTCCGACGAAACAAACTCGGTGTACATCACATCGGCGCCATATTTTTTGCACATGTATCTGAACGATTTGTACGTAACGTCCTCCATTGGCGCCAGAAACAGCGGCATATCTCCCAATTCAATAGTTCCGATTTTCACAGTTGTTTTTCTTTTTATTGACAGGACAAAGATAACTTAAAGAGTACATGAGTGCATGGGTACATAAGTACACGAGAGAAAAATACGAATCAAGAAAACACCTTCTGAACTAATACGCTTTATTTCATTTAGCTTTACGCAACTTAAACGATCAAAGAACCGTCTTTAATTCTGTAAGAAAAGCAAAATGCGCAGAACCATTATTTTCTAAAATTAAAAAAACAGCTGCCATGAAACTAAATGCAACAATCAAATATTTAATGATCTTCTTCCTTTTTGCCGCGATGGGCTGCGAAGAAACTGTTATTACCCCCGATCCTGCATTTACAGTCGGAAAAGTATCGACTTTCCGCATCAACCAGCTTTACACTTCGGATGATGGGGAAAACACATTAATAATCAAAGAAATAAGCGATTCACGCTGCCCCGAAGGATTGGTTTGCATCTGGCAGGGAGAAGTTACAGTGAAGGGTGAATGGACTGACAGCAACAACAAATCGACCTTTGAAATCCATTCGGTAGTTAACCAGCAAGATAAATCGCCTGAAGGGTTCTCCATAAAGATTGTTGACGCCCAGCCATATCCGAAATACGGCACCGATTCGAAACCCGAAGATTTGCGGGTTGCCTTGTTGATTCAGAAGAATTAGGAATATCTGCATAATGAAGAAGCCACAGCTTTTAGTCTTTCTTTTATTGCTAACGTTCTGCCTTGCTTGTGAGAACGAGGCAATACTGGATGAAAAAAGCAAAACCGAAATTTGGGTACCCAAACCAATAGCTCAAAAGTTTGACTCCGGAATCACTATCCATTGGCTTAATTCGGTAATATTCAATAAGATTCTGTTACCATTTACATACATCGATCCAGACAAATTCGAAATCTATCTCTCGAAAAATGATCCTGAAACCCTCGAAAAAGTTGCGACACTTAGCAATGATCAAACATACAGCCATACATTTAGGAATTTATTAAACGGAAGTTATTACTACATCGCGGTAAAAGCAGTCAGGAAGGGAAAAGAGTCATTGATGTCGGATACAATCATGGTCATTCCATCGATTGCTGCAAAAGTTAATCAGGTTGCAGCTTCGCCCAACTACCCGCTCGAAACTGGTTCAATGGATAAAACCCGGCAGATTCTGGCCTACGTTAATCGTAATTTTTCGTGGGATAACGGTAAATATGGAAATATGTCGCTGTTTATCTATAACCTGGCAACCAGAGTAAATAGCATTGTTGACACTTCTGCCTACTTTCCCGACTGGTCGCCTGCCGAAATGAAAATTGTTTACTGCACCGACAAGCACGAAATAAGCAAAAACGGACGCCGCCCCCAACATTTAGCGGTTTACGATTATCAGACACGGAAGATCAGCAAAATAACAAAGGGCGATGTTTTTGATCTCAACCCTGAATTTTCGAATGATGGAAAATGGATTGTTTACTCGTCGGACGAAGGTTCCCCGCAAGAATTTAATTTTTGGAAAATATCGGCTGACGGATTGCAGAAAGAGCAACTCACCAGCAATTTAAACCTTGACGCGGCCACAACCGGTAACATTGCTCTGGGCAGGCCATCCTGGTCGCCCGACGATCGATTGATCTATTTCAGTGTTTTCAGGCAAAAAAACAAAAATGGAATTTACCGGATTTCGCTTCAAAACAAAAATATTGAGCAGCTTATAACTTCAGGTTGGATGGATATCAGCCCAATCGTTTCTCCCGACCATTCAAAAATTGCATTAATCAGCAACCGGTCAGGAAACAACCAAATCTGGATTTATAATCTGATAACAAAAAAATACAGCCAGATTACCGGAGCCGAAAACGATAACATCAGCACCGATTGGGGGAAAATTGAATGGATCGATGCAAACACGCTGCTTTATGGCAAGTACTCACAGGAAAACAAGAACGACGCAATTTACTCCATTGAAATAAAACCCTGACCTGCCTGTCGATAATCGACAACATTTATCTGATTTTTTCCGTAACTTAACATACGTATTCCAATTTAAAATAAACGTATTATTTGCATGATGAAAATCCCGCTTTTCTTTTACCTCACCGAACTCCTTTTTCCGCGGCTTTGTGTTGTGTGCGGCGACAGGCTGATTGAACAGGAACAATGGATTTGCCTGCACTGCCTGCACCATATTCCACGAACCAATTACCATCTGGAACCCGAAAACCGGGTTGCTCAATTGTTTTACGGACGGGTAAAAGTTGAATTTGCCACTTCGTTTTTTTATTTCAGCAAAGGCAGTAAATACCAGTCGTTGTTGCACAACCTGAAATACAAAGGAATGAAGGAATTGGGCGCTGAAACAGGGAAGCATTTTGCCATCGACTTAATGCAATCTCCCGATTTTTCGGCGGTTGATGTAATTTGCCCGGTGCCACTTCACCCTTCGAAAGAAAAGAAACGCGGCTACAACCAAAGCTGGTGGATTGCCTCAGGAATTGCGCAGCAGATGCAGAAAGAGCTATCGGATAATAATCTGAAACGTGTTACCGCCACCGAAACCCAAACCCGAAAAGGTAGGTTCGAACGCTGGCAAAATGTGGACGGAATTTTCGAACTCACCCATCCCGAAGCCTTTTCAGGAAAACACATTTTACTGGTTGACGATGTGGTTACCACCGGCTCGACGATTGAAGCCTGCGCCCAGTCAATCCATTCACAAACCGATGCCCGTGTAAGTATTGCTACTTTGGCAACTGCCTGAAAACAAGACTTACGGAGTCAGCCGCTTCATGCAATTCATAAGCGCCCGCGAAGTGTGGTAATTCCCTTTCCAGATTTGCGATTTCATTGCATGTTTTGCTTCCAGTTCATAATCAGTTCCGTTCGGATACCAACTACCATACTCATGATCAATCAAATAGGTTTTAATATATTCCCATTCCTTCAGGAACAATGATTTATAATTGTGCGGATCGTTAGGAAAAAGCTCCGACATCAACAACAGCGAATTCAATCCTTCGGCCTGTGCCCACCAGTTTTTGGTGTTTTTAATAATGGTAACTGTATCCTGATTTTTGAAATAATAACCAGCTTCGTAAAACCCGCCAAGTTCTTTGTCCCAGCCATTTTCAATCGAATGATCGACCATAAGTTTGGCTTTACGCAGTGTCAGGGTATCGTTTTCGAGCCCGGCAATTTCAGAAGCTTCCAGCATTAGGAAAGCCGTTTCTACATCGTGCCCAAACGAAATATGATCGTGCAGCCAATTCTTTTTCCTGACATCTTCAGCCGAATCGCGGTACGAAACCGGCGACAAATCTTCGTTCAGAAACAGTTGCAAATAACCTTTCGGATGGGTAATCCGGTCGCGAACCACTTGCAACATAATCAGCAAACGCTCGCGTACCAGCGGATCGGGCCAAATGCGGTACAATTCGGTAAAAGCCTCGAGCAAGTGAATGGAGCCATTCTGATCTTTTGGCGGAACTCCGTTAAAACCGCTTTTCAAAGGTGTTCCATCGGCCTCTAAAAACTGAAAATATCCGCCAAACTGCGGATCGTAGCTATGCTCATCGAGCCAGAGAAAAGCTTTTTTTGCCAGCGAAAGCGCGGTGGTATCTCCCGAAACGCGCGAATAGGCAGCCAAGCCGTAAATGGCAAAAGCATTTCCATAAGCTTCCTTTATAATTTGGTCAGATTTTCCCGATTTTAGCACATTTCCTTCACGGTCAACGAGATTGAAGAAACCGCCCTTCTCCGAATCCCACATTTTATCTTTCAGGAATTGTACCCCGTGAGCAGCAATTTTCAGAAAATGATCTTTTTTTTCAGGGAAAAATTCGGCAGCAGTTGAAGTTGTCCAAACGTGCCGGCTTTGGGTCACGATCATTTTATTCTGACTGCCCTTCATTTCCCATTTGTAGTCGAAATCGCTCAGAAAGCCTCCATGAATACTGTCAATAGTACGCGGATACCAAACATGGAGCAGTTCATTGTTCAGGGATTCGGATATTTGCAATTTGATTGCCTGGTCAGCTTGTGATTTGGTTTTTTCAGAAACAGAACACGAAAGCAAGGTAAAGAGAACTAAAAGAATTAGAAATAATTTTTGCATGTAGGTTTAGGTTAGGTGATTTAAGTAATTAGAACAAAATAATGTCAAATTTTCATACTATAATAATTGTTTTTTAAAGGTAGTATGGAACTCACATATTGCTGAAGATTATTATAATTCTCTCGGGTGTTGCGAAGCAACATGTTCGTTTCATTTAACTCACCCCCCTGCCTGCGGCTGGCAGGGAAGTCCGCAATGATCCGGGGTGAGTCAATAGAATATGACAATATATTCATCTCAATCCTTATTTAAAAGTCTAATCGATACAAAACTGTTGTACTCAACAAATTATTGAACTGATTGCTTTTCCAATACCACAGCGGTTCGCCCTCCTGTTCGCGAATAGGCAACACAGAATAAGCGCCACGCAAATCGACATACAGTCGCCGGTTTATCTGAAACCTGAAGCCAAAAAATCCTTGCAAGTCGATGGAATTGAATAAATTCTGGTCCTGCTCCGCAAATTTTCCATAGTCGTCGTATTCGTTTCCGCTTAAGAGGTAACCGGGCGAAATGCCAAAAAGCAGCGAAATTTTGTCACTGGTCCGTATGCCGAGATAAAACGGAAGATCGACATAATTCAAGCGCATGATGTACTTAATCCGTCCATCGGTGGCCAGCGAATCGATGTTCCGGCTACCTTTTTGCATCAATTTAAGTTCCATCCCTGTATAAACTGTTCTCGAAAGTTCGACCTGAACGTAGCCACCCAGTGCAAAACCGGGTTTATGATACCCGCTATAGGTATCTCCATCAACCTGCGAGGCATTTAATCCGCCCAAAACACCGCCCTCAAAACGCTGTGCTAACGACCAGAAACTGCCAATCGAAAGCACTAACAAAATCAGAATAAATCGTTTCATATCAACTCGTTAAGCTTAGTTCTTAAAATCCCGACACCTTTCACTGCCTTTTCCTGAATGTAAGTTACGTTGCGGAGAAACACCGAAGGGCGCTCGGGGTCGATTACAAAAATCGGGACACCTCTTTTGGCATAATTGACCAGTCCGGCAGCCGGATAAACATTGAGCGAAGTGCCAATCACCACCAGAATATCAGCACTTTCAACTATCGGAATGGCATCATCCATCGCCGGAACAGCTTCGCCAAACCAAACGATGTGCGGCCGTAGCTGACTGCCTTTGGCGCAATTCTGCCCAAATTTCAACTCCCAGCCTTCAATATCGTAAATCAGCGATTCGTCAACCGAACTACGCGCTTTTTTAAGTTCGCCATGCAAATGTAAAATCTGCGAACTTCCGGCACGTTCGTGAAGATCGTCCACATTCTGGGTAATGATTTGCACATTGAAATCGCGCTCCAGCTCAACCAGTCCGTAATGTCCGGCATTGGGTTCACATTCGAGCAATTGTTTGCGGCGGTCGTTGTAAAACCGCATCACCAACTCCGGATTTCGATGCCAGGCTTCGGGAGTAGCCACTTCCATTACATCATATTCTTCCCACAATCCGCCCATATCGCGAAACGTGCGGATACCGCTTTCCTGACTCATTCCGGCGCCTGAAAGTATGACGAGTTTTTTCTTCATAGGTAAGAGTTAATCCAACCAAATATAAGAATTTAACCTTTGCATCTGTCAAAAAGTAAGGTAGCCTGAAAGGAACAAAGAGTGAATCCCAAAAGAATTTCATTTGTTGCTCCGCCAGGCATACTAAATCATAAAAAAAAATTGCAAGAATTTAAGCGGTTGATTACCGATGCTTTCTGTCTGGCTAAGCGTGTTGCAGACTTGGCAATAAGAGAGAAATGACTGGCCAAGAGCGGGGAATGCATAACTATGTACGGGGAATGTCTGGCTAAACGTGAGAAATCGTTGGCTAACTCCGGGGGATACTTAGTCAAGAGTGAGAAGTCGTTAACTAACTGCGTGGGATGCATAGCTAACCGTGAGAAATCGTTGGCTAACTCTGGGGAATGTCTGGCTGAGGGTGAGAAATCGTTTGCTAAGAGTGAGAAGTTGAAAACTGCGCCGTCCAAAAGAAATCCGACATTTCTGATGAAGTGCCGGATTTGCTTTTTGAAATTATGGTGCCACTGGTTCCTCTTCTTTTTTTGGTGCAATCCCCATTTTCTTAACCACCTTGGTAAAGGTAAACTGATCCTTTTTCAGGCGGTCGTTTTGATAGAATTTAGAAGCAATTTTTCCAATACCGATCACCTCGCTATAAATGCCGTTGAAGGTGTCAACAGCTTCCTTCGAAACTTCCTGTGTCATTGATTTAAGGCTTTCCTGCGAAAGGTTGGCCTGTTGCAGTTGATTGGCATAAGCAATAATGCCATCAATTAAAACAGGATTGGTGCCTTTTTGGGTCATGGCTGTCATCAGGTTAGGGGTCATCCCTTTCTTAAAACTGTACAGAAGTTGAATCAATCCTTCCTGATTAATGCTGTGAATGTTTATATTGAGACCCAATGTTTTCAGCATTTCACCTGCCTCTTTGCTAAAGTCAACTTCGATTTGTGTTTTAACGAAACCCAAGTCGCGCAGGGCCGGTGTCATGATATTATTTAACAAGTCGGTAGCTTCGCGAAGTGATTGTTGCTTATCGAGCCCCAGGAAGTTTTCGATGGCTGTGTCAGCTTTCAGGATCAGTTCAGTCACGTAAGCCTCTGTCCAGGTTGTTCGGACGGTGCTTAACTCGCTCAGATTTGCCAGCATGTTTTGCAGAATGGTTTTGGCCGCCATGAGCATAACAACATCTTTAAATGTGTAAATTCTTAATGACATACTCAATTGATTTTTGGTTATAAAAAAAAAACTTATCGTTAATAAGTTCCGACAATTATTTATAATAGCCAAATTTTTTGAAAAAAAGATTTGAAAAATATTGGGTTAAAGTAAAGGGAAGAAGTTTAGTCGAAGAAATGGATTCCATCCTTCGAAAGGGGATGGAATCCATTAAAATGCTTAGTGTTTTACAATTAACTTTTCGGTGAGTATTTTATCACCAATTTTAGCCCGAACAATATACACCCCATCTTTCCAATCCGAGGTCTGCACTTTTGTAGAGTTTACTTTAAGCTTGCTTGCTTTTGCTTTCAATGCCTGTGTTTGGTCGAAGACTTCCAGTTCCCATTCAATAGTATTATTTTTTTTCCCACAACTTACAATGCTTAACTCTACTGTTGCTTCTCCTGAAGCCGGGTTTGGCGACACTAGCATACGATACTCTTCTGCTATAACTACAACAAAAACGGGTTCAGATATATTTGTTGATCCACAGGCCTCTGTACTAGTTTGAATTCTGAAAACACCCGGCTCGTTAAAAATGTACATCTTACCTCCCGTTCCATAATCATACTCATTATATGACAATCCTCCGCTATCAATGTACCAAGTCCTGTCGAAATTGTTGGTTAGTCCACCATAATTGTTTACATTTTCATCATAAAAGACAATGTCCTGCCCGGTATAGATTGTATATTCTTTTTTTGCCGGTGTCCCATAGTTTGTCGTCCAAGTATATGACGTATAAGAATTAATTACTGGGTAAGGAGGCAGTCCTATCCAAAAGGATTGTTGTGGTAAAGAATATAATTCTCCCCCAATGTTTAAAACTGCTTGAACAGAAGCTACGCCCTGTGATCCAAGAGATACTAAAACAGGATTGCTTGTAGTACCATTTGGGAATGATACATTATTTCCAGTCCAATGATGGATTGTATATCCTGGAGCTAAACTTGTCACTGAAAAATTTGAATTTGAACAAAGGGTCTCATTTATATTGGAATAAACTGGTGTTGGCTGACGGATAGAGTTTAAAGTGGTTTCGGTTGGTGCTCCAGTTGGTTGAAGCCAATGGCTTAACTGGTTATTTGCATTTCCTCCTCCATTCCAAGAGAGATCGAACTTTCCATATTCCGCTCTTGGTTGATCACAATATGATTGATTTGTATTGTAGTTTTGGTTTCCTGATAATTGGCCGACTATTCTTTTGTTTTGGTCGAATATGGGAGAACCAGAAGAGGCGTGCTCAACTACACCTTCGTCAAAATTTACTAACCAATGAGAATTATTTAATCCGTTTAACCAATTACTTGTTGAAAATTGATTATTTTCAATGGAAAGCTTCATTATATCCCCTGACGGATGGTGAATACCAACTCCTGAAGATGGTGTTGCTCCAGTTCGGTCCCAACCAAGCCATACTTTTTGTCCTATCGAATTAATATCATTTATAATATTGTTCTCTAATTCTACTAAAGCAAAGTCGGTTGGGTGCCAGGCAGCTCTGAATTGAGTATCATCATAAGTTACCACATTGGCTATTGTACTGCCACTGCAGGTAGTATGTCGAAACCTGAAACGCACCAACCATTCCTCCGCTTCTTCAATTTCATCTTGTTCCAGATTCCCATTTTGCTCATTAGGATCATAAGAGTATGGTGGATAATGGTTAATATTTGGATTACCAATATCAATACAATGAAAAGCTGTAAAAATATAAGGTCTAAAATCTTGTGCGGTATTATTTAGTAAAGCTCCTGAGCATAATTCATCTCCACTTGACAAGAGTATTTGTACAACACCATCAGACTCATTACTCCAATTCACATAGCAGGCAACATCATCTGTACAATTTTGAGATTGTCCATATCCGGGATCTTGAACGGGTGCAAAAATACTTTTATATCCATGCACTACATTTTGAATTACTAATTTTGGCATTTCGGAAGATGTAATAGGAACTGATAGCTGAATAAAAACAGACTCCCCTTGAATAATATCGGTAAGGTAAGTCCTACCATGTAGGTTCTGTTTTTCAGTTACCGGACCATAGATCATTGAGCCATCCTCATTGAAAATATATAATTCAGCTCCTTTAGGAAGGTATAGTTCTGAAAATATGAAGTTCAAGGAATAGGCTTTTGGTGACGAAATTTTAAGGCTCCAAACTTCAATAGAATCTGTTTTTACCCATTTCCCGTCTTTTATTGTAATGTTAACTTCAAAACTTTTACCAAACCTGAAAGGTACATCTAATCCTTTCATTGCTTTATCCTCTTCAAGCAAAGGGGTGATATCAAAAACGGGCATCTTTTTTTCGGGAGAGTTGTTCTGGGAGATTTTTAACTTGGAGTGTTTTTCAAAGGCTTTGCCTTTTTCAAACATGTGGGTAGCGACTTGGGCAAATGAGGTTATTATTACCAAACACAAAATTAATATAACTGTAATGATTTTTTTCATGGTAGGTTTATTTTATTTGAAAGTTGATTTTTAATACTATAGCTTTAATATTTCTTTCTTTTGAGTTTGTGTTGTAATGAAAGTCCAACTTAATTTGAGTAAAATAATCGCCTTGTTGCAGAAAATTCCTCCTATTACTCACACAAAATGGTCGGGTAGCTTCACCTTCAAGAGAAACCCATGGACATTGAAGACCACCTGTTTCTTTTGTCTTTAATTTAAAGTAATTGAATATTGCAACATATTCACACCAGATGCCATCATATGGTTTTCCTAAATCTTTTTGTTTTGAATCTACAACTTGATAAACACGAAAAAAATCATCATTGATAAATTCAGGGGTGACTACAACAGTGTCTGGTGTATTATTTTTAAAAGAAAACTGGAAGGTGAAATTTTCACCCTCATTAAAAACAGAGGTTGGCTCACCATTTTCGTTTAAGAGACAGAACTTGAATTCAATGCCATCCACTTCTTTTTGGATTACCGAAGTTTCACTATCAGGAGAGATTTCCCACAACAATTCTTCGTCTTTTTCGCATCCTGCTCCTATTAAACTCAGGAACAGGAAAATAAAACTGATTTTTAAAAGAGTAGTTTTCATTGTTTTTGGTTTTTAAATTAAATAAACATATACCATTGATTACAAAAACTGCCAAAAGGTTGCTTCGGGCAAGCTATGTTTATCAACATAAAACAGACTGCAACAACAATTAAGGAAAAACAATTCATTTCCCTTTCGAAGGATGGAATCCATTAAAATGCTTAGTGTTTTACAATTAACTTTTCGGTGAGTATTTTATCACCAATTTTAGCCCGAACAATATACACCCCATCTTTCCAGTTCGAGGTCTGTATTTTTGTAGTGTTTACTGTAAGCTTATTTGTTTTAGCTTTTAATGCCTGTGTTTGGTCGAAGACTTCCAGTTCCCATTCAATCTCTTTATAGACTTTGTCTTTCTTTGTACTTTCAATTTTAATTGTTGTTTCGCCGGATGCCGGGTTGGGCGACAGAGAAAGTAGGTACTCTTGTTCTATTACCACAACATAAACCGGAGCCGATAAATCTGTAGAACCACATCCATCTCCCACACTTTCCACGCTGGTGCGTAACCGAACAGTGCCAGGCTGATGAAATATATACATTTTACCTTCATCACCGTAGTCGTATTCATCGTGATATATACCCCCATCGTCCAAATACCATGTCCAATCAAAATTCCCAACCAGACCTCCATATAAATTAGTGTTTTCGTCATAAAAAACAATATCCTGCTCCGTGTAGATTGTATATTCTTTTGCCGCAGGTTCGCCATAGGCAGTTGTCCAGATATAGGGTGAATAAGAATTAATTTCCGGTAAAAGTGGCATGCCTATCCAAAAGTTTCGCCTTGCCATTGTATATTGACCTGCTCCCGTATTGATAACCGCTTCGACCCATCCTTGTCCCGATGTAGTATTTGGCGAAACCAGTACCGGACTACTTGTATTCCCATTGGGAAAAGTAACATTATTACCGTTCCAATGGTGGATGGCATATCCAGGGGCAAGATTTGTTACTGAAAAGTTAGAATTGGAGCACAAATCATTTTCTATACCGGAATACTTAGGAGTTGGCTGTCGGACGGAATTCAAAGTTGTTGCTGTACCTGTTGGCTGTAACCAATTACTTAGACGACCGGTATCTGTACTATCTCCTGTCCAGGAACGAAATAAGCAACCGTGCCAAAATTCTTTTGTTGAGTTGCATCCAGGGAACCCAGAATTTAATTGACCCACGACTCTTGAATTTTGATCGAACACTGGGGAGCCTGATGAACCGTTTTCCAAAGTACCTTTATCCGAAGTGCCAACATCAATTTTTGTATACCAGAAATTTTGACCAGAAGATGTGCTTCCCCTAGCTGTTTCGGGTAATGCATCGTTATTGTAGGCATATTTCATCACATCACCTGAAGGATGGTGAATATATGTTCCGTTGGTAGGTGTATTTCCTGTCCTGTCCCAGCCTAACCATACTTTTTGCCCTACTGAATATGTATCATTGATTATATTATCTTCCAGTTCAACCAATGCAAAATCAGTTGTATTCCATGCAGCTCTAAAATGGGTATCATCATAAGTTACACCATTGGCAATGGTGCTTCCTCCACATGTTGTATGCCTAAATCGAAAACGAACCAGCCATTCTTCTGCTTCATCAATTTCATATTGTTCTAAAATACCATTCTCATCTGGGTCTCCATCAATATTTGGGTTACCGATATCAATGCAATGGAAAGCCGTAAGAATAAATGGTCGATAATCTTGTGCAGTATTATTTAACAAAGAGCCTGAACATAGTTCATTGCCATTCGATAAAAGTATCTGAACTACACCATCAGCTTCGTCTTGCCAAGCAGGAAAGTAACATGCTACATCCTCATTACAAGGTCCTGATTCCCCATATCCTATATCCAAATTGGAGAAAATATTTCTATATCCATGCACCACTCTTTGAATTATTAATTCTGGTTTTTCCTTTGATGTTATAGGAATAGACAATTGAATAATTGCAGATTTCCCCTGAATAATATCGGTAAGGTAACTTTTCCCATGTTGGTTCTGCTTTTCAGTTACTGGGCCATAAACCATCGTTCCGTCATCGTTGAAAATATATAATTCAGCTCCTTCTGGAAGATATAGCTTGGTGAAAATAAAATTAAGGGAATATGCATTTGGTGAAGTAATCTTAATGTTCCATACCTCAGTAGAATCTGTTTTTATCCATTTCCCATCTTTCAGTTCCAGATTTACTTCAAAACTTTTACCAAACCTGAAAGGTACATCTAATCCTTTCATTGCTTCATCCTCTGCAAGCAATGGGGCTAAATCAAAAACGGGCATCTTTTTTTCGGGAGAATTGTTTTGCGAAATTTTAAATTTTGGGTGTTTTTCAAAGGCTTCACCTTTTTCATATACTCGGGTAGGAACTTGGGCAAAAGTGGAAATTACCCCTAACAAAATCAAAATAGTAAATAGAATTGGTTTCATGATTTTTGTCTTATTTCAAAATTGATTTTAAAAGTTAATGAATCGGTTTTTAAATTTCCGAAATTAAATAGATAAGTAAATTTGGTTGAGTATTTGCCATTGGGCATAGCAACCTGCTTTGCACTTTTGAATGTTCCATGCCACTTATTCCACGCCTCCCTGTTATCTATCCATGGCACTTCAAAAATATATACTTGCTTTGGTTGAAAAGGGTAAGCGCCACGACCAATTAATTCTTGTAATACAGGCTTAATAAATGGACTACCAAGGCTTTCTCCTACTTGATTTCGTACTTCGCAGAATTCAGATAATCCAATAACGCCTCTATCAAAAGTTAATGTATCTTTTCTTTTGTTTTCCGAAGAAAATTGAAATGTAAAATTTTCACCTTCATTAAAAACCGTTG
>Ga0154413_1204_pt3 | contig 14868 bp, 7 predicted proteins | sample RifGroB2_FD_115917 | JGI IMG/M metagenome (GOLD analysis project Ga0154413, IMG submission 115917) | Bacteroidetes bacterium GWB2_41_8 | reverse complement strand
TTACTGTCATACCAGTTGCCAATTATTCGCATGATATGGAGTATGTGCTACCGGTTGCTCCGTCTCCAAACCTGAATACCCAGCAATCGATCCTGTTGTATCCTTCGCTGTGTTTGTTTGAAGGAACAATAATCAGTCAGGGCAGGGGAACGTATTTTCCGTTTTCGGTATTGGGAAATCCTGATCTCAAAGGAAAGTATGAGTTCTCATTCACGCCGGTCAGCATTAAAGGTATGGCTGAAACTCCGCTTCATCAGGATAAAGTGTGTTACGGTCTCGATTTAAGGAAATACGATGCTTCTGAATTCCGCAAAACCGGGCAGATCAACCTGAAATGGCTGATAGAAATGTACCAGGCGTATCCGCACAAAGAAAAATTTTTCGATTTCAGGCAGAGCAAACAGATGGGCAACTTCGATAAACTGGCCGGAACCACTCTGCTAAAAGAACAAATTATTGCCGGAAAATCAGAAAAAGAGATTCGTGAATCATGGGAACCCGGCTTATCTGAATTTAAAAAGCTAAGAACAAAGTATTTATTATACCAGTAAAAATATTGAATCGTCAATACGGAACATGTTATAGAAAATAATACCATTGATTTTTATTTGTAATACATTGATTGTCAATTGTTAAAAAATGATAAAATTTCAAAAAAAATAAATTGGTATTACATGTTACAAAAACACAGATTTTTAAAAAATTAATTTTTAATTTAGTCCCACGTTTGAGTGTTAATCATTTGATCCCTGTTTGATTCGTGCTGCTGATCCGGTCATTTATTTCAACACTGCTCTTTTTTTGTAATACAAATAATTTCTGTTTATGGCGAATTTTAAATTTGACCAAATATTTTATCTATTCAAAATGTAATTTTAACCTGTTTGTTATGAAAAAAACGGTAGCATTAATCTTTATTTTGTGCCTGATGGTCCAATTGACCATGGCACAAAAGCGGTCGGTTTCCGGTGTAATCCGGGAAAAATCGACCAATGAATCTCTTCCGGGCGTTTCCGTTGTTGAAAAGGGGACCAAGAACGGAGTAGTTACCAATGTTGACGGGCGCTATGTGCTTTCGGTGAGCGAAGGTGCCACGCTGGTTGTCAGTTATATTGGAATGAAAACTACAGAAGTAAAAGTTGGAGCCTCTTCAACTCTTGATGTAATTATTGAACCTTCGGTTGAGCAAGTTGACGAAGTGGTAATTGTAGGTTACGGTCAGCAAAAGAAAGCGAACCTTACCGGAGCTGTTGCTTCTGTTGATACCAAGGTTTTGGAAGCCAGGCCTATAGCCGACGTTGGCCGTGGACTGCAGGGTGTTACTCCCGGTCTTTCAGTTGTAATCCCCAGTGGTGAAATTGGCTCTGATCCAATTCTGAAAATTCGTGGTCAGTTTGGTTCAATGCAGGGCGGATCGGCTCCATTGATTTTGCTCGACAACGTGGAAATTCCATCTATTCAGATGATTAATCCTGATGATATTGAGTCGATTTCTGTATTGAAAGATGCCGCATCTTCTTCTATCTATGGTGCAAAAGCTGCTTTTGGTGTAATCCTTATTACCTCAAAAAAGGGTGCCAAAACAGAAAGTGTAAATGTATCTTATTCAGGAAACCTTTCGTTCCAGAACATTTCGAAGAAGATGGAGATGGGTGGACTTGACGCTTTGGAATATTCAGTAAGTGCCTTCGAGCGTGTTAAAGGCACTGTGGCCGGTGCTTTCTGGCAGGTAACCCGCGAAGGTTACGAAAAAGCTAAAATCTGGCAGGACAAATGGGGTAGTGTTGTACAAGCCAACGACCCTATGTTGTACGGACGCGACTGGTATGTTGATGCAAACGGTCGTAAAATTGGATTAAGAACTTACGATCCTTACGATTATATGGTTGAAGAATGGACTCCTACTCAAACGCATAACTTGTCGTTAAACGGTAAAAGTGGAAAAACTGATTACAACATTGGCTTGGGATATTTAGATCAGACCGGAATGGTTAAACCAGCCAAAGTTGATGATTTTAACCGTTACAACGGATCAATTCGTGTTGGTACTGATGTAACCGACTGGTTAAGAATTAGTGCGGGAACAATGTACTCGAAACGGAAAAAGCAATATGCTTATGCAACCAATTCAACAACTGCCGACCCATGGTTGTATTTGTATCGCTGGTCAACAATTTATCCGATGACTACTGAAGATGGCGATCCGCTCAGAAGCCCGGCATCTGAAGTTGCAGCTGCAAATACTGCATTTCAGGAAACAAACTATAATAGTTTGAACGGAGCAGTAACTATTACTCCATTAAAAGACTGGAAAATTAATTTTGATTATACCCATTCTAATCAGGAGTATATTACAAAAAGACCTGGAACACGCTATACAGCACGTGATACATGGTCGTCGGCCATTATTAAAAACGATGCTGCCGGAAACAGAATATACGTGAATGATGCAGGACAGGTCGTTCCTTCAACAACTGCCGGAGCGATGCCAGCTTACCAGTTGGCCATGAGTACTTATACCGGAAGCGGTTCAAATCCAGATCACGTTTATCGCCTGGCCAATAACGACCAGCAGAACACTACCAATCTGAATACGACTTATGATCTGAAAATCATGAATGATCATCTTTTCAAATTTATGCTTGGTATGAACAAGGTGAGCTGGGTAAGTGCCAATAACTGGTCACAGATTCTTCAATTGGTTGATTATGAGAATCCACAGTTTAGCCTGGCTTTCGGTACGCAGACAGCAGGAGGTAACGAGTATTGGGAATCACAATTGGGTTTCTTTGGACGTTTGAATTACAGCTACAAGGAAAAATACCTGATTGAAGGAAATCTCCGTTATGATGGAACTTCAAAATTCCCTACAGATTTGCAGTACAGGTATTTCCCATCTTTCTCAGCCGGATGGCGTGTAAACGAAGAGAGCTGGATGGATTGGGCAAGTGCAAAACTTGACGCATTAAAAGTTCGTGCATCATGGGGTAAAATTGGTGACCAATCGGTTCCAAATTCATTGTATGTTCCAACAATGACAGGTTTATTGAATACCTGGATTGTTTCAAATGCCCGTATTTATCAATTCGGCACTCCCGGAGCTGTTTCAACTTCAGTTACTTGGCAGGATATTACAACGCTCGATTTAGGTCTCGATGCCCGTTTTTTCAATAACGAACTTGGAGTTGCATTCGACTGGTTCAGACGCGATACTGAAAATATGATTGTTCCGCTTGAAGGTATTCCTGCAACATTTGGTACAGGTGCTCCTCAAAGCAACTACGGTTCATTGAGAACTGATGGTATTGAGCTTCAGCTCGATTACACCCACCGTTTCAAAAACGGATTGGGCATTAATTTGGTAGCGACTTTGGCCGATGCGAAAACCAAGATTACTGAATATGGAACAACCAATAGCATTAATTCGTGGTATGTTGGTAAAACTTATGGCGAAATTTGGGGTTACGAAACCGACCGTTTGTATCAAAAAGAAGATTTTGAATATGGAAGTGATGGCAATTTAATTGTAGTAAAATCTTCTGACGGTTATAATGTTAACAAGCTGGCCGATCCAACTGTGGCTACTCAGGGAAGACTTCAGGCAGGTAACTTTGTATTTGGACCTGGTGATGTTAAATTTAAAGATTTAAATGGCGACGGCGTAATTAATCCGGGAAACAGCTTAATTAAAAATGCAGAAGGAAAACCTGATTACGGCGATTTAAAAGTGATTGGTAATTCAACTCCGCGTTACGAGTACAGTTTGCGTGCTGGTGCCGATTACAAAGGATTTGATGTGTCAGTTTTCGTTCAGGGTGTTGGTAAACGCGATATCTGGGGCGATGGATTCCTTGCGATTCCAGGTTACAACTCATCGGATGGTGCAATTCCTCAGGCGATTGCAGGCGATTTCTGGAGAGAAGACCGCACCGATGCTTTCTATCCTGCACCATACAATCAGGCCGGAAGCAGCACTACTTTAAACATGCAGGTTCAATCGAGATACTTACTTAACATGGCTTATTTGCGAATCAAGAATATTACTGTTGGCTACACTTTACCAAAAGAGCTCATGAATAAAATTGATGTCAGCAAATTGCGTGTTTATGCCTCATTGGAAAATTTCTTTACATTCGACAACCTGGGAACTCTCCCGATTGATCCTGAAGAAATTAGCGGGTATTCTATGTGGAATACTTCTAACTATAATTTGGGTCGTACAGGTGTTGGTGTTCCAACTTTCAAGAGTGCGTCGGTAGGTCTTCAGTTGAACTTCTAAAATAAAAGAATTATGAAAAAATACATATTAATATTAGTATCGGTAGTTACGCTGGTCTTTACCAGTTGTGAAGATTATCTGGACCGGCCATCGCTAACTGTGATGGATGATGGAATCTACTGGACATCAGAAAACAATCTCAGATTATTTTCGAACGGTTTCTATGCAAACTACTTTGTTGGGTATAACACCTCTTTCGGACTCGACTATACCCCTTTGCGTGGCTATAATTTTGCCGACGATTTTGCTTCTTCAGGAAAACAAGGTGGATTTGAAACATTGGCTCCCGCATCAAGGACTTCTACCAGCGAAGCTGCTGCATGGTTATCAACCTATGCCGGACCAACCTGGAATTTTTCTTGGGTACGGAAATCCAATTTATTCCTTGAAAGAGTAAATACAATGAAAGAAAGTGCAATTATTAACGAAAGTGTTCATAAGCATTGGAGTGCGGTAGCCCGTTTCTTCAGAGGATACGAATACAGCCGGTTGGTAAGCGTATTTGGCGATGTGCCTTATTTTGACAAAGTAATTTTGGATACTGAACTTGATTTAATGTACAAAGACCGCGACAGCAGAACATTGGTAATGGACAAGGTTTATGATGATTTTGTTTATGTTCTGGAAAACATGCGTTTGACTGATGGTAGCGCCCAGTATTTGAATAGATATATTGCTGCCGGTTTCATTTCCCGGTTCATGATATTCGAAGGTACATGGCAGAAATATCATTTGAATAATCCTGAAAAAGCAAAAAAATACCTGGAATTGGCCGTTACTGCTGCCGACCTCGTAATGAAATCAGGAAAATATAATTTCACCAGCGATTTTCGTTCACTTTTCGGATCACAGGATCTGGCAAATAATAAAGAGGTAATCCAATTCAGACATTACGATGCCGCATTAACTGTGACTCACTCAATTGCTTCTTATTCAAATTTGTACGAAAGTCAGACCCCAGCGCCAAACTTAAAACTGGCCAAATCATTTATTTGTAACGATGGTAAACCCTATAAGTTATCAACCGTTGCCAATGCCGATAAACTTGACATCAAAAACATGGTTGCAACGCGCGATCCACGTTTTGAAGCAACTTTCTGGGATGCTCCTAAAAAAGAGTCGGCTACCTTGCTTTATGCATGTAAATTTATCGATCGCGATGGTGTGAAACAATATCCGGGACCCTACACTCCGATGTACGGATCGAGCACAAACACCAACGATGCTCCTGTGATGCGTTTGGCCGAAGTTGTTTTGAACTGGGTTGAAGCCAAAGCCGAATTGGCTACAATGGGCGGTGCCGCTGTTTCGCAGGCCGATTTGGATGCGTCTGTAAATGCAATTCGCAATCGTCCGTTAGATGCAACAGCCATTGCAAAAGGTATTAAGAAAACTGCTCCGTTAACTCTTGCAAGCCTTCCTGACGATCCGGACCGCGACTCAGATGTTCCTGCATTGATTTGGGAAATCCGCCGCGAACGCCGCATGGAATTTGTATTCGAGCATACCCGCTTGATGGATATTAAACGTTGGAAAAAGCTTGATTACATGAAGAATACCGATCCGGATAACCTTCTTGGTTTATGGGTTGATTTCCAGAAAGAATATCCTGAATGGCTTGTTGCTGCCAAGAAAGATAAACTTAAAGTTAAAAAGGCTGACGGAACAATTGTAACTTATACCGGCACAAACGGAGCCGATATGGTTGGGTATTATATTCCTGAAAATGTATCGAACCGCGATGCCTTTACCGACAGGGTTTATTTAGCTCCTGTTGGAAATAATCAGATAAGCGAATACCTGGATAAAGGTTATAAATTAACACAAAGTCCCGGATGGTAATCGCAGGTAAAGTCTATATTCAGGTAATGACTTAAAGTCACCGCCTGAATATCAGAAAAACAAAATAATCCATTAATTTCCTCATCGGATGGCCGCCAGTCATCCGATGAGTTTTTTTAGCAAACTGTTAATTCATTAGCCATGAAGCAATTATTCTTTCTATTTCTGTATTTTCTCCTGATTGTTCAGGCGCAGGCACAAACATTCCGTTTTGCGCATGTAACCGATACGCATGTTGGCGGAAGCACCGGAGCCGAAGATCTTTTGCGAACAGTAGCCGACATAAACCAACAGACCGATATCGATTTTGTGATCCTTTCAGGAGATGTTACTGAATTTGGCTCCGAAGAAGAACTCCTCGAAGCCAAATCCATTATCAGCAAGCTCAGCAAACCTTGTTACGTTACTCCCGGAAATCACGATTCGAAATGGTCGGAAAGCGGTAACAACGATTTTGTAAGGATCTTTGGTGCTGAAGGTTATTCGTTCCAAAAGAACGGATTCCTTTTTGTTGGAACAGCCAGTGGGCCGAATATGCGCATGGCTCCAGGATTGGTTCCGCGAGAACAAATGGTATTTCTTGATTCGATTTTGACGAACATGAAAGACCCGGATCAGCCTATTATTTTTGTCAATCATTATCCGCTCGACGAGTCACTCTCGAATTGGTACGAAGTGATTGACCTGCTGAAAACCCGGAATATTCAGGTAAGTTTACTCGGGCATGGGCACAACAATAAACTGTTCAATTTCGAAGGAATACCAGGTGTAATGGGGCGTTCCAATCTTCGGGCAAAAAACGAAATTGGCGGGTACAACATCGTTACAGTTACCAGCGACACCATATTTTATGCCGAACGCACTCCGGGACTTCAAACAAAACCGGTATGGTGTAAAGTTCCAATTGGCTTAAAAAATTTCAAGCACGACGCCACCAAATGGCCCCGTCCCGATTTTTCTTTCAACGCCCGATATCCGCAAGTCAAGGTAAAATGGCAGTTTCAGGATAAAAGCGATGTTGGAACCGGAATTGCGATTTCAGGAAAAACTGCAGTTTATGCCAATACCACCGGCGAAATTGTAGCTGCCGACAAAAACTCAGGAAACACAATCTGGCGATACCAAACTTCAGGTAAAATATACTCGACTCCGGCTATTAGTGGCAACCTGGTTGTTTGTGCATCAACCGACCAGAGTATTTACTGCTTAAACCTGAAAACCGGACAGTCAGTGTGGAAATTTTCAACCAGGCGACCGATTGTAGCATCGCCTGCGATTGACAGCGAAACCGTTTATATTGGTTCTTCCGAAGGTATTTTCAGGGCAATTGATTTGAAAACGGGCCAGCTAAAATGGCAATTCGATCAGGTGAAAAATTTTGTGGAATCGAAGCCGCTGGTTTATGAAGGGGTGGTTTATTTTGGGTCGTGGGGAAACACGTTTTATGCGCTCGACCAGCAAACTGGCAAGTTGCTTTGGAAACGCGAAAAATATGGCAACCGGATGCTTTCGCCTGCCGCGGTTTGGCCGGTTGCTGCCGCCGGAAAAGTATTTATTGTAGCTCCCGATCAGCGAATGACTGCGCTCGATGCCAAAACTGGCGCTGAAGTCTGGGATTCGGGAGAATATACTTGCCGCGAATCGATTGGCATTTCGAAGGACGGAAAACTGGTGTACATCAAAAATATGAAGGAAGGAAATTTCCTTGCATTTTCAACTTCTGCAAACGAGCAAACACTTGCCTGGGAATGTGAAGCCGGGCTGGGTTACGAAATCGCTCCTTCGCCAATTACTGAAAACAGTAAGCTGATTTTTGTACCTACAACCAGCGGAACCGTGGTCGCAATCGATAAAAAAACGCATCAGGTGGCATGGAAATACAAGCTTTCGAACGCCCTGATCAATGCCATTCAGCCGGTTGGCGAAAACGAGGTGCTGGTAACGGTGCTGGATGGGAGAGTGGCATCCGTTCAATTTAAATAATCAGAAATTCAATAACTGTTTGTAGTTTTGTTGCAGTTTATTCTAGCAGTTACAAAACAAAAATTACTATTTGAAATGAAACACTTTATTCACAAAATACTCTTTGTTCTTCTGGTTTTGTTTGCCGGAAATCCTATTCAGGCCCAGACTCCCGCCTTAAAAAGTCTGATGAATGAAATTCAAACAATACAAAAAAGAATGGTGCCTGATAAACGGGTTGCTATTCTCAATGTTTCTATAAAAGATACATTAAATCAGGTAATTACTGTTGAAGGAGAAACCAATCTTCCGGAAGGTAAAGAGCAGATTTTACAACTACTTAAAGCCAGCGGAATTCAATTTACCGATGCTATCAGGGTTTTTCCTGAACCATCATTGGGAGAGAAAACCTGGGCGATTGCCACGATTTCTGTAGCCAATATGCGTTCAGCACCCGATCATGCTGCCGAACTTGTTTCGCAGGCTTTGATGGGTACTCCGGTAAAAGTTCTCGAAGCAAATGATGGATGGTACCGTATTCAAACTCCCGATCAGTACATCGGTTGGGTGGATAGTCCTGGTATTGCCCTAAAAACAGAAAGCGAATTAGCCTCGTGGAAGAAAACCCGGCGGATTGTTTTTAATCGATTGTCGGGTTATGCAGTAGCGTCCCCGGCCAAAAACGCGATACATGTTTCTGATTTGGTTTTGGGCGATTTATTTGAGATGGTTACTGAATCAAAAAGTTACTTTCAAGTTAAATTTCCTGACGGAAGAATTGCATTTGTGAAAAAAGAAGAATGCATTTCATTTCAGGAATGGACAGAGCGAAAGCCTGATGTTAAGATGATTATATCGATTGCCCGACAGATGCTTGGCGTTCCTTATTTGTGGGGTGGCACTTCGAGTAAAGCGGTTGATTGTTCGGGAATGACCAAAACAGCCCATTATGCGCAGGGAATAATTCTGGCGCGCGATGCCTCTCAGCAGGCCCGTTATGGTGAACATCCTGATTTTAAAGATATACAGAATCTTGTTGCAGGTGATTTACTGTTTTTCGGACGCAGTGCACAACGGGTTACCCATGTTGGAATTTGCATGGGCGAAGGTCGCTACATTCATGCTTCAGGAATGGTTCGTATCAACAGCATCGATCCGAAGGCTTCTGATTATAATTTGTCTGACCGAAAAGCTTTGGTAGCAGTGAGCCGTGTTCTGAATTCTTTGAATACTGATGGGATTGTTCTGGTGAAGGATCATCCGTGGTATAATTAGCCATGAAAAGGAGATATGAGCGAGTGGAAGAAGGTTTGAAAATGAGAAGCAATAACTGATAACCTGAAATCAATTATAAATAATAAATCATCATTTATAACTATGAATACCCGACGCAATTTTATACGCACCACAGGATTAACAGCCATTGCCGGAGTAACCGGAATAGAAACCCTTTTTGCCGCCATGAAAAAGAAAACAGCTAAAACTTCAGGAAAAGGATTGATATTACGCTTTGTACGATACGATTTGCAGCTGAAACATACTTTTACCATTGCAAACAGTTCGCGAACTTCAACGCCCGATGTGCTTACCAGTCTTGAATTTGAAGGGGTTACTGGTTATGGCGAAGCCTCCATGCCACCGTATTTGGGCGAAAGTGTTGAAACTGCCACCAAATTCTTTTCATCACTGAATTTAAGCCAGTTCAACGATCCGTTTCAGATCGACGACATTCTGACTTATGTTGATTCTGTGATGCCCGGAAATTGCGCTGCAAAAGCTGCTGTTGATATCGCTTTACACGATTTGGTCGGTAAAATAATGGGGCAGCCGTGGTACAAAATATGGGGCTTCGATCCGGCTGATACGCCAAATACTTCGTTTACAATTGGTATTGATACACCGGAAGTTGTCAGGCAAAAAGTGGCAGAAGCAACACCCTATAAAATTCTGAAAGTAAAACTTGGACAGAAAACAGATCGGGAAATGATTGAAACGATCCGTTCTTCGACCAATGTTCCGCTTTGTGTAGATGTGAATCAGGGTTGGACTGACAAACAGATGGCGCTCGATATGATTCACTGGTTGAAGGAAAAAGGTGTGGTTTTCGTTGAGCAGCCTATGCCAAAAACTGCGATCGACGATATGGCCTGGCTTACAGAACATAGTCCTTTGCCAACCATTGCCGACGAATCGTTGCAGCGCCTTCCTGATGTGATGAAAGCAAAAGGAGTTTACTCCGGAATAAATATTAAACTGATGAAATGCACCGGAATGCGCGAAGCTCACCAGATGCTTACCCTGGCCAAATCGCTGGATATGAAAGTGATGATTGGTTGCATGACTGAAACTTCGTGCTCTGTTTCGGCAGCTGCGCAATTGTCGCCAAAATGTGAATGGGCCGATCTGGATGGTAACCTGCTGATTTCTAACGATCCATACAGAGGAGTGCAGGTGCTTGATGGAAAAGTTATTTTAATTGATAAACCGGGAATTGGAATCAGCGGGATTAAATCGATTTTCTGAAATTTACTATATTCATGCCTCGAAACTAAAACAAAAACATAATGAAACTATTTATTATTCTTACCACATTGCTATGCTTTGCAGTTACAGTTAATGCTCAGGAAAATATGACTTACCAAAAACCTTCAGGCGAGATTTTAAAATTGGTTGATTATGAGAGGGCTCCGGCGGTTATGATCGATGAGAAGAAAGAGTACATGGTTTTTACTTACCAGAACACTTACAAAACTCTGGAAGACCTGAATCAGGATGAATTGCAGTTAGGTGGATTGCGCATTAATCCGGTAACCAATATTTCCAGTTCGGTAACCTACTCGATTAATTTAAAAGTCCGCAAATTAATCGATCAAAATCTGGTGCAGGTGATGGGCTTACCCGCCAATCCGCGCATCGCCAATTTAACATGGTCACCAGATCAAACTAAAATGGCTTTTACAAATACCACCGCAAATGCTGTCGAACTTTGGGTGTTGGATGTTGCTTCGGCAAAAGCCGCACGTATTTCCGAAAAGCCACTCAATGCCAATATGGGCAGGCCGTTTAGCTGGTATAACGATAATCAGAATTTATTGGTGCGGGTCATTCCTGAAAACAGAGCCGAGCTGATTGACTTCAAAAAAAGTCTTCCTGCCGGACCGATCATCTCGAACAGCGATGGTGTGAAAGCGCCAAACCGTACTTTTCAGGATTTGCTGAAAAATAAAACCGATGAAGCCAATTTTGAGACGCTGGTCACTTCAGAATTATACAAAATTAACCTGAATGGTCAGGCTGGATTGTTCATGGGAAAAGCCATGTACGCTGGCGAAAGTTTCTCTCCTGATGGTAGTTACCTGATGATATCCACTATTCAGAAACCATTTTCATACATGGTTCCGCTCAACCGGTTCCCGTCAAAAAGTGTGGTGTTCGATTTATCAGGAAAAGAAATAAAGGTGGTAAACGAAGTTCCGCTTACAGAGGTGTTGCCCAAAGGTTTTATGGCGGTTCGTAAGGGCAGGCGTAATATGAACTGGCGTAACGACCAGCCTTCGACACTTTATTATGCCGAAGCGCTTGATGAAGGTAATCCGGAAAATAAAGTTGAATACCGCGATGCTGTTTATCAGTGGAAAGCTCCTTTTGATTCAGAAGCCGTATTGATGGCAAAAACAATTGATCGGTTTTCCGGTGTCAGCTGGGGAAATGAAACTACCGCCGTATTATACGACGACTGGTACGATACGCGCAATACCCGAACTTATTTGTTAAACCCTTCCAATCTGGAACAAGCTCCGGTGGTTATTTCGAACCGTAATTCGCAGGATGTTTATTCCGATCCCGGCCAGTTCGAAACCGTGAAAAATCAATACGGACGTGATGTTTTACTGCTCGATAAAGACAATCTTTATCTTATTGGCGATGGTTATACAAAAACCGGACAGTTCCCGTTTATCGATCAGTTCAATGTAAAAACCAATAAAACAATCAGAATTTATCAATCAACTTTTACAGACAAACTTGAACGCATCAGGTCGATAATGGATATAAAAAAAGGTGAAGTGCTGGTTCAGATTCAGTCGAAAACCGAATATCCCAATTATTATCTGCGCAATCTGAAAAAGAAAATCGCGCTTATTCCATTAACTCAATTCCCAAATCCGTTTGAAAGTATTGCCAATGTCGAAAAATCGCTGATAAAATATAAACGCAAAGATGGCGTTGAGCTTTCTGGAACGCTTTATTTGCCAGTTGGTTACGATAAAGTGAAAAAAGAAAAAATGCCATTGCTTATATGGGCCTATCCTACCGAGTACAAGGATAAAAATAGCGCCGGTCAAAGCACTTCCAACCCTAATGAGTTTACTTTTCCGTACTACGGATCGTTTGTTTACTGGGTCACCAAAGGTTATGTGGTGCTGGATGACGCTGCTTTCCCGATTATTGGTGAAGGCAAAACTGAACCCAACGATAGCTTTATAAGTCAGTTGGTTGACAATGCCGAAGCTGCTATTAACGCGGTAGATTCGCTGGGATATATCGATCGGAAAAAAGTGGCTGTTGGCGGACATTCTTATGGCGCGTTTATGACTGCCAATCTTTTGACGCACAGTAATTTGTTTGCCTGCGGAATTGCACGTAGCGGAGCCTATAACCGAACATTAACACCATTCGGATTTCAGCGTGAACAGCGAAACTACTGGGAAACGCCTGAAGTTTACAATACCATGTCGCCATTTATGAATGCCGATAAGATGAAAACCCCACTTTTGCTGGTTCATGGCGAGGCCGACAATAATCCGGGAACATTTACGCTGCAAACCGAACGCTATTTTCAGGCATTAAAAGGTCTTGGAGCTCCGGTTCGCATGGTTTTGCTTCCAAAAGAATCGCACAGCTATGTGGCAAAAGAGAATATCCTTCATTTACTTTGGGAACAGGATAGGTTTTTTGAGAAATATTTGAAGAAATAGTAATTGTAAGTTGCTTGATGCCTGACTGATAGCGAAACGCTTGTGTAAAACAAAAAGATTCCAACTCACCCGAGAGTTGGAATCTTTTTGTTTTGTAACCTTTCCTTAAAATGTCGGATGCGTAGATGGTTTTACTTTAAAAAACATTTTCTTTGGGTAACCAAATTTTAAACCTATGATCATGAAGAATCAATTTTTCCTTCTGACTTCCTTCCTGTTATTATTCGGTGTCAGTCAGAGTCTGGCTCAATCTTCCAACACATTGTGGTACAAGCAGGCTGCCCAACATTTCGAGGAAACGTTGGTACTCGGAAATGGCAGGGTGGGAGCATCGGTTTTTGGAGGGGTGCAGTCCGATAAAATTTTCCTGAACGATGCCACACTTTGGTCGGGTGGGCCGGTTGATGCCAACATGAACCCTGAAGCGTATAAAAATATTCCTGCCATTCGCGAAGCGCTGAAAAACGAGGATTACAAACTGGCCGACGAACTTAATAAGAAAATTCAGGGACGTTTTTCTGAAAGTTATGCTCCGCTCGGAACTTTATTTGTCGAATTTAAACATGAAGGCGAGGCACAAAATTATCGTCGTCAGTTAGATATTTCGCAGGCAATTTCGGAAGTTGTCTATGAAATTAACGGAGTTAAATTTACCCGCGAATATTTTATTTCTTATCCCGATAAAATGATGGTAATCAGGATTAAAAGTAGTAAGCCAGGCGCCCTTAATTTCGGAATAAAATTCCAAAGTCAGCTGAAAAATAAAGTGTCAATAGCTGACAATACACTGAAAGCTTTTGGTGTTGCGCCAACCAAAGCAGAACCCAGCTATCGCGGCGACATGAAGGATGCGGTTGTTTTTGATCAAACGAAAGGAACCCGTTTTTCGACCATGGTCAGGATAAAAAATACCGACGGCAATCTTACTTCCGGCGATCAGTCGATTGAACTTTCCGGAGCAACCGAAGCGCTGGTTTTTGTTTCAATAGCTACCAGTTTCAACGGGTTCGATAAGAATCCGTCAACAGAGGGTCTGAATGCTGAATTAATTGCCGCAGATCAGTTAAAAAAAGCGTTTCCAAAGTCATTCGAAAAGCTTAAAAAGTCGCATTTGGAAGACTTCCAGAAATACTTTGCACGTGTTAGTCTGAATTTGGGCAAAACCGATGCACCTGATTTACCTACCGACGAACGCCTGAGAAGATACGCAGAAGGAAAAGAAGACAAAAATCTGGAAGTTCTTTATTTTCAGTTTGGCCGTTATTTGCTGATCAGTAGTTCGCGTACACCGGGGGTTCCGGCCAATTTGCAGGGAATCTGGAACCCACACCTTCGTCCGCCGTGGAGCAGCAATTATACTACCAACATCAATGCTGAAGAAAATTATTGGCTGGCCGAAAATACCAATCTTTCAGAAATGCACCATTCGTTGCTAAGTTTCATCAAGAATCTGGAAACAACCGGAAAAATTACTGCTAAAACATTTTACGGGGTAAATGGCTGGGCTGTTTGCCACAATTCGGATATATGGGCCATGAGCAATCCGGTTGGCGAATTTGGACAGGGCGATCCGGTTTGGGCGTGCTGGAACATGGGCGGAACATGGCTTAGCACACATTTGTGGGAGCATTATATTTTTACCGGCAACAAAAAATTCCTGAAAGAAGAGTCTTATCCATTAATGAAAGGTGCTGCTCAATTCTGTCTGGAATGGATGGTTGAAGATAATAAAGGCAAGCTGATCACTTCGCCTTCCACATCGCCCGAAAACAAGTATAAAACTCCGGAAGGTTATGAAGGCGCTACGTT
>Ga0154413_1061_pt3 | contig 14873 bp, 12 predicted proteins | sample RifGroB2_FD_115917 | JGI IMG/M metagenome (GOLD analysis project Ga0154413, IMG submission 115917) | Bacteroidetes bacterium GWB2_41_8 | reverse complement strand
CCAAACTGGTGAAATAGACTGAACCTTTAAAATGGTAAGAAAAAGACTCTGCCTGATGTGAAAACTTCAGCAGAGTCTTTTTAATAAACCTGAATTATGCAAATCAACTACCAGAAAAATGGATTCAAAAGCCTCCTTGTCTAACAGATTCTTTTCGATGATTTCGAAGAAACCCTGATTTAAAATTATTCCTTGTTTCTAAAATAATACCTGAAACCAACTACTGTGTAGAGGAAACTCCGTTCTTTAACCCCATCATAGGTCGGTTCTATTTCTATATGCAAGCCTGTGTTTTCCAAAATCTTGGAAGTATTAATTTTAAATCCTATTGGGATCATAATGCCATATTGAGAACTTGGAGAACCGCCTATGCCTGCGTAAATGCTGTGTTTTTCGGTGTTGGTAAAATTATAATATACCGCTACTTCGGGTTTCGCATTATTGTATGGCATGCTTCCATACATCCTTAATTCACCCCAGAATCGGGTCGAAAAATCAAAGCCTACCCCAATTTTCGAATATTGTTTTGACGTGTAATACGATGCACTGAATTGTCCGAAAGATTTAATTGTAAGCAAAATAAACAATAATGTGCAAACAGGAAATATTCTTGTTTTCATAAGTACCATAGAATTGAAATTTATTGTCCATTTACATTCAGGGTTATTGCTTTATCCAGAACCGCATAATGCCAGTATTATATTCTGTCCCATCTCCGTCCGTATTGTCTTCGTATTGAACAATAGATTCACCAGCATCTTCATCATTATTATCAAATGTATGCTTTACAGATAGGGTAGAAGTCGTGTTATCGTCATATTTTGTGGTAATTGTTGTAGTAATTTCGGTTGGAGTATCACCACCTGAATCTTTTTCCATCCAATGATATTTCATGTCCAAGCCATAGCGATCCTTATACCATCTTAAAATTGGAATATTTAAGTTTTTTGTACGAAGATCAGAATAGAAAACATATCTGCTGATCCACCCATCGGAACTTAGTATTTTTGTTAAAGAGCTAGCTACTGGTGCGCCAGTTCCTTTATCTATGTAAGCAATTATTACAGTAAATTCTGGTTTTCCTGCAGGCCATCCTTCTACTTGTCTAAATGCATCTTTACTTACAAAACGCCCTTGCCACAATATGTCACTTCCTGATTTTAAATCTCTGTCATAACTGATTGCAAGAGATTTCAATTGAACTGACTCATCGTTTAAGTCATTAAATTCCTGCGAAGATGGAAAATAATAGGCATAATGATTGTTTTTAAAATAAATAGAATTTTGAGTCGATTTCAAATTGATATCATGGTATTGTAGTCGCTCATTTAGACTAATCACAATCACTGGTTTAATAGGTTCTTCTTTAGCACTTATTTGAGTTGTATTTCCATTTGAGTCATACGCAGTTAAAAATGACGTTGTCTTTTCATCATAATCTGAAGGTAAAAATGTAACAAGTATTTCTTCACTTGCTGCATCCCAATTTTCAGCGCTAGAATTAAATGTTTCAGGAATTGATATTTGTAATAAAGGATATTTAATAATCAGTGAGTCTAAAAATGCATTATTCGTGCTTGATGCCGATTTCAATGTATTATTATTAATACTACTCAAGAATGAGTATAGAGTTTTTGCCGAATTAGCTGATTTTGTAAGAATTTTATTTTCATAATTTGAAGCCAATAGAATATCATAATCACCATCAAATTGCTTTATTGCTTCATTTTTTATAAATAAACGAAAATCAACATCAGATAATCCTTTCGCAACAGTTTTAGTAAAATTAGCTAAGTCCGAATTATAGTCTGGTGTTAATTTAATAAGCATCTTGTCATTACCGATTTCTTCTTTATTACACCCTGCAACTAAAACTATCGAAAGAAAAAATAAATAGAAGTTGAAATGACTTACAAATAATTTGAGAATTTGATGTTTTTTTTGTTTCGAATTCATGATGTTTTTTGTTATAGTACTAAACACTAATTTCACGAACCGAATTTTACCCTATTTTAGCATCGTGCAAATTACCACATAAGGCCGACCCGTTGAAAGATGGAGAAGCTCCAACTTCTGGCCGCACCGGCGGGCCATGCCCGGCAGAATTTCGACTCTCGGCAGGGAAATGTAACCCGGTGCGGCCTACTTCACGAATTTATTGATGCTCATATTTTGGACATAATTTTGGCATGATTGAAAAATGTTGTTGCCGTTCTGATTTATAAATGTAAATGGGTAATCAATTCCGAAAGTTTCCTAATCCTTCACTGAACAAGCGTTCTTAACGATTATCTTCAAATAGGGAACAAAATCGAATATTATGTGCAGCTAATCTATGGAATAAATCCTTAATAACAAAATATATTTTATCCCCCCCCATTTAAATATTTGTATCTAATTGTGATGCAGGGAATTATAATATACATATTTAATAACATGCGTAAAGCGATGAAAATAAACTAAAAATGAGGGTTACCTTTTGCCTTTTTCAGGAATTAATCTGTTAGTGTTTGTGGCACTTCAGCCGAATATTCGTTCCAGAAGCTGTTCTTTAAACTGTTCTGAAACAGGCAATTTGTGAGAACCAATCTGAATGAGGTTTCCTTCGATGTGATCGATTTTAAGGAGATTAACGATTGTTGTCCGGTGTACTTTCATGAAAGACAATCCTTGCAGTTTTTCTTCCCAGCTTTTCATGGTTCCGTGTACCACCAGCTTTTTATCTGAACAGTGGATGGTGACGTAATCGCCGCAGGATTCGACAAACAAAATATCGACGATGCAAATCTGGTAAATGCGACGATCGGATTTCACGGTGATTTTTCCCTGACCGGATGGAGTGGATTTAGCGTTGAACCGGTCTTTGGCCTTGTTTACAGCCTTGCAGAAACGTTCAAACGAAAAAGGTTTCAGCAGAAAATCAACAATTTCGAGGTCGAAACCATCAATTGCATATTGCGGATAAGCAGTGGTGAAAATTACCAATGGAGGATGAACCAACGAACGCAAAAAACTAACACCCGACATTTCGGGCAGATTGATGTCCAGAAACATCAGGTCGATGCTGTTCTTGTCGATAAATTCCTGGGCAGAAAATGCATCGTGAAAAGTTCCCATGCAGGTCAGACCCGGGCAAAGAGCAATGTCGCGCTCTAAAATTGATTGGGCAGCAGGTTCATCTTCAATAATGATACAGTTCATTGTTCTTTTTAACAGTTGGGTTCAGATTCCAAATAATATACAAAATACGGCATTTTGTTTTTCAGTAATCAGCATTAATTAAAAAAGTTACAGAGAACCAGTAAATTTGGTTAATTTTAAATACACAAAAACGAATTCAATTATGGAAACAAATTGGACACAGGCACTTCAACCCTTATTTCAGCAATACGGAAAACGCAAACACCCGCTCGATTACCAAAACCGTTATCAATTGGTTGTGATGGTTATCCTCTCGGCGCAGGATTCTGATAAACACATCAACGAACTGGCTCCGGCTATTTTCGCTGCATATCCAACCTTGAATTCGCTTTCTCGTGCCACCGAAGCAGATTTACAAAAGCACATTGGTTCGGTCAGGAACTGGGGCAACAAAGCCAAATGGCTGCTGAAACTTGCCCAAACCGTTGGCGAAGACGAAAATATTCCAAAAACGATGGATCAGTTGACCAAATTACCCGGACTTGGCAGAAAATCGGCCAACGTGATTATCCGCGAATCGGGCGATGTGGCTGAAGGCGTAATTGTCGATCTTCACGTTTTGCGCGTTGCCCCACGATTGGGAATTGCTGACGAGGCCGATGCCACCAAACCCGAAAAGGTGGAAAAGAAAATCATGGCTGCTGTTCCTTCAGAATTCTGGAATGAGTGCGGAATGGCAATTTCATTTTTGGGAAGAGAGCTTTGCCGTCCGACCAATCCGAAATGCGGGGAATGCCCAATGAACACCATCTGTCGGTATTATCAAGGTTCGAAACATTAATCCCGTTATTTAGTCAGTTCCACTTTCATCTCCAGATGAAATATGCCGTCTTTTTCCTGATAATCAATAGAATGTCGATCAGGATAAAGAAGATTTAATCGTTTCTCCACATTTGGTATCCCAAGGCCTCCGTTATTTTCCGAATTCGTTTTCTCTCGAAGTGCAATCTGATTTTCGGTATTGAAAATCAGATTTTTGCCGTCGTACCTGATGAAAATCCGGATTTTTCCCGGATTTTTCCCGACTCCGTGTTTGAAACAGTTTTCGGTCAGAGGCAATAATAGCAGCGGTGCAATATTTACTCCTGAAAAACTCCCTTCGGTAACAAAAAGGATGCTTGTAATTTCCGGATTCACCCTTTCTTTCTGCAATCCGATATACGTCCGGATGATTTCCACTTCTTTTTCGAGCGGAATGGTTTCGCTCGAAGTGTCGTACAAAACATAGCGCAGAAAATCTGAAAGTTGCAAAATCACTTCAGGAGTGCGTTCGTCGTTTTGCGATGCCATCGAATAAATGGTGTTCAGGTTATTGAACAGGAAATGCGGGTTAATTTGTCCTTTCAGCGCCGAAAGTTCGTTGCGTGCCGCATCGCGGTTGGCAATCAGCATTTCGAGATATTTCATAACCAGAAATACCAGAATGGAAGTCACCAGGTAAACCTTAAAAATAAGTACCAATTCCCAAATCCTGAAATATGAGATGTAATAAAGACTTGGGAAAAGCTTGTCGATAAAGAAATTGAAGATGGAATAATTCGCTAAAACGGCTACCGGTAATAATATAACAATGCCAAGCAGATATTTCATAAACTCACTTTTGTTGAGATACCTGATGAGTAAAAATTTCAGGTTAAAATAAACAGCTCCAATAATGGTAAGGTGAAAAACCAGCACATAAAGGAAATTTTTCACAAAATACTCCATAAAAACCTGCACATCGTCTTTATTTCCATTGGGTTGGATGACCTGAACGACTACATAACCAATCGGGATCAGGAATAAAACTGATGGTATTACTTTCACCCAAAGTTTGAATTTCCGGACCAACCAGATAAATGGTAATGCGCAATAAATAAGCAGGATTGAATTAATCATCAGTATTAAATCCCAATCAACCTCGAGCGATTGAATCACTCCTGAAGATTCAACGCCAGGATTCAGGAATACATACCAAAAATTGAACGAAACAAACCAGAATATACAATGTGCAATATTGAGGAGCTGCTTTTTATACTTTATTAAATTCATGGCAGAAGTTTTAGTTTATTCGGGTTAAATGTAACATCGCAGGCTGGTCGTCCCAGTCGATAAACCTTTTTTGGTGCGCATAGCGTTCAATCATTTCGGTCAAATCTTCAGACGAGGCGGTCAGCAAAAGCCGATTGGCTTCTTCCACCCAACGGTATTTAATCCTGACACGTTTGTCTTCAATCATACTTTTCATGTATTCGGCGCCCAGCCACGATATTTTTAGCTTTTTGTTCTGAAAAGTAATTCGTGCCAGCGTATGAACGGTAAAGTAATTCTCCCTCGCCATCCGGTTTTTCTGAATAGCCGATATTTCGCGGGGGCTGAAATCACCGTACAAGGCGCCGTTTATCCTGAAAAGTACTAACCGAAACTGGTATTGCGCTGAATCCGGATGATTGCCAATAAGTTTTACAACGTAATGGTTTTGAGGTTTGAAAACCGATGAATCTTTGCCCTGTTTGGTCTTCAATTTTTCTTCGGAAATGAATTGTTTGATTTCCCAGACAGAAGTGGTATCAGTCAATTCCCAATGACTGCTGTTTTTTTCAATCGAATCCTTTTTTGATTGAATCGGTTGTACCGACCAGTTCCCTTCAATTTCGGGAGCAAGCGCAACATTCTTATCGAGGTAAAAAGGGTTCAGCGAGCAAATCATGATAAAATCGGTGCATCCTGAAATGAACAGGAAGATGCCGGAGACGATCAGTAGTTTTCGTAGTTTCATAATAGTTGGTTTTATATTCTGAATCGAAGATCGACAGAATAAAACTGACTATGAATTTTTTTCGATGAATCTCCCCGTTTTTTCGATGGAGAAGGGATTGGCTCTATCTTTTCCAGTTTTTCGCTACATTTGAACTAGGTAAAAGTCAAATAAACGCTAAACAGATGTTAACGTCAGAAGAACTGAAAAGCATAATTGAAAGTGGCGAAGGCTACAACGTCGAGTTTAAGGTTCGCGTACCCAATAAGGTCAAAGAACTTACCGAGGAGGTTTGTGCTTTTGCCAATGCGGCTGGTGGAGTGCTTGTAATTGGGGTATCTGACAACAATATCATTCAAGGGATAAAAATTGACAATACAAAAAGATCTGCCATTCAAGATTCAATAAATGATATCAACCCTCATCTATACTGCCCTCTTTATAGCGTTGTTGTTGAAGGAAATGAGGTTTGGGTGATTGAAGTTCCATCCGGTCCACAGAAACCCTATACACTTTCAGGCGCAATTTATGTTCGTCAAGGACCCAACTCGCAGAAAATTACCTCAGTCGAACAAATGCGTGATTTCTTTCAGCAAACCAATAGAATTTATTTTGACGAAGGTTCATGCAAAGAATTTGACATTGAAAAAGACATTGATTCCATTAATTTTGAAGAATTCAGAATTAATGCCGGTTTATCTCAAGCTGTAAGCCGGGCACAAATTATCCGCAACTTAAAACTGACTTCACCAAACGACACATTTAAAAATGGAAGTGTTCTGTTTTTCGGTTCTGCTCCTGAAAAATTTTTCGAAAAAGCGGTCATTAGATGTGTCGCATTTGAAAGTACCAATAAAAACCAGATCATTGACGATAAGGTTTATGGCGGACCATTAATGCAGCAGTTTCATCTGGCCATGCAATGGTTAAAAGGGAAACTGAATATTCGTTACGAAATAAAAGGTTCAGGTCCGCGGGATGAAATTTGGGAAATTCCTGAAACTGCCTTTAAAGAAGCCATTATCAATGCTCTGTCCCATCGCGATTATTACGATAAAGGTGCACGAATTACGATTGAATTATTTACAGACCGGGTGGTGATTACCAATCCCGGAGGTTTGGTGAGTGCAATAAGTCCAAAAGATTTTGGGACGAAGAGTCATAGTCGGAATCCTTTAATATTCGGATTGTTTGAGCGTATTCACATGGTCGAACAAATTGGTTCGGGAATCGGTAGAATTCGGAACGAAATTGAGAAAAGCGGACTTCCTTCGCCTGAATTTAAAACAGAAGGGATGTTTACAGTTACTTTTAATCGGCCAGAGAAAGATTTTCGTAAAGATAATTTGGAAGAAACTAGGGAGAAAACTAGGGAGAAAACTAGGGAGAAAATTGTTCGCTTAATTAAAGCAAACAGTAGTATCACCATAAATGAACTGGCATCAGAGATTGACATTACAGAAAAGGGTATTGAATATCATTTAAAGAAACTTAAAGAAGATAATATTATTCAACGTGTTGGATCTGATAAAGATGGGAAATGGGTTGTTATCAATTAAAGATTCAAAAAGTGAGAACCCACGAATGACTTAATACCCTTTCCTATTTTTCGCTACATTTGAAACTTAAAAATTGAAAATTAACCAAAACCAATGATGACCAGAACCCTTACTCTTTGCCTGATTTCAGGCATCTTGATGAGCTTTTCAGGAGTGAAAAACAAGCAGAATACCGAAAAGAAAGTACAACGTATTCACGATAAATGCCTGACTGTTGATACGCATTGCGATACTCCAATGCTTATGATTAGACCGGGCTTCAACATTGGAGACGAACACGAGTCGCCCAAAAGCCGCGTTGATTTGCCGCGTATGAAATCGGGCGGACTGGATGCCATGTTTTTTGCTGCGTTCACCGGGCAAAAACCTCGCACCGAAGAAAATTATTCGAAAGCCTATTCCATTGCCTATCAAATGATCGATTCGCTCCACTTGGCGGTCAGTCTCAATAGTGATTTTGCAACACTGGCGCTAAAAGCAGGCGATTTGGCCAACATCGAAAAAACCGGGAAACGGGCTGTTTACATTGGTATGGAAAACGGATTTCCGCTGGCAAAAGATATTAACCGAGTAGAAGAATATTACAAAAAAGGAGTTCGCTACATCACGCTTTGCCATTCGTACCACAACGATATTTGCGACTCGTCGAGCGATGCCGCGCCTGCCGAGCACAACGGAGTGAGCGATTTTGGCAAACAGGTAATTGCCGAAATGAACCGCCTGGGAATGATGGTCGATGTTTCTCATGCTTCGGACAAATCGTTTTTCGATGCTGTTGAGCTTAGCAAAGCTCCGGTAATTGCGTCGCACAGCTCGGTTCGGGCAGTGGCAAAACATAACAGAAACATGACCGACGAGATGATTAAAAAACTTGCCGAAAAAGGCGGGGTGATTCAGATTTGCCTGTTGGACGACTACATTAAGGAACCAGATACAACTTCCGTCAAATTCACGAGAATGAAACAGGTTATGAAAAAATACCGTGAAGGAGCGGGAAAAATGACCGAAGCCGAGCGCGAAGCTTTATCGAAAGAATGGAATGAAGTGGAAGCAATGAATCCGGAACTACTTCCAACGGTAAAAGATATGGTTGACCATATTGATCACGTTAAAAATCTGGTGGGCGTTGACTATGTGGGAATTGGCAGCGATTTCGATGGCGGCGGCGGCTTGCGCGATTGTGCCGATGTGAGCCAGTTTCCGAACATTACCCGCGAATTGCTCCGGAGAGGATACACCGAAAAAGAAATCCGCAAAATATGGGGAGGTAACCTTTTAAGGGTTTTCAGTGAGGTTGAAAAATTTGCCGGGAAATAAAGAGGCACTTAGAAAATTGAAGCCTGCGTTTCGGTAGTAAACAATTCCAGAAATTTCATTCCCCGAATTGAATTGCCTTTTTTATTCAGAAGGGGACTCCAAACCGCGATGCTGTATTTATTTGGATGAATGGCTATGATTCCGCCACCGACACCACTCTTTCCCGGCAATCCAACCTTGAAGGAAAATTCTCCGGCTTCATCATAAAAACCACACAATTGCATTATGGCGTTTATTCGCTTCGACTTGCTTGTGCTGATAATCCGTTCTTTCGTATAAGGGCAGACGCCATAATCAGCCAGAAAAAGAAAAGTTCGTGAAAGTTCTTTGCAGGTCATTTCTATTGAGCAGAGATTGAAATAGAAATCAAGCACATCATCAATATCATTTCTGATGTTTCCAAACGATTTCATCAGATTAATCAGTGCTGCGTTGGTAAATCCAACCGACTTTTCCGAATCGGCAATCCTTGACGAATAGTCAATTTCCTGTATTCCTGAAATTTTTCGTACAAACTCGATAAACTGCTTTTTGGGTTCTTCAAAGTGGCTGACTAAAATGTCAGAAATCACCAGCGCTCCGGCATTTATCAGCGGGTTCCGGGGTATTCCCCGGTCGTATTCAAGCTGAACAAGCGAATTGAATGGAGTTCCTGAAGGTTCGACACCCACTCGTTCCCATAATTTCTCGTCTTCAAGCTTATAAGCCAGCACCAGCGCAAGCACTTTGGCGATACTTTGTACCGAAAATTTTTCGTCGGAATCGCCAAAGCTGTAATGATGATCTTTTAAAGTCGTAAGATGTACTCCAAACTTCGTTGTATTTACGTTTTGCAATTCAGGAATGTAAGATGCGACCTTCCCCTGATCTTCTGAAATCTCCAGTCCGTTGTATATTTTTGAAAATAGCTTGTTGTAATTCATTGCTGTTTGATGTTGCGATGATGCAAATTCCGGATAAATATTTCTGTAATCTGGAGCAACAAAGATCGTTTGAAAGAAACTGAAAAAAACTGCCATTTGTCGGTATTAATCAATTTTCAGGAGAAGTGGCTTTTACATACTATGAGGAAAAAGAAAGAGCGACCCTTTCGGACCGCTCTTTCAAAATATCAGTTTGAATTCGATTATTTTACGATTTCCTTAAATTTTGCTTCGTCGAAATATTTGGCAAACTCCATATCAGTAGCTGCTGTTTTTTTCAATTCCGGGTTCATTTTAATAGCTGTTGCAAGGCTTTCGTACATCAGGTTTTCTTTTGCTGTGCGAGCTCCAACCACTGCTTTAAAGTATTCTTTCCAGTAGCAACCTTCCCAGGTACAACCTTCAAGCGATTTTAATGCTCCGTTGTTATCGCCTGCAAGAATTTTAGCCAAACCGGTGTTTGGTGAATCAGAGTCGTTGAAGTATTTAACAGCTTTTGCATAGTCGCCTTTAATAATGCTTAAAATACCAAGGTTGTTGTTTACAGCATCGCCGGCACCCGAAGCAGCTCCGAATAAAACTTCAGCTTTTGCCAAATCGCCTTCTTTCAATGCACATACACCCAGGTTGTTTTTAATGATTGGCTCATTGTTGTTCAACTTTTCAGCTTTTTCGAACAAGCTTTTTGCATCAGCATATTTTTGTTGTTTTACCAAAACCATTCCGGCGTTGTTGAAACCTCTCCAGTCGTTCGAATAAATCTTCATGAACGAATTGTAGATAGCCAGTTGTTTGTTCAGGTCTTTGGTTAAAGTGGCAGCATAAAGCAATTCAGCAGGATTCAGTTTCGAAGGATCTGAATCGGCCAAAGCAGCAATTTCTTCGTCTGATTTTCCAATCAGCTCAATACTGGTGGTGAATTTTGAACGACGTAACTGTGGTAAAATTTCGCTTGCAACTCCTGTGAAAGCAGCTGAAAGGTTTTTGATTTCGCGTTCACGAACTTCAGGATCGGTGTACATCGAAAGCACACGAAGGATCAATTCTTTGTCCTGAATATTTGATTTGCCCATCAGTTCTTTGAAACCATCCCAATCTTCAGGGGTGAATTTGGTTTTAAATTCTGCTTCAACTTCAGCTTTTTTCAATTCTTTGGTTAAGAATTTTGAAGAAGCTGCCTGACGCTGTTCGGCCAGTTTAGTATTTAAATCCAAAGCTCCGTCGGGTGAAGCGTAAGAAGAAACCTCCATACTTTTCAGTTTTTTCTTTGGATCTTTAGCAATTGCCTTATTATATTCATTCAATTTTGCAATATCGCCTTTAGTTAATTCACTAGGACGAATTTCAGCTTTGTTGATCAGGTAAAGAATATCAGCAGTATATTCATCAGGAACAATACGTTGGAAAGCGTCGATGTTTGGATCGTATTTCCCGGTGGTGTTTTTTTCGCGCTGAACGCCAATAATTGGAGTTGGGTAGTTAACAACCAAAGTTGATGTTGCAACTACACCTTTTGCCAGTGCAATTGGTGCGAAATCAACACTCTTGGCACCTTGTGAAGCGGTAATCCGAAGCTCGAGATTCGATACACGCATCGCTTCGGCATAAGGAACTGCATCTTTGTAGGCAAAGCTTCCGCCACCCGACAGGGTAATCACTTTGTTGTTGGCTTTTACTTTTTCGCCCTGAAGTGTTACAGGTTCAAAAGCTTTTTCGCCACCGTCGTATTTCAAAACGGGAGTTGCTACCAGCGTTACTTTTTTGGCAAAGTACTTAGCTGGGAATTTTCCGTCGATCGCCAGGTCAACATTTCCGGCGTGTGTCTCAAGAATTTCAGGAGTGGTTTTAAAGTCAATCAGGTTTGCATTCTTCTTCATTTTCTGCAAACTTGCACAGCTGCTAAACAGTACAGCTGCCAAAACAAAAAGAGCAAGTGGTTTTAAGTTAATGCGTCTCATAATGTGTCGATATTAAATTTGAAATTGTATTAAATTCTGTTAATGTGCCCAAAAATAGCATTATTTTTCCATGTCTCATAGCAGAAAGCCGCTTTTCGGATACGATTTTTCACAAAAACAATCTTGTTATTCCTTTATTATATTGCTTGTTAAATATTAAATTGTCTATTTTTTCAAAATCTTCGGGCTTGTTTACAAAATCTATACCATTCGTATCGATTACCAAAACCGGAATGTCATTTTGCTGCTTAAAATAGCCAAAATAACCCTGTGTGATTTTTTCGAGGTACTCTTTGGTAATATATGTTTCGTAATTTCTCCCGCGAAGAGCAATATTCTTCAAAAGCAGATCGGTATCCTTGTGAAGGTAAACATACAAATCGGGCTTTGGCATTTTGTCATAAATAATGGTAAAGAACTGTCGGTACAAATTATACTCGTCTGGCTGTAGCGTGTTTTGAGCAAAAATAAGCGATTTCATAAAATAGTAGTCCGAAATGGTAAACGTACTAAACAGGTCGAAATGACTTAGTTCGCGGTTCAGCTGATTGTAACGCTCTGCCAAAAAAGCCATCTCGAGGGGAAATGAATACTGATCCTGATTGGCATAGAATTTTGGCAGGAACGGATTGTCGGCAAATTGCTCCAAAACGAGTTTCGCCTGGTATTTTTTACTGATCATTTGCGCGAGTGTCGTTTTGCCTGCGCCTATATTTCCTTCAATCACCAAATAGTTTAAGCTCATAATCAGGACATAAAAAAATCCCGGAGATTATTTTCCGGGATTTTAAAAGTACAATATTTTGTGCTAATTGAAATGACTTTTTAATGGGTTATTAGTGCAGGAATTTGACTTGAAGTCAATCCGCACTGCCCCAACGAAGTCGCAGGCAATTACATTTTCATATCCAAATGATAAAATACAAACGACCAGATGTCGGTATATTCTTCAATTACCTTGGCAGTTGGCTTTCCGGCGCCATGACCAGCTTTGGCATCGATGCGCACCAAAAGCGGCAGCTTGTTTTTGCTGTTTAATTCCTGAAGGCGAGCCATGTATTTAAACGTGTGAGCCGGAACTACACGATCGTCGTGATCGGCTGTTGTTGCAAGTACTGCAGGGTAGTTGCCATTTTCTTTAATGGTGTGATAAGGCGAATAATTATGCAGGTATTTAAACATTTCTTCGCTGTCTTCGCTCGATCCGTAATCGCCTGCCCAGGCCCAGCCAATGGTGAATTTGTGAAACCGAAGCATATCCATTACCCCAACCGCGGGCAAAGCAACTTTAAACAAATCGGGCCGCTGATTGGTAACTGCACCAACCAGTAATCCACCATTCGATCCACCCTGAATAGCCAGTTTTTCGCTTGAAGTATATTTCTGGCTGATCAGGTATTCGGCTGCCGCGATAAAATCGTCGAACACATTTTGCTTTTGCAGTTTGGTTCCGGCTTTATGCCATTCTTCGCCATACTCGCCACCACCACGAAGGTTTGCGACAACAAGTACTCCCCCTTTTTCGATAAACGCCATGCGCGAAGCCGAAAATGCAGGTTTCTGGCTGATATTGAATCCGCCGTAGGCATACAAAAGAGTTGGATTATTGCCATTCTGTTCGATTCCTTTTTTATGAACGATAAACATCGGGATCTTCGTACCATCTTTACTGGCATAAAATTCCTGTTTCACCACAAAATCTTCAGGATTGAATTTTATTTCGGGCCTGAAGTGCAGTGCTGATTGTTTGGTTTCGAAATCGTATTTGTAAATCTCGCCCGGAGTATTGAATGACGTATAGCTGAAATAAGCGGTGGTTTCGTCCTTCTTTCCGGAGAAGGCGCCTACAGTGCCAATTCCCGGTAGCTGAACCTCATGATCTAAAACACCATCGTACGAATAAACTTCTACTTTGCTGCGTGCATCGCTCATGTAATTAACAACCAATTTGCCGGCAATCAGGCGAACCGATTCGAGCACATCATTTTTCTCCGGAATAATATCCACCCAGTTGGCTTCTTCCGGTTTGCTTGTATTGATTCGGATTAAACGGTATTTGGGCGCTTTGTAATTGGTAAGCACGTAAAGTTCGTCGTCAATATTTTCAACGGCATTAAATTCGAACTCGTAACTGTCCATCAGGCTTTTAAACCCGCTGTTGGCTTTATTAAGGTCTTTAATGTCAAGCGCATTGCCGTGAGTTCCTCTGCTTTTCGAAACCAAAAGGAAACGTTTGTCGTCGGTTAATCCCGCTCCAAACATTTGTTTCGGATTGGTCAGATCGCTTGCAATCAACTGGTCAGCCAACTGTTCGGTTCCCAGTTTATGGAAATACACTTTCTGAAATTCGTTGGCTTTCGACAGTTCACTTCCTGCTTCGGGCTGGTCGTAGGCGCTGTAGAAAAATCCGTCGCGGTACCAGCTCACTCCGGAGAATTTAACCCACTGAATGTGATCGGAAAGCATTTCTCCGGTTTCGATATTCTTTACAAAAATTTCGTTCCAGTCGGAGCCCGATTTGGCAACCTGGTACATCAGGTATTTGCCATCATTCGATATTTCGATATTTGTGAGCGCCGCAGTTCCGTCAGCCGACAAGGTATTAGGATCGAGTAAAACCTTTGGCTCGGCCGCAAAATCGTTGGTTGTATAAAGTACACTCTGATTCTGTAATCCGTTATTTTTGTAGAAGAAGTATTGTCCGGCTTCTTTGAATGGTGTTCCATATTTAGGATAATCCCACAATTCGGTCAGCCGCGTTTTAATCTGCTCGCGATTGGGCAGTTTTTCCAGATAACCAAAAGTAAGCTGGTTCTGTGTTTTAACCCATTCGGCTGTTTCTTCCGAATTGTCGTCTTCGAGCCATCTGTAAGGGTCTTCTACTTCGGTTCCGAAATAATTGTCTTTAACATCCACCTTCTTTGTTGGGGTGTACTGAATTGTTTTTTGGGTGCAAGACATCATAAATGAAAGTGCTAATAAAGAAAGAATGGTTTTTCTCATTTTCCTGATATTTGGTTTAAGTTTTTTTGATTCAAATACTGGAAGTATCTGTATTACTTGTTCAGAGGTTTTGCCAACTTTTTTTAAGGAAGCGGTTCCCAATTTTTCGGCCTTGCTGCGTAATAGGTATATCTTCCCCTATATTCCGTATTTTTTGCACTGTTTTTTGTGTCGG
>Ga0154413_1034_pt2 | contig 14954 bp, 12 predicted proteins | sample RifGroB2_FD_115917 | JGI IMG/M metagenome (GOLD analysis project Ga0154413, IMG submission 115917) | Bacteroidetes bacterium GWB2_41_8 | reverse complement strand
GATGGTCAGGTTTGTTGAAGTTCCGCTGCAAATTGTATTTGTTCCGCTGATTATTGCAGAGGTCGATGGTGAGTTTACAATCACCGTTATCACATTGCTCTCATCCGAACAAACAGAACTGCCGCTTGCACTGGTAGCCACACGTACGAAGTAAGTTGTCTGCGTTAAAACAGGTGAATCATAAGTTGCAGAGGTAGCTCCACTTATATTACTGTATAAAATATTGTCGGTACTACTTCTCCATTGGTAGGTAACCGAGCCATATCCAGAGGCATCCGAATCAGAACTAAATGCAGCCGGGTTTTCTCCCAAACATATTGTCTGGTTTCCAGAGATCGTTCCCGGATTAACATTATTAATTGTTAAAGTTGCAGAATTTGAGGGAACAGTCACAGCATCGCCCCCGGTTAATAACACCCGGTACAAATATCCGTTTAAGCCCGACACACTTGAAATTGAAAGTGTTGAACCTGTTGCACCGCTGTAAACTCCCCCATTGGTTATATTCGTAAACCCACTACCTGTATTTACCTGCCATTGGTAGGTCTGAACATTGGAAGCAATTACCGCAAAAGTACCGCTGGCACCATCGCATCTGACAATGCTGGTTGGTTGACTGGAAATAATTGCAGGTGAACCTGTTGCATAAACATTAATTGCAATCCCATATATACTCTGACAACCGCCACTTCCGCTTATTGTAAGTGTCGCACTATAAACTCCTGCAGGTACACCCAAAGGTACAGGCACCGTAATCGGGCTGGCAGGAAGTGCTGTTGTTGGAACGTCAACAAATCCCAAAGCATTGGTTCCAATTGGGAAATCGATTGAATAATGCGTCGGACTGTTTTGTGGGTTTGTATATACGAAAGAAGCAGGAGAAGTACCCCGAACTACCGATACTGTATTATTGGCCAGATCGATGGTTGAAGAAGGATTCTGGACAGTAAAGTCAATTGGGGTGGTCGATGTTTCAGTACAAGTTGGATCGACTATCTTTTTAGCTTTAACAAAAACATTCAGGAGATTAGACGTTAAAGAATACGTATATAATGTAATTGCATTACCGTTTCCACCGGCTTCAGGCCCCTGGGCAATACCCGAACCGTTTACCAACTGATAAATAACTCCGGATTCGGAATCGTCGAGTAAAACACTGCCCTGACCTCCGGCACAATAAGCGCCGGTACTGCTGTATGAATACATTGTTGGAGGAACGCACTGCACCGTTTTTGAGGCCGAAGGATCGCCTTCGCATAAGCCGGTTGTGGTGGCTGTAACATAAACCGATGCGCTTAAATAAAATTCATACGATGGAATACCTGAAATTGTCCAGCTACCCGATGAAACCGTTGCGGAATAAATGGTTGGAGATCCACCGATGTACAGGTTGATCAAATCGCCATTGGTTCCTGTGCCTGAAATAGCAGCATCGCCTTCCTTTATTGGGTCGGTAGTGATAGTAGGAATATTCGCAGTTTTGTTTGTAATGGTTAAAGTTGTAGATTGGGATGTTGACCCACGTGGCAATGTGGCCTTTGCATAAATCTGGTCATCTCCGGTAAGGCTTAATCCTGAAATAGTCCATGCGCCTGTGGAGGTTAAAGTATATGATCCAAGTAAAAGATCGGTTACCCCTTGTTCCTTGTATAATTCCACAGTTCCAGATTGTGATGTAATAAATCCCGAAACCGAACTCACACTTCCGCAATAGGTTCCATTAAAGTATGGAAGAGGTACTGCGTGTACCGTTACTGTTGAGCTGGTAGCGGCACATTTGCTGGGCTCGGTTGCTTCTGCATAGAAAGTTGTTGTATTGGCTGTAAAAGGCGGAGTAATTGTTTTTGTCCAGTTTGTGCCTGATACTGTTGCTGCGCCAATTGAAACTCCATCTTTATAAACATTAACAATAGCCCCAGCACCGCAGGTTCCGCTTAAAACATTGTCGCCTGCATAAACATCTTCGTTTATGATGGGTGTGATGGAAGGAGTACATTGCACAGTCTTAGATGTACTAACGGAGGCACATTTATTGGTTTCTATGGAAGTAACAAAAACTATATCGTTTGATGAAAAAGTCAATTCAGATTTTGTCCAAGTGCCTGAACCAGTAGTTGTGCCTTGAGAAACTCCATTTTTGAAAACTTCAATCGTTGCACTTGTGCCGCATATTCCAATTAATTCCGTTGTTGATGTTGTAATTGGATTTGTTGATATGGTAGGTGTAGTTGATGGATCGCATGATGTATTATATATATAGACAGGATCTGATTCACAGCCTGAAGGAGGAGTTGCTGTTGCTTTGTAAGTTCCTGTCCAACTATTCGCTTTCCTGTCAAATACTGCAGTAAAAGGACTTGTAGTTGAAGGAATTGTATTTGCACTCCAAACAGAAGGAGCAGTAACAAGATTCCAAGTCCCTCCAGAAAGTTGATAAAATTTAATTACAGTCCCAACAGGAAGAGAAGTGGTAACCCAAACCTCCTTGCGATTATTTCCTAAAGTATATGTTGGGACCGCTGTAGTACAAGGCGTCGGCCCCGCTAGCACCGTTCTTGGGTTACAATTGGCAACCGATTCACCTTCGCCGGTGGCGGTAGCAGTGGCAGTAATTACATTTCCTGCAACAAGCCCGCTCACAGCATAAGTCCATGTTCCACCAGAAACTACATTTGTTGATCCAAGTAATACGCCATTTTTAAAAATTTTAATTGCAGTACCAACGGCTTCGGTCGAACCGCCGGTTATTGAGGTACTATACGAATAAATCGGGCCGTTGATGGTGGGGCAATCTGACCGGTCTAAAACCTCTTCGCCTGGAACTGTTGGTGTTTGTCCGTTGATCAAGTCGGTAAAAATATCGTCAAAACTTCCTTCATTTCCTGCACCACCAATGTCCGACAACGCATTATTGCCTATTGCAGGATTCGGATTTATAGCAGCCACTGCCACATACCTCAATGGAGTTGAAGGACTTAAATAACCTGCAAGTGCGGAAAATGGGATATAATAATCATAAAAATAGTCCAAACTTCCGCTAGCGTTAGAAACGGCAATAGATTTCTGGCAATTGGAGTCGTAAGAAAAGGTTGCGCCTAGGATTGGAGTTCCTGAAACTGTACCGGCTACGTTGTAAGCCACAATACTAAAATTTGTATGCAATGCAATTTCTATCTCAAACCCAGGATTGCCCGGCACAACTTGCCCGGGATCTTCAGGGCTTGAACCTGTTGACCCAAATTTTCCGTCGGTATCAATTAAAATTGAGTAGGTTTTTGAGTTTGGAGCATAACCATCGAGCCTAAACCTATACAAGAGATTTGTTCCGTCGGTATAGGTTAAGATAGCGTTATTACCGGCAGCATCGGTTCCAACGATATCGGTAAAACCACCTGAAGGTCCTCTAAAAAGGTCAGAACTTTGATCAGGCCGGACCAAGGCTACATAAGGAATTTCGCTTTGGGTAACATCGTTATCGGGAGGAATGGTGAATCCCATCTGCACCCCACCAGTCTTTTGCGAAACATAGCCATCGCCATCGGGATCGAGTACCGAGCCAGATGCAGGTTTAATAATTAATCCGGGAGTTTGTGCAGTAAGCTGAACCGGACTTATGAATTGAAGCGATAACGCAAATGAAACCAGTAGAAAGGTTCTAAAACGGCGGGTCAAAAGTAAATGTGCCTTCATATATTTATTCGAATTATTTTTTTGCGAACTCAACACTTAATGTAAACATGCTAAAAAAATGTAGTGAACATAATGGCCGCCCATTAAATCACTACATTTATGCTCTTGGTTTTATTATTTCTAACCAAATTTAACAAACCGCGACCGAATTTTCCCTATCAAAAAAGTAGCAATGATCAAACAAGGCTACTCAACTACCGAACAAGTACTATTGTCTATCCGATTCCAATCAAATCCGGCATTTCATGACAAATTGCAGCAAAAAATAAAAACATCCTGTTTGGATATGCAGTTAAATCATCAAAAAATCGCAGTCAATATTATGAAATATACGATTAATTTTTAACCGTAACTTTACCTGATTAAGGCCTGTGGAAATCCGCAGTTTAATTTCAAAAATTTATTCTTAATTATCTTCAGTAATTGAATTTTAAAAGTATTTTTGAAGTATAGAATTTCTGAAATTGACGAGAAACATCAAAATGGCATTCAGACTTTCAATCAATTAACCAAGCTACCCCAAAGTGAGCAGAAATAAGAATGAGGACATAATCCGGCTTTCAGTCATCGACGACCATCCTATCGTTCATTTAGGTATTGAGCTTGCTATTCGCAAATGCAGGTCACATTCAATTGTTATCACCAATAAATATTACAATGGTGCAGAGGTAATCGGCATGTTGGAAAATCTAAATACCGATGTATTCCTTATCGACCTGTTCATGCCCAATATCAATGGGATTGAGCTTACGCAAAAAATTCTGGATACCCACCCAACCATGAAAATTGGAATTTATACGAGTATGATTGATAAGGAATATATTATCAATTCATTTAAAAGCGGAGCTTTGGGTTATCTTCCGAAATCAGCCTCTTCAGCCGAAATTGTTGATTTTATTGTCACCATCAGCAAAAACGAACGATATGTAAGAGGTGTAATTGCTGATATCCTTTTTGCCAAAGATATTATTTCAAACCAACAAATATATTTTACCAAGCGCGAAAAAGAGATTCTTGATTTTGTATTGGAGGGATGTAAAAACAGGGAAATTGCCGAGAAATTAAATATTGCCGAACGCACCGTTGAATTTCACAAGCAGAATATTTATTTGAAACTGGATGTCAACAATTTGGTTGATCTTTACAAGGCTGCACAACGGCACAATCTACTGTCGGAAAGAAAAATAACAGATAAAAATTAAAAAAGACCCCTTGATAATCAAGGAGTCTCTCGCAGGTTGAGGTCAGTGGCGGATTCGAACCGCCGTACACGGTTTTGCAGACCGCTGCCTAACCACTCGGCCAACCGACCAAAATATGGTTTTCCCCGTTTTGGGTGCGCAAAGATAACAAAAAATTCTTCCAACCTGCAAGTGAAAATTCGGTCTTCATTAAAAAATACGTTTACTGAAGTTTGCTGTCGTATTCCAATCGCGACTTCGCAATTTCTGCCATATTGCCCGATGCCCACTGTGCCAGCCCCAGGATCTGCTGAAGCAGGCTGGTTCCTAACAAGGTTAGTTCATATTCAACACGGGGTGGCACTTCCGCATATATTTTTCGGGTAATCAACCCATCGCGTTCGAGCGAACGGAGCGTAACAGTTAGCATGCGCTGCGAAATTCCATCAATTTTTTTTCTCAATTCGTTGAACCTGGTTTTACCTGAATAACCTAAATTCAGGATGGCCAGTAATGACCATTTGTCGCCAAACCTGTCCATAATATCGCGAACCGGACAAAACTCATGGTGTTCTTCACCTTCCTGAAAAAAAACTTTTAATTTTTTCTGAAGGTCAATCGTCTGGTAATCTGCATTGGTTACTTCCATGTTCTTTGGGTTTGTTAAAATACGTTGTTGTGTATTCAAAAGTTACTTTGTACTATTGAGGCACTAAAAGTAACTATTGTATTTTAAATATGCAAATCAGAAACAAATAAGTCGTTAAAAACAATTAAAAAATGAGCACATTAACAAATTTGAAATGGCGTTATGCCACCAAAAGAATGAACGGACAAAAAGTTCCGGCAGAAAAACTGGAAAATATTCTGGAAGCAATTCAATTAGCCCCAACATCTATCGGGATGCAACCTTTTACCGTTTTGGTAGTTGGAGATGCCGATTTAAGGGCAAAAATTGCTCCTGCAATTTATAATCAGCCACAGATTACCGAAGGTTCACACGTGTTGGTATTTGCTGCGTGGAAAGAATACAGCAACGAAAACGTGGATAAATACATCAACCATATTGCCACACTTCGCGGGATTCCTGCTGAATCTCTTGATGGAATGCGTAACATGATTACCGGGGCTATTTCAGGAAAAACGCCTGAACAATTGCTATTGTGGAACCAGAAACAAGCTTACATAGCGCTTGGTACCGGATTAGTTGCTGCTGCAGAAGAACAAGTTGATGCTACGCCTATGGAAGGGTTTGACCCGGATGCGTTGGATGCAGCTCTTGGCCTGAATGAAAAGGGATTACGCAGTACCGTTATTCTGGTTCTGGGTTACCGGGATACTGAAAAAGATTATTTAAGTGGGGCAGCAAAAGTAAGACGGGTTAAAGACGAATTATTTGTCAGGCTATAATTGCTCGTTGTCTATATTTCTCAGACCGGAAATCGTTGATTTATTATTCAACAATTTCCGGTTTTTGCATTAAAAATAGCGCCAAAATAGAGAAATAGTTGTGCAAGGATGGTTTCAGGAAAAAGTATAAATGTTATTTTTACACTTTTAGAACCGGATTAACCACTAATTTACCTTCAGAAATGAAAAACAGAACCAACCTACTTCTTTTAAGCGTCGTTATTTTTTTGATAGCATCGTGCGCCGGAAAACAAACCAAACCTGCTGCTGACAATCAAGATAAGCAATTTTGGCAATTAGCAAAAACCCCTCCCATGGGCTGGAATAGCTGGGATTGTTACGGCCCAACTGTTACGGAATCAGAAATCAGGGCAAATGCCGACTATATGGCCGAACACCTGAAACAGCATGGTTGGGAATATATTGTAGTCGATATCCGATGGTTTGTTGAAAATGATAAGGCCGGTGGTTACAATCAAACCGACCCGATCTATACGATGGACGAATATGGACGATTTTTACCCGCTGTAAAAAAATTCCCATCGGCTGCCGACGGGAATGGATTTAAAACGCTGGCCGACTATATTCACTCCAAAGGCCTGAAATTTGGGATTCACCTCATGCGGGGGATTCCGGTTGAAGCGGTGAAGAAAAACACTCCGATATTGGAGAGCAATGTAAAGGCATCAGAAATTTATTCGGACTCATTACAGTGCCAATGGTTGCGCGATATGTACACCATTGATACCCTGAAAACTGGAGCCCAGGAATATTACAACTCGATTTTTAACTTGTACGCTTCGTGGGGTGTCGATTACGTGAAAGTTGATGATTTGTCAAGACCCTATCACCATGGCGAGATTGCGATGATTCGCAAAGCCATTGACCAAAGTGGTCGCCCCATGGTTTTCTCCACTTCGCCCGGTGCAACTCCGCTCGAAAAGGCCGGGCATGTAATGAATCATGCCAATTTGTGGCGCATTTGCGACGATTTCTGGGACAATTGGGGCATGTTGCATCCTCAATTTAAACGTTGTGCCGATTGGGCTCCATACGTTGGTGAAGGTCATTGGCCCGATGCCGACATGCTTCCGCTGGGTCGGATTTCGGTGCGTGGCGAACGCGGTGCCGATCGTATGACTGGTTTTACACAAACGGAGCAATATACGCTGATGAATCTTTGGGCCATGTTTCGTTCACCGCTCATGTTTGGTGGCGACTTGCCAAGTAACGACGAGTTTACCCTTTCGTTGCTGACCAACGATGAGGTATTGGCAGTGAATCAGCACAGCTCCTACAATAAACAGTTGAAAGAAGAAAACGGACTCATCGTCTGGACCGCAAATGTACCGGAAACGGAAGATAAATATGTGGCATTCTTTAATAGTAACGATGCCGGAATCTCTGATATTTCGGTTACCCTGGCCGAACTTGGAGTTTCGGGAAACTACTCGGTAAAAGATTTATGGAGCAAAGAAGATAAAGGCAGTGTCACCGATAAATTTATGGTTTCGGTTGAACCTCATGCATCGGTATTGGTGCGGCTTTCGAAAGTGAAATAGATTATTTCAGTCAGTTATTTAGTGAGGGCTTCACTTTAAGTGAAACCCTCACTAATGAATATAGAATTTTATCCTTCCATCGTCAAACTTACTTTTTCAATTTGTCCGCCCATTGGTGGATTCATTTTCGAAACTTTCACGATTACTCTTTTTGCTTCAGGAAATTCCGCTTTAATCCGGTCGATGATGCGTTGGGTAACATGTTCGAGCAAGTCGGATGGTTTAGCCATTTCGTCTTTTACAGCCAGATATGCTTTCTGATAATCGAGTGTATCTTCCAGTTTATCGGTTTGGCTGGCTTTAATCAGGTTGGCTTCTATCTTCAGATTTACCAGGAAACGGTTCCCTGCCACTTTTTCAACTTCAAAATGCCCGTGAAAAGCATAAAACTCCATTCCTTCAATTTCGATCAGTGCCATATTTATTTACAGTTAAAAAGTTCGAAGTGCCTGAAGTGTACTAAAGTTCGGAGTTAAAAGTGCGGTTGAATTGTTGAATTGTTGTTATGACTTCTCCTTCTAACAATTTAGCTATTAAACCATACAACCATTCTTCCCATTTTCAAATCTTCAAATCTTCACATTCAGTCTTCTTCCGCAAAATTAATTTTATTGTTCCTGAAATCAATTTTAAAACGCTTGAATATCTGTTAGCAAAAATCATTTTATACTTTTGCCGTTAATGCCATTCAAAATAAGGGAATTTTAAACTGAATACGATGAGCGAACATTTAGTAGAGAATGACAATGCGGTGAAATCGAATAATTTTATTCACCAGATTGTTGAAGAAGAGATTAGTGCTGGTAAAAATAACGGACGTGTGCATACCCGGTTTCCGCCGGAACCCAATGGTTATCTGCATATTGGTCATGCCAAATCCATTTGCCTGAATTTTGGAACCGCTCAGAAATACAATGGTTTAACCAACCTCCGTTTTGACGATACCAACCCTTCGAAAGAAGAAACCGAATACGTTGATTCCATCATGGAAGATGTTCGCTGGCTTGGTTTTGACTGGGATGACCGGCTTTATTATGCTTCTGATTATTTCGACCGGCTTTTCGAATTTGCGGTGAAACTGATCAAAGAAGGGAAAGCATATATCGACGAGCAGGATGCCGAAACCATCAGCGCGCAAAAAGGAACACCCACCCGTCCGGGTACCGAAAGTCCTTTCCGTGGCCGTTCCGTAGAAGAAAACCTCGATTTATTTATGCGCATGAAAGCCGGCGAATTCAATGAAGGCGACCTGGTTTTACGTGCCAAAATTGATATGTCGTCGCCCAATATGCACATGCGCGACCCGATCCTTTACCGGATCATGAAAACGCCGCATCACCGCACAGGCGATAAATGGTGCATTTACCCCATGTACGATTTTGCTCACGGACAGTGCGACTATTGGGAAGGAATCACCCATTCGATTTGTACGCTGGAATTTGAAGTTCACCGCCCGCTATACGATTGGTTTATCGACCAGTTGAAAGATTCGGATTACCGTCCGCGACAAATCGAGTTTTCGCGTTTGAACCTGAATTATACGGTAATGAGCAAACGTAAATTGCTCGAACTGGTAAAAGACAATCATGTTACCGGTTGGGACGATCCGCGTATGCCCACCATCTGCGGATTACGCCGCCGTGGTTACACTCCGGAATCGCTCCGGAATTTTGCCGAGCGCATTGGGGTAACCAAAACCGACGGGATTACCGATGTGGCCCTTTTGGAACATTCGATCCGTGAAGACCTGAACAAACGTGCACAGCGGGTAATGGGAGTTTTAAATCCGCTGAAAGTGGTAATTACCAATTGTCCTGAAGGGGTGGTTGAACAGATGGAAGCTATAAATAATCCGGAAGATGCAACAATGGGAACGCGGTTGGTGCCATTTACCCGTGAGTTGTATATCGAGCGCGACGACTTTATGGAAGAGCCACCGAAAAAATTCTTCCGTTTATCGCCCGGAACTGAAGTTCGCCTGCGTTACGCCTATTTTATCACCTGTACCAATGTGGTGAAAGATGCCAATGGCGAAATCACCGAAATACATTGTACCTACGATCCGGCTTCGCGCGGGGGAAATTCGCCCGACGGACGAAAGGTAAAATCGACCATTCACTGGGTTTCGGCTACCGAAAATGTGGAAGCTGAAGTTCGTATGTACGATCGTTTGTTCTCCGACGAAACACCCGATGGACACAAAGATGTTGATTTCAAAGAATTTATGAACCACGACTCGTTGCAGGTGTTACCCAAATGCTACATCGAACCATTCGTGAGAGATGCCAAACCGCTGGATCATTTTCAGTTCGAACGTTTGGGCTATTTCAATATTGATACCGAATCAACTTCAGAAAAACTGGTATTCAACCGTACCGTTCAGTTAAAAGATACCTGGGCGAAAGTTCAGAGTAAATAGAAAAGTATTCAGTCACATTGTTCAGTGATCATCGCTGTTAGGGTGCAAAATAGGGTGTCTTTTATTCAGTAACAAAAATACAGTGAAGGGTGGAATTTAGATTCTGCCCTTTTTTGTGTCTGAAAACTCAAATAAGGGTTATTCTGAAAATTGGTTCGAAACATATTGTTTGGCGTGAATATTAATGTAACTTCCGAGCTTAAATCATTCCTCCTTTCTAACCTTTTGCCGTATGACAACCAAACTCAGCCTGACTTTCCTGTTTCTGTTACTACTCAGCACCCTTCATTCGCAAACAATCATACACGGAACAGTTACCGATAGTGAAAATTCGCCAATTCCGTATGCAACAGTTTACTTATCGAAAACAACGATGGGCGTTCTGGCTAACCAGTTCGGGGTTTATACGTTAACCATTCCACCAAACGGAACTTACGAAATGATTGCTTCTTGCGTTGGCTACCATTCTCGCTCACAGATTATTAATGCAAATGGAAGCAACAAAAATATCAACATCCGGCTTCGTGTAAAAACCATCGAGTTAAAAGAAGTCGTCGTACAAGGAAAAGATCGCAACCGCCAACTGAATTATGAGTTATTCCTGAAAAATTTTATTGGAAGAACGATGAACTCCCCAATGTGCAAAATCGAAAATCCCAAAGATTTGATTATTTACAGAACATCGAACGACAGCAACCTGATTGCGTATTCGAAAAAGCCCTTGATCATCGAGAATTCGGGGCTCGGCTACAAAATAATCTACGACCTGAAAAATTTTAATCACAATCTAAAAACAAAGCACTTACGCTTTTCAGGCGATTATTACTTTCAGGACATCGCAATTGGGAAACGACAATACTATAAGGTTCATCGGAACAGACTTATTGCCTATTATGGATCACGAATGCACTTTTTGCGCGCTTTGTTTGCCGATTTATTGGCACAAGAGAACTTTCTAATGATAAATACAAAACGCGACTCGGCTACAAATTACTGGATAACCGCCGACACCCTAACAGTTCAGAAATTCAGGCACTCACAAAATGCCGACAGCATAACGCTTTTCCACGACCGGCCTATCGAAATAAAGTATTCCGATAACCATCCGGAGCTATTTCCACTGCCACATGTTTACCGGCCCGGCACCTACACAAGCCGGATTTATTTTGCCGATACGGTAAGTATTTACAGAAACGGCTTCTATCCTGAATATTTCGGGCTGTCGTGGGGTGGAAACATGTCATTCGACCGTATCGCAGAACTTTTACCCTACGATTTTATTCCGAAACCACCTAAAAATTAAGAAACAATAAAACCCGTAATAACCAATTAGTGAAACCTTTCGCTCAAAATTTGTTATTATTGAAAGTCCTTATGATTTTCAACACCTATGAAAAACTGTCGTTTCGTTTATTTTTTCGCTGTAATTTTCATGCTGGTGGCTTGCGAAAAAGGAGAAAAACATGTTTCTCCCGAACCTGAAAAGCCGTTTGATCCGGCGTACCAACTGGTTTGGAGCGACGAATTCAATTACAGCGGCCTGCCCGACGCCTCGAAATGGAGTTACGATGTAGGCGGAAACGGCTGGGGAAACGGCGAAGCTCAATATTATACCAACGCACGATTGAAAAATGCCGAAGTAAAAAACGGATTCCTGCACATTACAGCCATCAAAGAAGATTTTGAAGCGAAAAATTATACCTCGGCACGACTGGTGACCAGAACAAAGGGCGACTGGTTGTACGGAAAAATTGAGGTGCGCGCCAAACTACCTGAAGGAACCGGCATGTGGCCAGCTATCTGGATGTTGCCCACCAGCGGAACTTATGGCGGATGGCCGGCAAGCGGAGAAATCGACATCATGGAAAACCTGGGATACCTGCCCTATTTCATTGTTGCCACTGCGCAAACAAAGTTGTACAATCATGAACAGGGAACACACAAACAAACCGCAACTGCGATACTGGATTGTTATACCGAATTTCACAGCTACATACTGGAATGGGAGAGCCATGAAATTCGGATGTATGTTGATTCGAAATTGTATTTTACGTTCAGAAACGAAGGAACCGGATTTCAGGTCTGGCCGTTCGATCAGCAATTTCACCTGCTCCTGAATGTGACAGTTGGAGGTACTTTTGGCGGCGCAATGGGAATCGACGATCGTATTTTCCCACGTTCGATGCTGGTTGATTTCGTGAGGGTTTATCAGAAAAAATAAACTGCCATTCCGTTGCGCAATCCGAAGACTTGCAATTGCCCGGTCAGTAATAGAAATTCCTGTATCTTTGCCCGCTGAAACTTATTCGTGTAATTATGCCTTTTTCGAAATTCGGTTTATCGCCTGCACTGGTAAAAGCGCTGGCCGACAACCACTACACCCAGCCATATCCTATTCAGAAAGAAGCTATTCCAGCTATTCTGCAACAAAAAGACATTTTAGGAATTGCACCCACCGGCTCCGGAAAAACGGCCAGTTATGTTTTGCCTGTTCTGACCAGGCTGCAAAATAAACAGTCTTCAAAAAACAGGCATGCCCAGGTGCTGGTGCTGGTTCCGACCCGCGAATTGGCAGTTCAGGTTCGCGATGTTTTTATTCAGCTTGGATTTGACCTTCCGGAGCGGGTAAAAACGGTGGCGGTCTTCGGCGGAGTTTCCATTAATCCACAAATGATAGGTTTACAGGGTGTTCAGGTATTGGTAGCCACACCCGGAAGGTTGCTCGAACTGGTTGAATCGAACGCGGTACATCTTTCGGAAATTGAAACTTTGGTGCTGGACGAAGCCGACAAAATGCTGAATCTAGGCTTTCAGGAGGAGATGAAACGCATTTTCGCGCTGTTGCCTGCAAAAAGGCAAAACCTGTTGTTTTCAGCAACTTTAAGCGACAAACTTGCCGACCTCAACCAAATTTTACTGCATAACCCGGCAATTATTAAAATTGAACCCGAAAAAGAAAACATCGACCTGATTGAGCAGTTGGGCTATTTTGTGTCGGCAGAAAAGAAAGGTCCGTTGCTGCGTTACATCATCAAAAGCCGCAATCTGAAACAGGTACTGGTTTTTACATCTTCTACTTTTCAGGCCGATAATGTGGCCGACAAGCTCTGTAAAAATGGGATCGACGCAGTTTCCATCCACAGTAAAAAAAGCCAGGGTGCCCGCACCGAAGCTTTGCGCGAATTTAAAACAGGAAAACTTCGGGTATTGGTTACTACCGATTTGCTGGCACGGGGCATCGACATTGAGTTTCTACCGCATGTGATCAATTACGAACTGCCCCGTTCGCCCAAAGATTACATTCACCGTATTGGCCGCACAGGGCGCGCCGAAAATCCGGGCGAGGCCATTTCGTTTGTTACTCCTGAAGATCAGCATCATTTCAGGATTATTCAGAAAAAAATGGGCAAATGGGTTACTATGATCGATAGCGAAAACATTGAAATGAGAGGATTTTAGATAGAAATTCGGGTGGCGTATTCTTTAAATGAATATCCTCGTCCTTACCTAATGAGATTTCACTCTGGAGAAATGTCACTTGAACTACGAATGAGCATTTAATGATATCTTTTGAAAATTAGGCATGATATCGGTTTCTCATTTTATTATATTTCCGCAGACTTCCGCCTGTAAATCAAATTGATTTAAATAATATATTTGAACCGAATTTTTTATCACTATGAGCGCTTCAGGAAAAATTGGCTTTGCTTTAATTTTCGTGCTGATTATTGTCAGCCGGATTTTCGCATTCCCGTCAGGAAGCCATGTTCCAAATACTTACCCGATTACAGAAAAGAATGAATCAGTGCCGGTTCCGGAGATTAAAAATCCGGTTAATAGTTACCTGCTGGCCATCGAGGTAAATAATTTCGCCCAGGTTATTGGCGAAAAACACCGTCTCAATTCGTTATTTGTTCATAAAAATCAGGAAATTCCGTTTAATTTCGATTTTCGGACTTATGCTGATTTTCCAATTCCAACCATTTACAGTTCACCGGTTCCCATTTTTATTCGAGGGCACGCTTTGCTGAATTAGCCTTTACTCACTCTTGTTTCCCGTAAAAACAATCTTTGACTCCAGAGGGATTAAAGAAAAATATTCTGATACGGATTAGTTTGTATTGAATTTCAGTAAATAAAAAATCGAATAAAATTTCACATAATGGAAAATAAAGAACAGGCCAATGTGCCAAAGAAGAAAAAAATGAACGATTTTGTACTTACCTTTTTGGGAATTGCCGCCCTCATCGCAGCATTGTTGCTGCTTAAATATTTGATGGGTGCAATGCATGTAGTATAATCATTTTAAGCCACATATCTATCCTGAAGTCCTGTTGACGTTTACATAACTGCCAACAGGACTTTGCTTTTTGTAGAGCTGCATCTGAATTTGCTGTTTTCGCTATATTTGTTGCCACAGATTTTTTAGACTAAAGCTATGAATATCGAGGAATTAAGGGAATACTGCATTTCGAAACCCGGAGTAACTGAGGAATTTCCGTTTGATGAAGTGACGCTGGTTTTTAAGGTGATGGGTAAAATGTTTGCCCTTACCAACCTCGACGGCGACTGGAGCCTGGCGCTGAAATGCGATCCACAACGAGCCATCGAATTACGTGAAATGTATCCGGCCATTCAGCCTGGTTATCACATGAGCAAAGTTCACTGGAACACAGTGATGATGGATGGGTC
>Ga0154413_1002_pt7 | contig 15369 bp, 13 predicted proteins | sample RifGroB2_FD_115917 | JGI IMG/M metagenome (GOLD analysis project Ga0154413, IMG submission 115917) | Bacteroidetes bacterium GWB2_41_8 | reverse complement strand
GAAACCGTTCCTGAAGCCGAGTTCGATCCCGGAAAATAATCGTCGGGAAATTTATAATCTTTGTGCTGATTGTTGATTCCTGCCAGTAAAGTTACACTTCCGTGATTGAGTACGTCGCTGTATGCATTAGGAAAATACTGTAAATAAGTACCATCGCTCATAGCTGGTTTGATTCCGCTTTGTTTGAGCTGATTGGCCACCCATTGCGCGGCGGCCAGGTAACCTGGTGAGCCTGACAAACGTCCACCGTATTTAGCAGAACTCAATTCGGCAGCATCGTTCAGCAAATCGTGGCTCGAAATGGAATGAAAAGTTTTAAGAATTGCCTTTTGGGCCTCTTGAGGGTAAGTTTTTAGAAACAAAAAACAGAGTAAAATAAGGAGCAAATATTTTGGCTTCATCGGTTAGGTTTTATTTTTCGGGACATAAAAGTAAAAAAATGACTGATTAACCGGCCATTTTTCTGATTTTTTCAGCCACAGTGCCTCGTTCGGTGATGCGGATAATCCGTAGTGCAAGAGTTGCGGGCAATCCGGGTTTCAGAATGATGTTTACTTTTCCGGCAACTCTCTTATCGCGGGTAATAATTGCCTTTACTTTTTCGGTTTCAGAAACCAAACTAAACTCATTTGCAAACTTCCAGGCACCGTCGCGGGCCAGTTTCATGCTGAAATCGACTAAATAATCGTCGATCTTTCCTGTCCATTTCAGAATGTATTTCAACGCTGGCCACACCATCGATAAACTACCCTGAACATCGTGAACCAGGGAGGACAATATTTCATTGATTTTGTTGAAGTCATTCTCGAGATTGGCCAGTTCATTTTCTTTGGAAACTTCGGCAGCGGCTACACATAGATCAAGATTTATGTGTGCATTCATGCCCATCAGCAGGTGCTGTAACACTATGGGCCAGTATTGAGCGGAAATGACGAATGTCTTTTGCCACGACTCGGTGACCGGTTGATTTTTGCGGTAAGCTTCCAATGCGGTAAGATATCGTTTGGCAAAAACCACATCAAGTTGTTCCATTCGCGGGCCATTGTCGAAAAAGCCGGTGGAAATTCCTTCTTTAACCTTCTGTGTTACTTTTAAGTACAATGCAGCAAAATATCCAGCCGGATCGTTATTTTCTTCCGATTCTAAAATAATATTTTCCAGAGCGGAAATAACTTCGTCGATGGTATTGATTTTTTGTAGGTTCATGCCGGGTTTCGTTTCAAAAGTTTGAATTTAAACCCCTGCGTCGCTGTTTTGTTTTCTGTTTGAATTGGTAAGCTCTTAACAATTACATATAAATATCTTGTACAATGGATCAGTATCAGCAAAAGATACATTCAGAATTAGTTGTCTGGCAGAAGGAAATGCTTCACCGGCCAACACTTTTTAATTGGTTATCGAAAGAAGTTCAGACCAAAGTGAATACCTGGATACCAGAAAAAGTTCACAGTGCGATTACTTCCACTATAAAGCAAATGATTCGCGGAGTGTTGTTTGGAGCGGCATATACCAGCTCGAAACCTACTCCCGGACAGAACCTGCAGGCTCGTGAGGAAGCCGTTCGGCAAAGAATTGAGTTTTACAGAAACACCGCTGCTGTTGAAGGGGGCATAACCGGTGCTGGTGGTATTTTGCTGGGATTGGCAGACTTCCCGATTTTAATTGGCCTTAAACTGAAATTGCTGTTCGAAATAGCTTCCATTTATGGTTTTAATGTGGACGATTATAAAGAAAGGATTTATCTGCTGCATATTTTTGAGCTGGCATTTTCAAGCCACATTCACCGGAAAAAGATTTATCTAAAAATGGTCGATTGGGATAGAAAACGAAGATTACTTCCGGAAGATATCCACCAGTTCGACTGGCGAAATTTTCAGCAGGAATACCGCGATTACATCGATCTGGCAAAAATGGCTCAAATGGTACCGGTGATTGGCGCACCAGTGGGGGCAGTGGTGAATTTTCGTCTGATTGAAAAGCTAGGATTGACAGCAATGAATGCCTTCAGGATGAGATTGCTTCCCAGGTAGTTGTGAACGAAAATCGGTTATAATTTATTCATTGCCAATAACTACCGTCCATGGGCGGACATGCCATTCTAAAATCAATCCGTTTTTCACGTATGGATCGTTTGCCGCGAAATCTTCTGCCACTTTGGGGCTGTCGCCTTTGAATACCAGCATCGCTCCGTCAGCAGGATCGGCCAAAGCACCGCCCAGAACAAGCGTACCATTTTGATGGGCTTTTTGCGCAAGGTTCAAATGTTCTTCGCGAAACGGCGCACGCCTTTCGATGTAATTGTCAACTGTCTTATAAAATAGGATGTAGTACATTGTTTCGATATTAAGTTCAGATCAAAAATAAAACTATTTAGTTACCAGACTTGTACTCTGACTGAATTCATTTTTTGTCTTCAGGTTAAATTCAAAATAGCTAAACTTTTTATTCATGTTTATTTCTGTATTCATGGTATAGCCTGAAATGATGCTGTTGTTGATATCGAAGTACATTTCACCTGTACCTTGTCCGTTTCCGGCGAATGTGTTGTCGATTAACTCCGGTGTCATCCGGTAGGTTTGGGTCAGATTAAAGGTGGCAAGCTCTTTTTCGATACTGATTAGTTTGTATGTAGTAGTTATAACTGTTTCAATCTCCGATCTTTCCATTGGGAGGAATGTGGTACGGTCGATCGAAAATTCATCGCCGATTTTAAGCCGTTGTTCCGGAAAGTCGAGCTGTTCGAATGTGCTCCTTACGGTTTGCAGAAGTTGCATTTTTTGATGATCGTCGAAAGTTCGGGCACTTACAGTATGAAAGTTTGGAAGGTTTTCGGAAATAATTTCGCCTTGTATTTCGGTTCCTTCCGGAATTTCGTTTTTCCCGTCAAGGCTTAATGTTTCTTTATAAATCAGGCTGACTGGGAAGCTCAGACTTGTAGTTTTTTTACCGGTTACAAGTTCTGTGGTTGACTTAGTTTTTACCTTCGAGATGGTTGGGTTTTTAATGTTCTTACTCTTTAATTTTTGCATGGCAACATCTTCGCCTGAATAGGTAATCACTGTTTCGGTACCTCTGATGGTTGAAATGCTGTAAGTCTTTTCAGGTTTGTACTGAATTTTCAGAATCAGTCCTTCAGGCTTGGGGGCGTTGCACGAAAATTGGGTAAGCAGCAGTAAAAGATAAATAGTGTTTCTCATTTATTTATTAGCTCTTTAGAGCATTTGTGCTAATCTATTCTTCTCTTCCACAATGTTTTTGCTATGGCACAAACTTTATTATTACTCTTCGTTTTTATCGTGTGGATAAAAGAATTGTCATGCATATCCCGCTCCGTAAATGACATGACTGTATCACCTAATTGAGCTTCAGCAATAAAACGACCATCAATAGAATGCAAATAAAAATTATCAATAATGTCTTCTGAAACCGATTCCATTAACCATTGTAAATATTTGATATTGTTGACGTGCTGATTCGTATCAACATCGAACCTGTTGATATTAAACTCTTTAATGTGGTTTAATGAGTCAGTCGATTCAATTTTTTTAGTAATATCATGATTCATGCATTCTTCCTTGTAAAAGGACCATTTCTCTTTTATGGCATCAAAAATTTGAATTGGCCTTCTTCTTTGAATATCAAAGAAAACCCATAGACCTTTTGCTTTTCCAATTATTTTCCCCAGTTCATTGTAAATAATATTTTCCCTGATTCCTTTAACCGTTGAATAACTTGATAACCATGTTCTGATTGTGATCTTTTCCTTGTATTTCGGATATTGAAACATTTCCATTACTCCTGAAAGCAGAACCCATCCGATGTTTTGTTTTTCAAGGTCATACAAACTGTGATTTATCGAATAACAATGATTAGCAGCAGTTTCTTCCAATAAAGTTAAGATAGATGACGATGAAGCCTCTCCGAATTTATTCATTTCGAAATATCGTAGCTCAAATTGTTTGTCGAAATAGTTTTCCAATGTGTGTCTTTAATATGATCGTTTCTCAATCAATAAACCTCTTCGTAATATCGCTGTATGCGTCAATTCTGCGGTCGCGCAGGAAAGGCCAGTTGCGGCGTACGTCTTCCATCAAAGTATGATCAATTTCAGCCATGATAATTTCTTCCTTGTCGTGCGAGGCTTCGGCCAGTATTTCGCCTTGCGGACCGGCAATAAACGAAGCTCCCCAAAATTCAATTCCAGCCGAGGATTCAACCGGTTTCTCAAAACCCACACGGTTGCAGGCAGCTACAAAAATACCGTTGGCCACCGCATGTCCGCGCTGAACGGTGCGCCATGCATCGTGCTGCTTTTCGCCGTATTGCTCTTTTTCTGAAGGATGCCAGCCAATGGCAGTGGGGTAGAAGAGCACCTCGGCGCCCTGCAAGGCTGTAATCCGCGCTCCTTCAGGATACCACTGATCCCAGCAAATCAGCGTTCCGATTTTGCCCATTTTGGTGTCGAATGCTTTGAACCCGATGTCTCCGGGGGTAAAGTAAAATTTTTCGTAATAGCTCGGATCGTCCGGAATGTGCATTTTACGGTACAAACCAGCCCGCGAACCATCCGTGTCGATGATGTAAGCCGAATTGTGGTACAATCCTGACGCGCGACGTTCGAAAAATGGGACAATCAGTACAACACCCAATTCTTTGGCCAGCGAGCTAAAAGCTTTGTACGAATCGTTGTGCAGCGGTTCGGCCAAATCGAAATAATCGTGGTTTTCACTCTGGCAAAAATAGAATGAACTGTATAATTCGGGCAAACAAACCACATTGGCTCCCTGTTTAGCGGCTTTTCGTATCCATTCCAGACACTTTTTCAGATTCACTTCAGGAGTTGCATCCAGCGAAATCTGGGTCAATGCGATGTTGTAGTTTTTGTTCTTCATGGTGATTTTATGATTTTGACGCGCAAAAATAATGAAATGATTGAGACAGTTCAATTTTCAGTGGTTTTGGTTGTCATTTAGTTACCCCGGCATTGTGCAAGGTCAATTATTGACACGAAGTAAATGACCACCAATGACTTTTAAAAACTGATACTGAAAACAGACCATTCGCTCTACACTTTCTTAAAATACTCCTTACTGGCGTTGCAGACTGGGCATTTGTAATCTTCTGGCAGGTCTTCGAACGGGGTTCCGGGCGGAATGCCCATCGAAGGGTCGCCTTCTTCAGGATTGTAGGTAAATCCGCAAATCACACAAACCCAGCTTTGACCATCAAAAATGTATTCATGCTCATGGTCGTGCTCCGGTTCTTTTTCTTCTGCAATATTTGCAGTTGCTTCCGCATCGAGCGCTGATTTTTCGATGTAAGTAGGCGAGTTTTTTGGCGAAAGCATTTTGTATTTTTCGCGGTAATGCTTGTAAGTCAGTGGTTCTTCGTCCGAAATCTCATCGGCATCAAGTACTTCACCGACAATCAGGTAGTGCGATCCAAGGTCGATTGAATTGGTGACTTTGCAGTCGAACCAGGCAACAGAGCTGTCGAGCACAATTGGTGCACCGGTTTTGGCGGTGATGGTTTTTACACTGCTGAATTTATCCAGATCAGTTGACGACATAAAACCAAAATCGCCTATGATTTTCATGTTTACTTCTTTTTTCAGCACCGAAACAGAGAATATGCCTGAATCGAGAATAACCTGTGTCGTCTGGTTTTTCTTGTGGCACGAAATTGCCAGTTGTTCCGGTTGCGAAGTCACCTGAAACGTAGTGTTGGCAATGTATCCGGCCTTTTTCCCTTTGTATTCGGAAGCTACCACGTACAATCCGTAGCTTAATTTATGAAATGCTTTTAGCTTCATGGTTATAGCGTTTTTCTTCAATATTTATACTGAACGAATTTAGCCGATTGTTTTAATTTAATTGATACTCAGGAATAAAGTTTTCTTCGGAACGGCAAATAGAAGGCAGTCAATCCTAAATCAGAAGATTCATACAAAAGCATTTAGGTAAAAAATCAATTATTTTCAACATTCAGAAATTTCCTGTATTCAGATGGTGATTTACCAATTATTCCTTTAAACTGCCGGTTGAAATTGGATAAGTTATTGAATCCGGTTTCGAAACAAACAAAAGCGATGGTTTCGTTGCTGTTTCGAAGTAGGTTACATGCCTGATTAATTCTTAGCTCGTTAACAAATTCAGCATACGTTTTTCGCATTTTACAGCGGAAATAGCGACAAAAAGCAGTGGGGCACATGCCTGCAACAGAGGCAACTTCATCTAAAGATATTCTTTTATTATAATTCTTTATTGAATATTCATACACTTTAACCAATCGCCCGTCGCAATGGGTATAGTTGTTTTTCGAGTATCCCTGGCTGGCAATTGGGGTGAACTCTGACTGGCCAAGCAGGTTCAACAACTCAATTAATATAAAATAGCGGAACAGGCCATTTTCGAGATACATTTTCTGAATTAATACGCCTGCCTGGTTTTTTATACTTTCCGGAAACTTTAGTCCTCGCGATGAATGAGTTAACAATCTGGCAATGGAGACAAACTCTGGCCTTTTTAATTGATTGTTGTTAAAATAGTCGGCGGGAAACTGCAAGATATAAGCGTTAACTCTTAGTTCCGGATTTCCGGTATAATATTGTTTATCGTTTAGAAAAAAGTGGGGAAGCGTATTTCCTAAAAAAACAATATCTCCCGGACCAAAATCTTCGATAACATCACCAACAATTTTTTTTCCGGTGCTTCGCAGGATGTAAGCGAGTTCAAATTCATTGTGGTAATGATATGGTACCGAAAAATGTTCATAATCGTTGTACTTAATAACAAAAGAGTTTCCTGCAAGATAGTTTATAACTTCTTTAAAAGGTTTCATTCTTGTTTGTGGTTGCGTGTGTCTAAATACTATAAGCAAAAATAGTATAAGTGTCTGCAAAACGTGTATCAACAATTGTTTTCTTAAACATCTAATTTTAGAGAACTATTTTTTGTCATAGAATAGAATTATTACTCTCAAGATTTATAGATCAATCAATTGCATACAATATATTAATTTTTAAAATTTTATATGCTAATGAGTTAAATAAAATAGAACTGATTATACAGTAAAACTGCATGAGATGCAGTGGCTGTAAAAATGTGAGAGTTAAATTAATTAACCCGTAGTTACTGATACAAAATTTATTTTCTCTCTTAAGGGATCAGTAGCTGCAAAACTAAAAAAGACTATGATAAAAAGATTAAAATTTTTTTTAATTGCCGTTAAACTATTATTCATTTTGATCTGCTTTGCAGGTCCTTTTAATGGGTTTGGAGCAGAGTCACAAAATGTAATATCCGGAGAGCAGCAGACCAAAGTAATTACCGGAACGGTAACTGATAATAACATGCAACCATTGCCTGGAGCCTCTGTGATTGTTAAAGGCACTACCTTCGGAAGTATTACTGATAGCGAAGGAAAGTTCACTCTGCGAATTCCTGAAAATGCTAAAACACTTGTTGTTTCATTTGTTGGAATGATTCCACAGGAACTTCAGATTGGAACAAAAGCCACATTCAATGTAGCACTTCAGCAGGAAGATATAGGATTGGAAGAAGTTGTTGCCGTAGGATACGGAACCGTTCGTAAGAAAGATTTAACTGGTTCTGTATCATCTATTAGCAGTGGAAAATTGGCTGAAAGGTCGAGTTTTAGTGCAGCGCAGGCCATGCAGGGAAAAGCTGCCGGTGTTGTGGTACAGCAAACTAACGCAGCTCCGGGAGCTGATGCGAAAGTTATGATCCGTGGTAATCGCTCGTTAAAAGCTACCAATGATCCATTGTATGTTGTTGATGGAGTTCCGTTGGTTGTTGGATTGAGCGAAATCAGTCAATCAGATATTGAATCAATTGACATTCTGAAAGATGCCTCTGCAACAGCCATTTATGGTTCAAGAGGTGCAAACGGTGTTGTATTGATCACAACCAAAAAAGGTAAATCCGGAAAAGCCGTAGTTGATTACAATGGTTATTACGGAGTTCAAACTCAGGCAAAAGAACTTGAACTTTTTAACGGTCCGGAATGGGTTGAATTTTTGCGTGAAGCATATAGAACCACAGGTAAATACCCAATTGCACCAACTTATGCAATGGATACCCAAATGATGCCAGTTGGTCAGGAAAATGACCCTGCTGGTATTGCTTTTAAAATACAAAGTGCTTATGACGCTGATGGCTCATGGCATCCGGAACGATTGGTTTCAACCGACTGGATGGGTGAAGTAATGCGTCAGGGGCAAGTACAGAATCACGAGGTTAGCGTTCGTGGAGGTACCGAAAAATTGAAGGTTTTGTCTTCGGCAACCTATTACGAAGAAAAAGGCTTGTTAAAGACCCAGGATTATTCACGTTATTCAGTCCGTGTTAATTTCGATTGGGATATTTCTGATTATGTGACTATTGGTGGACAGACACAATTTTCACATTTCGACCGTAATGACGGACCGAATGTTTATGATGGCGTTAAGAGTATTTCTCCATTGGCCAATATTCGCAATGCAGATGGTCAATTGTTTAACCGTCCGGGTAATGACCCACAATTATGGAACCCGGTACTCAACCTAACCGAAGCGATTGTTCGCTACAAAAAGGATCGTTTCCTTGGAAGTTATTACGTAGAAGCTAAATTACCATTCGATGTGAAATTCCGTTCGAATGTTGGTTTGGATTTCGGTCCTTATGCCGATCAGCGGTTTTATGGCGGCCGCAGTTCTGATCGCCAGGGTGGCAAAGCCCGTGCTGAAAACGGTGGAGATACCCGTACCATGTACACATGGGAAAACCTTTTGTACTGGAATAAATTAATCAAAAGTCATTCTCTCGGAGCAACTTTCCTTCAATCTATCCAACAGGAAAAATTCGAGTCATCGCGAATCAACGTATTGGATCTTCCCTATGAATCACAGTTGTGGTATAATGTGGGTAGTTCGCCTTCTATTTCAGCTGTTTCGAGTAATTACCGGAAATGGCAATTGGCATCATTTATGGGTCGTTTTAATTACAGTTACAAAGATAAATACCTTTTAACTGCTTCTGCCCGTTACGATGGCGCTTCGCGATTGGCTCCCGGAAGAAAATGGGTGATGTTCCCGTCGGCTGCTTTGGCATGGCGCATCAATGAAGAAGATTTCATGAAAAACACCAACATTTTCAGTAACCTGAAACTTCGTGCTGGTTATGGTATTACAGGAAACTCAGCAATCGATCCATATAAAACAGCAGGGAACCTTGGATATGCCCGATACAATTTTGGATCAACCAATATGATGGCTTTTTACCAAAACGAAATGCCTAATCCTGATCTGAAATGGGAAAAAACAAAACAATACAATGCCGGAGTGGATTTTGGTATTTTAAAAGGACGTATTAATGGGGTGGTCGATGTTTACCTTCAGAATACATCTGATTTGTTAATGGACAGACAATTGCCACAGGTTGCAGGTTTCAATAGTGTGGTTTACAATATTGGAAAAACACGCAACAAAGGTGTTGAGGTAACCATAAATACATATAATATTCAACGGAATGATTTTAGCTGGAGTACTGATTTCATTTTTGCCCGTAACAAAGAAGAAATTGTTGAACTTTATGGTGGAAAGAATGATGATATTGGTAACAGATGGTTTATCGGACAACCACTTCAGGTTTATTACGACTACAAATCATTGGGAATATGGCAATTGGGCGAAGAAGCAGAAATGGCAAAATATGGCACCCAATTTAAGCCTGGTATGATTAAAGTGGCCGACAATGGCGACGATAAAATTACAGCCGCCGATCAGCAAATCATTGGCTCAACCCGTCCTAAATTCACGGCCAGTATTTCCAACTATTTTACTTATAAAAGCTTCGACCTTAACTTCTTTTTCAATGCTTCTTATGGGAATATGTTGCAATTCGACCGTAATATGAGCTTTAACGGCCGTTATAACAGCTTGAAGGTGAATTACTGGAGGGTAACCGAATATGATGCTACCGGGAATGCAATTGCAAGTAATGGAAGTAACGAGGCACCACGTCCAAACAACGGTATCGAAAACCCAAATTTCAGAAGTTCGCTAAATTATTTCGATGCTTCATTCCTCCGTTTAAGCAATGCTACTTTGGGTTATAATTTGCCTCAAAGTGTTTTAGCAAAGGCTAAGCTTTCAAAACTAAGATTGTACACAACTATTCAGAATGCTTTCTGTATTACCAAGTATCCTGGTACCGACCCCGAAAGTGGAGAGAACTTTAATGCTCCTATGCCACGTACCATCATGTTTGGTATTAATATGAGCTTATAATACAAAGTCATTTTAAGAAGCATTAAAACGTAAATAAAAAGAATATGAAAAAAATAGCTAAATATATATTCACAATTCTGCTCATCTTCTCTTTTTCGGCTTGCGAAAATTACCTGAAAGAGGAAAGGTACACTGATGTAGGATACGATTATTTTAAAACCAAGGTTGGAATGGAATCGGCTGTAACCGGTGTTTATCAGGCAATGAGATGGTACACTGGCGCATGGAATCAAGGCGGAAACAGTACTTCGGGCGGTAACATGGAGGCCTATTTCTGTTTTACAGAGTATGGTACCGATTTTACCTGGGAAGGTACCGACGGGGGCAATAAAGACGCCTTCAACAAATATCTGAGCGGACTAAATTCACAGCAGGATGTTATCAACAAATTCTGGAACAACAATTACAAAGCCATTACCCGTGCCAATACTGCACTGATGTATATGCCTGAGGTTACTGATATGACTGATGCCCAAAAAACACAGCGAATTGCAGAGCTTAAATTTTTGCGTGCATTTTACTATTTTGATTTGGTTCAGCATTATGGTGGATTGCCACTAATTGTTGAAGGCAATGTGACTCAGGTTGTAACCGATTTCAAACGTGCCTCTGTTGCAGATGTTTACAAACAGATAATCAGCGATCTGAAAGCGGCTTATGATGTGCTTCCTGATGTTTATCAACAAGCAGAAAGAGGCCGTGCAACCAAATGGTCGGCTTCGCATTTGCTGGCTAAAGTTTACCTCACACGTATCAGCTCCGAAGCATCTGTTCGTGGCGGTAAAGCAACCGATTTGGATAGCGCCGTAGTTTACTCCGAAGCGGTTATCAACTCCGGAAAGTTCGCCTTGGAATCTAATTTCGCCAATGTGTTTGAGCAGAATAATCAAAAAACATCGAAGGAAATTATCTGGGATGTGGAATACACCAAAGATGCGCTCTTTAGTGGCGCCGGAAGTTCAGGTTCTGACGGAGGTAACCAGTTACATCTTTACTGGGTAACCCAATATGATGTGAAACCCGGTATGACCCGCGACCTCGCTAACGGCCGTCCCTGGAAACGTATGCGTCCAAATCCAAAGATTATTACTTCTTTATGGGATCGAAAAGTCGATTCAAGGGTTTTCAAAACCTTTAAATGGGCGTTCTATTGCAACAATGCCGGTACTGCAACAAAATGGGCCAAAGAATACTATTACATTAATCCCGCTACCAATGCCGAAGTTAAAACAGATGTAATCTATACCACTCCAGCAGAATTGGTCGGAAAGCCTAAATTTAAAGCTGGTGATACCGCTATCTACATCTCATCGAAATATTACGGCGCTCTGTCAGATTATTCAACAACAAATCCCAAACAAACTGTAATTAACGAGGCCAACTATCGTAAGATGTTGATTGATATCGCAAAGGCTCCATATTTGTATATTCCGGCTGATAAATACGACACCAACAACTTCCCGAATATGTTGAAATGGATGGATGATCAACGTCAGGATATGAACTACCAGGCAGGGTCGCGGAATTTTCACCGCATGCGTTTAGCCGAAACTTACCTTATTGCTGCTGAAGCTTATGGCCGCAAAGGCGACTTCGTGAATGCAGTGAAATACATTAATGTAATTCGCACCCGTGCTGCTTATGCTGAAGGTGAAACTAAACCTACCCAACTTTACCGGGTTGAAGGTGGTACTCCAAACACTGCGTCAACAGTTAGCGCAATGTTGGTTACCGAAGCAATGGTAAAATCACCAGTACTTCCTTCAGGAGCCGGATTTGATCCGTTTGTGGATTGGATGTTGGAAGAACGCGGTCGTGAACTTTACGGTGAATTAAATCGTTGGGAGGACTTGGCAAGAACCGGGACCCTGGTAGCCCGTGCGAAACTTTACAATCCGGATGCAGCACCGATGGTAAAAGATTTCCATAAGTTACGTCCAATACCGAATACATTCATTGATCGCATTCTGCCAAAACCTGAAATCGCAGATGTGCAAAACCCTGGATACTATTAATCGTTATCTGGTTAATTAATATTTTTTCGCCGCTATTGTATTATGCAATAGCGGCGATTTTTATTTTGTAGATTGACCTGGCATCAAAATGAAATTTATACCTTTCGGCTTGCCAATTTAACTCTATAACCCGTAATTAATCATGAAAAAAGTACTTCTTGTTTTTGCAACATTATTTGTTGTTATCCAGCTTTTTGCACAAGCTGAACGACCAACTGAAACCGAAAAGCAAATTGTTATCGAAACCAAACATTCTGCCCTGGTTTATTCCGTCGGAAAAAATAAAAAACTTTATCAGGCATATCTGGGCGAAAAACTGAACAATGCCTCTGACTATTTATTGCAACGAAATATTCACGAAGCGTACATTCCTTCAGGAACTGATAATCTGTTCGAACCTGCCATTAAAATGCTTCACAACGATGGAAATCCTTCGCTGGAACTGTTGTTTTCGGAAGAAAAAATGTTGTTCGATGGCAACGTAACCACCACGTCAATCATCCTGAAAGACCCGGTTTATCCGGTAACCGTGAAACTGATGTTTGTTTCCTATTTCGAGGAGGACATCGTAAAAACCTGGACGGAAATCAGCCATCAGGAAAAAAATCCGGTGGTGATGAGCAATTTCGCCTCTTCAATGATTCATTTGAATGCTGATAATTATTGGTTGACACAGTTTCATGGCGATTGGGCCGAAGAAATGCGAATGGAAGAAAGCCAATTGACCAGTGGAATAAAAACAATCGATAGCAAACTGGGCACCCGTGCGAATATTTTCCAGACACCGGTATTCCTATTGGCTAAAGACAAGCCTACCACTGAAAATTCAGGAGAAGTGATTGCCGGAACTTTGGGCTGGACAGGCAGTTTCCAGCTGTTATTCGAAATTGACAATTACAACTCACTCCGGATGATTTCGGGAATGAACCCGTTTGCTTCTGAATATCACCTGAAACCCAACGAGAATTTTGTGACTCCTGAATTTATTTTCACTTTCAGCGCACAGGGAAAGGGATTGGCCAGCCGCAATTTCCATGAGTGGGCGCGCAATTATGGTGTGATGGACGGAAACGGTAGCCGCCTTACTTTGCTGAACAACTGGGAAGCCACTTATTTCGATTTCGATGAAAAAAAACTGACAGAATTGTTCGGCGGCGCGAAAGAACTGGGTGTTGATGTGTTTTTACTCGACGATGGCTGGTTTGGCAATAAATATCCACGTTCAAACGATGGTGCCGGTTTGGGCGACTGGCAGGAAACTAAAACCAAATTACCACACGGATTGGGATATCTGGTTGAACAGGCTGAAGCCAAAGGTGTAAAATTCGGTATCTGGATCGAGCCTGAAATGGTGAACCCGAAAAGTGAATTGTATGAAAAACATCCTGATTGGATTCTGAAATTGCCGAATCGCGCCGAAAATTATTACCGCAATCAGTTGGTTTTGGATTTAACCAATCCTGAAGTTCAGGATTTTGTTTACAATGTGGTGGATGAAATAATGACCAAAAATCCGAGTATCGCGTTCATTAAATGGGATTGTAACCGCATGATGACCAATACTTATTCGCCTTATATGAAAGACAAACAGTCGCATGTACAGATTGAATATGTGCGCAGTTTTTACAAAGTAATGGAACGTTTGCGCAAAAAATATCCAGATTTGCCAATTATGCTTTGCTCGGGTGGAGGTGGCCGCACCGATTATGGCGCGCTGAAATATTTTACCGAATTCTGGCCAAGCGACAATACCGATGCGGTGGAGCGGGTTTACATTCAATGGGCGTATTCGTATTTCTTTCCGAGCATAACATCGTGCAACCACATTACCACTATGGGCAAACAATCGCTGAAATACAGAACCGATGTGGCCATGATGGGGAAAATGGGATACGATATCCGTGTAAACGAAATGACTGCCGATGAGCTGGAGTTTAGCAAAATGGCCGTTCAAAATTACAATCGCCTGAAAGAGCTGATCTGGAGCGGGGATATGTTCCGATTGGTGTCGCCTTACGAGCAGGAAAGGGCTGTTTTGATGTATGCAAATCAGGATAAAGCGCAAGCATTGCTTTTCTCTTACGCATTGCATCCACGTGCGTTTAACCAGTTTAGTCCGGTTCGGCTGGCCGGATTGGATGCCGCAAAAAATTATAAAATTCAGGAAATTAACAAGATGAAGGGTGTTTGGAGTTCATTCCCATCAAACGGGAAAACTTTTTCGGGCGATTATCTGATGAAAGTCGGATTGTCGTTGCCAAACAACAATGAACTTACAAGTGCAGTGATTGAAATTACTGAGGTGAAATAATCGTCGCTAACTTTTACTTACTGGGTGACGAGATGTCACCCAGTAAGTAGATTGGCAAACTAACCTTCTGCCAAAAGCATTCTGGCTTCCTGCTGTAATATTGCGGGTAAATGAATGTGTCGGCGCGAAAGGCTGGTCATCCATTTGCTGATTTCTTCGGAACGAAGTGTATATAAAACTTCTCGTAATTCGTCAATTTGGTCAGTCGTAAGGTCGCTTTCGCGCACGTTTCGAAGTCTATCAAGCTCTTCATCTTCAAAATAGATAATTACTTCCTCGTTAAAATCAGCCTCGTCTAATTCACATATTTCGTGCGCACCGCAACAGTCGGATGCTATCTGCCGGGGAGCTTCCGTTTGTTCAGCCTGCGCCATATTTGTCTGTTTATTTGTCGAAACCAAAATTACGACCAGAACGACCACTATTAAAATGAGTAATCCGATAATGTAATACATGGGTGCAAAAATATAAAATGATCTTTGATAACAGAATTAAGGTTCATTTTCATGCAAAATATAGTAAAGAATATTTAACCATGCCGATGCGCATTTTGTTGGGAATTTTATTGTGCTATATTTGGTTTTTAAGGGTTAAACTTCAGGAGTAACTTTAAATTTCTGGAATTTTAACACAACCTGTCAATAATAAAAGTGTAACGACATCCAAAATCAATCTGCTCATGAAGTACATTATTCTCTTCCTCGCATTGTTATTGTTTACGCATAAATCTGAAGCACAATTCAGTAAATTTTTCA
>Ga0154413_1179_pt1 | contig 15391 bp, 17 predicted proteins | sample RifGroB2_FD_115917 | JGI IMG/M metagenome (GOLD analysis project Ga0154413, IMG submission 115917) | Bacteroidetes bacterium GWB2_41_8 | reverse complement strand
GTTTCGAGAATTCAGTACTGTCGTCAACAAAAGCAAAGTGATTTAGCATGGCCATTGCTTCTTTGTGAAGCCAATCGGCTGACCAATCGGGCGCCTGGTAAGCACCGTGTCCCCAAATTGATCCCAGTTCCTGCCCGCCAATTGATTGCCAGACGTTTTGCCCGTCCTTAATATCCTGGGCTGTAAACAATACTTTTCCTGAAGTTGTAACAACTCTTTCAGGAATTGGGGGAGCCTTGCGATAAATTTCACGGCCAAAAAATAGCAATACGGCAAATGAAATAACCATTACCGCCGTAAAACCAATCCATAATTTCTTTGTACTCATAGAATTTTTTGTTTAGAAGATAAAAAAGTCCTTAATTCTTTTGCAAATGTAAAAATTCAAATAGGATTATTGTATTTTTGAGGATAATTTTATCCACTTATAGATAAAATATTTATTAATTGCTGATTATTAAGGAGAAGAATTGAAATAATATCGCATTATTTATGCTGACTCACTATCCAACGTCCGTAAACGGATGAGGGTATCAAAATACTCTGTGGCTCTCTGTTCATTCTCTGTGTAATTAATCGTATCACCGGGTTTCACGGAGAGAAAAAAATCCAGTTTGTTAACTTGTCAAACACCTTAATCATCGCAGACGATCCGGGAGTGAGTCAATAAATACGATAATAAATCCATCTCATTACTTAGTTGTATAGCAGCTTGATGTGAACCAATTTTTCTAAAATGCTAAAATGGTTCAATCAACCTGAATCATTAAAGTCATCAAACTTGAAAACGAACTCATTAATGCGTAATTTTGGCCGAAAATCTTAAAATCATCTATGCTATCAAAAGCCGCAGAGTATGCGATACGATCAATGGTTTACATTTGGATGATGAACCAGCAGGGAACGCGTCCGGGTTACCGCACCATAGCAACCGAAGTGGGCTCTCCGGAGCATTTCACGGCAAAAGTGCTGCAAACCATGACGCGTTATAATTTAGTAAAGGCAGGAAAAGGCCGTGGTGGCGGTTTTTACTTTGAAAATCCGGAAGAAGAACTTCCTGTTTTTGAAATCATTAAAGCGATCGATGGCGAAAAATTCTTTAGCAGTTGTGCTTTTGGTTTCGAAAACTGCAACTGCAGCAATCCTTGTCCGATGCACGATGAATTCAAACTTGTTCGGGATAATTTTTCTGAAATGGTTTTTAAAATAACCGTTCAGTCGATGGCTGCAAAGATTATTGATGGAACGGCTTCTCTGAATCAAAAATTGAATGCTACCATCTGAAAAATTGATAATATACTGTCATGCAGCAAATTGGAAGATTCATATTGAAAATAATTGGCTGGGTGCTGATGCTTCCGGTATATTTCTATAAGTATGCCATTTCACCCCTAACCGGACCATCGTGCCGGCACGAGCCCACCTGCTCGCAATATGCCATTGATGCCATAAAAATACACGGACCATTCAAAGGTTTTTGGCTGGGAGCACGACGAATTTCGAAATGTCATCCTTGGGGAACACATGGATACGATCCGGTTCCGCCGAAAAAAGGACAGCCCCTCTAAATCTCCCCGAGGGGGAGACTTTTAAGAATTGCTGATTTCGTGTACTTTATCAAATAATGGGAGTTATTAAGCCAAAGAAATGCAAATACGAAGCATTTTTTTGTCCCTTCTCCTTTCGGAGGGGTTGGGGGAGGGTTTAATTATTGCTATTCAATGATACTTGTTTCACGGAAATCAAACTATCTTTGGTTTTGAATGTTTAATCGTTTCTGATTTTTTATTTTTTAGTTTATGAGAAAATTCCTTTATATTATCGTTTTATTTCTGGCCGCCTGTCAGCCAAAACAAAAAGACACGCGCGAACTGGTTTCGGTAAGCATTCTTCCGCAGAAATATTTTGTCGATCAGATTGCCGGAGATCTTTTACAAGTGAATGTGTTGGTTCCTCCAGGTTCAAGTCCTCACAATTACTCGATACTTCCTTCGCAAATGAAAGATATGGCCAAATCGAAAGTTTGGTTGCAGATTGGCTTGCTCACTTTCGAAGATGCATTGAAAGATAAGCTGGCGGATATCAACAAAGAACTGGCCATTGTAAATTGCTCTGAAGGAATTGAGCCAATTGCCGGAAGCGAATGTGAAGAAGAAGGACATGATCACGAACACGCTCATCACGAGGCTTACGACCCGCATATTTGGCTGGCTCCCGCCGAATCGAAAATCATGGCACAAAACATCTTGAATGCATTGAAAGCCGGATTTCCGCATCATTCCACAAGTTTTGACGCAAACTATGAACGGTTTATTTCTAAAATTGATTCTGTTTCCAGCCTGATCGATCAGAAACTTGCTTCACTCACCAACCGGAATATTCTCATTTTTCATCCTACACTTGGTTATTATGCCCGTCAGTTTAGATTGACACAAACAGCTCTTGAGCTTGATGGAAAAGAACCTTCGCCAAAGCACATGAAAAGCATTGTTGATTTGGCGCGGGAACAAAATATCCGTGTTATTTTTATTCAGAAAGAATTTGATGCCGAGAATGCGCAGCAACTTGCCCGGGAATTAGACGGTGAAGTAGTGATTATCGATCCGCTCGACTATGACTGGGAAAAGCAACTGCAGGATATTACGGAGAAAATAGCTGCTCAAAAATGAAGAAACTGATCGAAATAAAGAATCTTTCGGCTGGTTACGAGAATCAGGTGGTACTTGAAAATGTTTCGCTCGATATTTTTTCCAACGACTTTATCGGTGTAATCGGACCAAACGGTGGCGGAAAAACCACCCTGATAAAAACCATTCTGGGTTTGATAAAACCAATTTCAGGGGAAGTTAACCTGCTCATCAACAAAACCAATGTTGGCTATTTGCCACAGGTGAACCAGATTGACAAGCGTTTCCCGATTTCGGTATTCGATGTTGTCCGCTCCGGAAAAGCTGATACTGCCTTGTTTTCGTCGTTTCACAAAAACACGCAGGAAAAAGAAAAAGCAGAATCGCTGCTTCAGGAAATGGGTATTTTGGCGCTTCGGAATAAGTCGATCGGTGAACTTTCAGGAGGGCAAATGCAACGTGTATTTCTGTGTCGTGCTTTGATGAACGAACCGAAATTGCTGGTGTTGGACGAACCTAGTACTTATGTTGATAATAATTTTGAAGGCGAATTGTACCTGAAATTAAAAGAACTGAACGACCGGATGGCCATTTTGCTGATTTCGCACGATGTGGGAACTATTTCGTTTTTTGTGAAAACCATCGCTTGCGTAAATCGCAGCCTGCACCACCATCCGAGCAATATTATCAGCGAAGAACAGCTGGCTTCGTACAACTGTCCGCTGCAAATTATTACCCACGGAAACATTCCGCATACTGTACTGAAACTACACGACGAACACGAACATCATGGACACCATCATTGAGCTGTTTTCTTATGACTTTTTTGTAAATGCTTTTCTGGCATCGCTGCTGGCAGCTATTTCGTGCGGAATTGTGGGCACCTACATTGTTTCGCGGCGAATCGTTTTTATCAGCGGCGGAATTACCCATGCTTCGTTTGGTGGTATCGGAATGGGTTATTATTTGGGAATCAATCCATTGATTGGAGCTGGCGTTTTTTCTATTTTATCCGGAATGGGCATTCAACTTTTCAGCAGTAAAGGAAAAGTGCGCGAAGACTCGTCGATCGCTATTTGGTGGTCGCTGGGAATGGCCATCGGGATTATATTTGTGTATCTCACACCAGGTTATGCACCCAATCTGATGAGCTATCTGTTTGGTAGCATCCTCACTGTTTCGACCGGCGAAATCTGGCTGATGCTGGCGCTGGCAATAATCATCATTTCATTTTTCACCCTTTTCTATCGTACCATCCTTTATATCGCTTTTGACGAAGATTTTGCTAAAACTTCTGATTTACCGGTAGTTTTGTTCAATTATCTGCTGATGATCCTGATTTCGCTTACCATTGTTCTGAATATCCGGGTGGTAGGTATTATCCTGATTTTGTCGCTGTTAACAATTCCACAAGCCACAGCTAACCTTTTCACACGCGATTTTGGGCGGATGATGTTTTATTCCGTTGGGTTCGCCTTTCTAGCCTCTTTTATTGGCTTGCTTGTTTCCTATTTTGCCGACATTCCTTCAGGAGCTACCATTATTTTTACACAGGTGGTAATTTTTGGATTGGTTAAACTGGTAAAAGCTTTTTGATTATTGCTTATATAAACTGCTTGTGATGGACGAAAAGAGCAATGTAATTACCTGCACCCACTGTGGTAAATCATGGGATAAGAAGCAACTTGAACGCTCGTGCAGCAACTGTTTTGCCTGCACCGGCTGCGAAGCTTATATTTGTCCGGAGTGCCGGTACGAGATTGTGGTGATACCGATTAAGCCTATGAAACGCTAAAAAATCGTTGTTCATTGATTATTGGTCCTTTTGGGGATATTGTTGCCTAATGTCGCTCTTCCGATAGCAGTTTAGTAACTGCACCCATTACTTCAGAAAAACTTATGCCGTGAAATTATTGGACAGAATCACCTGTCGGAACAGAAAGTTGTTTGGCTCGAATCCGGCAAACCCATTTAATAACTAGCTAATCCTGAAGTATTTCAATAACTTGTCTGCAATCTGATTCAGATCGTCGGAAATATTGAACATATAGCATAGCCCGATGAAGACTGCGCTAATAGCGAAACTACGCACGACCAGGTCAACCAGAAAATGAAATGGCAGCACCGGAATGATTTTGCCAACCACAAAAGCCAGCAAGCCAATTGCTACACATTTAAGGTGTACAATCCGGTATGGAAATAACTTCATGTTTCGGTGAAGGTAAAAAACACGAAAAAGAGAAGCTCCTGCAACCGATAATAACGATCCGAGTGCTGCTCCGGTCATTCCCCAAATCGGAATAAAAATCATGTAAAAGATAATTACCAAACCCAGCAGCACTCCCATAGAGTAGGTTTGAATTTTGTATTTGTGCGATGTCCCGATGATCTGTACGCTCACCCCGGTTGAGGCTACAATCAGATTCGAAAGGGAGATGAGGACAATAACCCATTGCCCGTCAATGTATTCAGGTCCCAGTATTTTGAAAATGTTGTGAAGGTTGGTAACCATCAGGATAAAAAGCAATAAGGCGGCAAAAAGCTGATTGATACTGCTTTTAAAATAGATGTCGTCGATGGTTTCCATGTCCTTGTTTTTCCAGGCTTCAGCAATAATGGTCGATGAAATTTTGCCAAGAGCAATGGCCGGAATCAGGATGACGGTTCCAAAGTAAAAGCTAATATTATATACACCGGTCATAGAAAGGTTGGTGTAACTGTTCATCATGATGGTATCAATGTTTTTCAGTGCGATAGAGCTAAATCCGATGATCATTCCGAAAAACGACAGGCTGGTTATTTCTTTTCGGAGTGCTGGTTTTATAAACCCGGGCTTGGGGTTCAGGCTAAATTGTTTACGGTAAATCAGTAATCCGGCAAGGTAAACAGCTGGAAAGCTTAGGAACACCACAAATCCTAATACGAATTGTGGAAAACTGATCCAATTCAGGAAGAATGCCCCGATTAGAAATAGAGTTCCGAGCCGAAATACAAAATCGCTTAGGATAGAGCCGGTGGTTGCGTCGAAAAGCATCTTATTATAGGTGTCGAGCATCAGGAAAAAAGTCCTGAAAAAAATGAGCGGAACCAGGTACCAGATATACTTCACCAAAAGAGGTGATTTTTCCAGATTATTTTCAATGATCCGGGGCTTCAGCAATAGAAAAGTTATGACTGAAATCGTAATTCCAATTGTTGCGACAGCTATAGTAAGAAACAGAAATCCATTGTGATTCTTGTCCTTATCCCTGAAATACGGGAACAAACGCTCGATCACTTTTGTAAAGCCAAGCGTGGCGAATTGTGAATACAATGCAGAAACTGCAACCAGAATGGCAGTAAGTCCGATTTGTTCGGGAGTGAACAGTTTTGTGGATATGACTGTGAAAAAAAAACCAATGATAAGACCAATATACGAGTAGATCGAACCCTTGATTGTTTGCCTTTTAATTACGCCCATTAATTTTTAGTTATTGACTTAAAAAGGTTTATTTTTGCTTCGCACGAAAATACGAATTAATAATACACTCCTGTAAAATAATATGGATACAAAAAACCTTCTTAAAAAATCGGGGCCCGCATTACTGGCTGTTGTTCTGTTTCTGGTAATCAGTGTCATTTATTTTTCTCCTGTTCTGGAAGGGAAAAAGCTGCAAAGTTCTGATGGCACCCAATTTAAAGGAATGGCCAAAGAAATTGTGGATTACCGCGCTGCTACCGGTAAAGAAGCGCTTTGGTCGAATAATATGTTTTCAGGAATGCCGGCTTACCTTACTTCTACCCTGTATCCGGGCGAGTTGTTTTCAAAAATTCAGCGAACCATTACTGCTATTTCGCAGCCGGTAATGATACTCACTTTAAGCTTTTTGTTTTTCTTTATATTGTGCCTTTTGCTCGACATTGGCGTTTGGACAGCCTTTGCGGCGAGCCTGGCTTATGGTTTTATGACTTTTACTTTTGTTGTGATGGTAACCGGCCATTTGACCAAAGCTCATGCGCTAACTTACATGTCGCTTGTTGTTGCCGGAATTTTATTCGCTTTCAGGAAAAATAAAATTGGCGGAAGCCTGATTGCTGCGCTGGGTCTTACCTGGATGCTAAGCGCCAACCACTTGCAAATGACTTATTATGTGGCTATTCTGGTACTGATTCTGGGAATCACTTACCTGGTTTTTGCCATCAAAGAAAAAACTTTGCCCGATTTTGCAAAAACAGCCGTTCTGCTGATTATTGCAGCGCTTTTTGCTGTCGGCACCAACTTTTCGCGTTTATACACCACCTACGAATACGGAAAATATTCGATGCGGGGCCAGTCTGAATTAACCCTCAACAACGAGAGTAAAACCAGCGGACTCGATCAGGATTATATTCTTGATTACAGTTACGATTTGGGTGAAGCCATGACCGCTTTTATTCCACGGTTCAAAGGCGGAGGAATGAGCGAACCTTTGGGCACAAGCTCCGAAACGTACAAATTTTTAGCTGAATCGCAGGGCGCAACCAACGCGAAAAAGATTGTTGAAGGCGGAATGCCGATGTATTGGGGAAGTCAGCCAATTTCGGGGGCGCCATTCTATTTTGGTGCTGTATTGTGCTTTTTGTTTGTACTTGGCTTGTTCATCGTAAAAGGTAAAGACAAATGGTGGCTTCTGGCGGTGTTTGTCTTTTCGCTGCTTTTGTCGCTGGGCAAAAATTTCTCTGTTTTGACCAATCTGATGCTCGACTTTTTCCCCGGATACAACAAGTTTAGGGACGTAAAAAATATCATTGTCATTCAGCAATTTGCCATGGCACTGCTCGGAGTTTTAGCCATAAAAGAAGTTTATCAGCGCAAAATAAGCGATGCAGAATTTATGAAAGGGCTGAAATATTCATTCGGTATTACCGGTGGCCTTGCTCTTATTTTTGCCATTTTACCCGGAATTGCAGGTAGCTTCACCGGAAATACCGACGTGCAATACGTTCAAGCCGGATATCCCCAACAGTTTATCGATGCTTTGATGTCGGACCGCCAGAGCGCTCTTCGGATGGATGCATTCCGCACATTTATTTTTGTTGCATTGGCAGCAGCAGGTTTGTGGGCTTACTGGAATCAGAAAATTAAAGCGCAGTATGCCATTGTTTTATGGGTTGCGCTGGTGATGATCGATATGTGGCCGGTTAATAAAAAATATTTCAACAACGGACATTTTACTTCGAAAAAAGAAGTGGCTGTCCCATTCCAGAAAATGCCGGTTGACAACGAGATTTTGAAAGATAAAGATTTGTATTACAGGGTTCTGAATCTGCAAAATCCGTTTAACGATGCACGAACTTCGTATTTTCATAAGTCGTTGGGAGGTTATCACGGAGCCAAAATGAAACGATACAACGAGCTGATTAATTATGGCATTACTCCTGAAATACAAAACCTGATTGCGGGATTTAAACAAGGCTCGCCGATTGATTCGGTGATGAACAATTTGCCGGTAATTAACATGCTGAATGCCAAATACTATATTTTGGATCCGAACAATGCGCCGCTCGAAAATCCGTTTGCTATGGGTAATGCATGGCTGGTGAAGGAAGTTAAAATAGTCGAAAGTGCCGATCAGGAGGTGACTTCGCTGAAGAACTTTGATCCGAAATCGACTGCCATCGTGAATAAACGCTTCGAAAATGAGTTGGATGATTTCAAATCCGGTTCAGGAGAAGGGGAAATAAAACTGACAGAATACAAACCCAATTACCTGAAATACGAAGCTTCGGTTAATGGCGGTTCGCAGTTGGCAGTTTTCTCCGAAATTTATTATCCGAAAGGCTGGAAAAGTTTTATCGACGGCAAGGAAACCAATCACATTCAGGCCAATTTTGTGCTACGTGCAATGGTTGTTCCGGCAGGGAAACACCAGATTGAGTTTAAATTTGAACCTGTTTCGTATTACACCGGAAATAAAATTTCGCTGGGTAGTTCAATCTTGTTACTTTTAGCCATTGCCGGATATCTGGTTTATGTTTTTAAATTTAAAAAAGAAGAATAATGGCAGGCAAATCGCAGCCTCAAAAGCTTAAAAAACGAATTTTTAAATCGTACCTGACTTCAACCGTAAGTATATCAATGGTTTTATTCCTGATAGGGATGTTAGGACTGGTATTGCTGAATGCCGAACGACTTGCGCAATATGTTCGCGAAAACATTGGCTTCACGCTGGTACTGAATGAAGGAGTTCAGGAGTCGGAAATTTCGGATCTACAGAAAGCGCTGAAATCGACCGATTTTGTAAAGTCGGTGGAGTACATCGACAAGGAAACTGCGGCAGAAAGACTGAAAGCTGAACTGGGCGAAGATTTTACCGGTTTTTTGGGTTATAATCCGCTGTTATCGTCAATCGATGTAAAATTATTTGCTGAATACGCTACGCCTGAGAAACTGGTGGTTCTGGAAAAAAAGTTCATGGAATATCCACAGGTTAAAGAAGTTTTGTTTCAGCGCGATATTGTGAATATCATCAACGAGAATGTAAAAAAGATCGGGTTTATCCTTGTTTTTTTCTCCGGATTACTCCTTTTTATATTCTCGGCACTCATCAATAATACCATCCGGATTTCGATTTATTCGCAGCGGTTCATTATCAACACCATGTTGCTTGTTGGTGCTACCGACAGGTTTATCAGGGCTCCCTTTATTAAACGAAGTGTGGTTTACGGAATTGCAGGAGCATTTGCCGCCAATTTGCTTTTGTTTATCCTGATGTATTCTTATTCCAGCGAGATCAAAGGAATTGTTGACATGGAAGATTTCAAAATATTCGGAATCGTATTTCTCGCCGATTTAGTTTTGGGAGTGCTCATTTCGTGGAGTTCGACTTATTTCGCAGTAAACAAGTTCCTGCGGCTAAAATTCGACGAATTATTTTATTAGTTTCTACACTTTAAAGTTTTCAGCTAACTTTGCGCAAAATTTCGAACAAGATGGAAAAGAAATATTTTGATAATATGGAAGGTTTTGCTTTGGGAAAAGAAAACCTGAAACTGATGCTTATCGGTCTGGCAATCATCATTGTTGGCTTTATTTTAATGACTGGCGGAAAAAGTAATGATCCATCGGTTTTTAATCCTGAAATATTCAGTTTCCGTCGTATAACCCTCGCCCCGATGGTGGTTCTATTTGGCTTCCTTTTCGAGATTTATGCCATTATGAAAAAACCAAAATCAGGCAAATAACTGCCGGTTAACAAAGTCTTAATATAAATTTAGTGTTTCAGGATGGAAAAATCCTTTGAGGAGTTTGATTTTCAAAAGGGTGAAATCCTTTTGTTCGATAAAGAATTGGATTGGACATCATTTGACCTTGTTCGGAAATTGAGGAATTTCTTGTGTCGGGCAACCGGTGTTAAAAAACTGAAAGTCGGCCATGCCGGAACTCTCGATCCCAAAGCTACCGGATTAATGATTGTTTGTACCGGCAAGGAAACCAAGAATATAGATCTGATTCAGGCAAAAGAAAAGGAATATGTGGCAACCATTAAACTTGGGGCAACAACTCCTTCATTCGATCTGGAAACAGCTGAAGACGCGACTTTTCCTACTGATCATCTGACTTTGGAGTTTATTGAAAGCACTCTGAAAAATTTTAAGGGCGAGATTGATCAGGTACCGCCTATTTTCAGCGCTGTAAAAATTGAGGGGAAACGCGCGTACGAACATGCCCGCAAAGGCAATGATATTGTGCTTCAGCCAAAAAAAATTACCATCTCCGAACTTGAAGTTCTAAACTTTTCAAACGACCAAATCGTACTACGGATTGTATGCAGCAAAGGAACTTATATTCGTTCGCTGGCCCGCGATTTAGGAATAGCGCTTAATTCAGGAGCGTACCTTGTTGGTTTATGCCGCACACGGATTGGCGATTTAAAGTTGGAAGATGCCTGGGATTTGAAAAAATTTCTGGAAAAATTGACACCAAACGAAACCAATTGAAAAGTGTTCCGTATAAGGCGGTTCTGCAACGAAACTAACTGATGGTTTTGGGAAGAAGATACACAGGAATAAAAAATTACTAACACTATAAGTAGAATGAAGTTATCAAAGTTTAAATTCGATTTGCCGGAAGAATTAATCGCATTGCATCCTGCCGCAAACAGAGATGAGTCGAAATTATTGGTGCTGCATCGTGCAACCGGAAAAATTGAACACAGGATTTTTAAAGACATTGTTGAATATTTTGGAGACAAAGACGTATTGATTTTCAATGATACCAAGGTTTTTCCTGCCCGTCTTTATGGCAACAAGGAAAAAACCGGCGCTGAAATCGAAGTTTTCTTACTTCGCGAGCTGAACCGCGAACAGCGTTTGTGGGATGTGCTGGTCGATCCGGCCCGCAAAATCCGTATCGGCAATAAATTGTATTTTGGCGAAGACGATTTGCTGGTGGCTGAAGTAATCGACAATACAACTTCGAGAGGTCGTACTCTCCGGTTTTTATTCGATGGTCCTTACGACGAATTCAAGAAAACACTTTATGGTTTAGGCGAAACTCCGCTTCCAAAATTCATTAAACGTACGGTTACTCCCGAGGATAAGGATCGTTATCAAACCATTTTTGCCAAGCACGAAGGCGCTGTGGCTGCCCCAACTGCAGGACTGCATTTTAGCCGTGAACTGATGAAACGTCTGGAAATTGTCGGTGTAAATTTCAGTTATGTTACACTTCATGTTGGGCTGGGAAATTTCAGAAGCGTTGATGTGGAAGATCTGACCAAACACAAAATGGATTCGGAGCAAATCTGGATTTCGGAAGAAGCTTGTAATATTGTTAATGAAGCAAAAGATTCGCGTAAAAACATTTGTGCCGTGGGTACTACAGTTATGCGCACCATCGAAAGTTCGGTTTCGACACAGGGACACTTAAAACCGTATGAAGGCTGGACCAACAAGTTCATTTTCCCTCCTTACGATTTTAGTGTGGCCAACCGAATGATCACTAATTTCCATTTGCCACTTTCGACTTTGCAGATGATGGCTGCCGGATTTGCCGGATACGATCATCTGATGAAAGCTTACAAAGAGGCAATCAAAGAAAAATACCGTTTCGGAACTTATGGCGATGCCATGTTGATTCTGTAAAACGAAAAAATACGATACGAAATCCCCGTCAGCAAAAGTTGTCGGGGATTTTTCTTTCCTTATAATCTTTGTAACTTAGTAAAACTTTAGACAGATCAACATTAAATCAGAAACTTATGGAACCCATCGTATTGACCGATCCAAATGTAAGACCCACAGAGGAATTGATCTTTTCAATAATCGGTGAAAACAGTGTTTATTGGGAACAGCTAGTCGATTATTTGTACGATAAGCATTTCGATATTGCTGAAGAATGGCGGTTTTACAACGATGGCAAGAGCTGGTTGTACCGGGCACTCCGGAAGAAAAATACACTTTACTGGATCGGTGTCATCAAGGATACTTTCCGGGTAAGTTTTTGGTTTGGCGATAAAGCAGAACCTGTTTTACTTGCAAGTACCCTTGCTGAAAACATAAAGGAAGAGTTTAAGAATGCCAAACGTTACGGGAAGCTCCGCGCTATTTCTATCGAAATGCGTACGGACGAAGATTTGGATAATGTGTTGAAATTGATTGAGTTGAAATCCAAAATCAAATGATCCTGTCCACCAAATCAAAAGATTAGTTTTATCCGCCAATACTTGCAACAATTCCATATTCCTGAAAAATATTCAAGGCTTGCAATTGAGCATCTTTGGTCGGTTCTTCCAGAAGCTGAAAATCTTCCGGTCTGCCTAATTTCTGGTACTTCGTATGGGCAATTTTGTGGTAGGGTAGCAGGTTCACTTCTTTCTTTTCTCCTGAAAGTGAAGCAACAAAACGGGCGGTAGCATGCATGTTTTCAGCATCGTCGTTCACTCGGCCAATCAGAGGTATCCGGATGATGATTTGCTCCCCGGTTTCGGACAGCAGCTTCAGGTTTTCCAGTATCTTTTCGTTCGAAACGCCAACCCATTTCCGATGCCTTTCAGAATCCATCAGTTTTAGATCGTACAGAAAAAGATCGGTGCGTTTTGCAACAGCCTGAATGATTTCGGTATTTGCCAATCCTGCCGTGTCAACAGCCCGGTGAATTCCTCGCTTTCCACATTCGTCAAGCAGTTCGATCAAAAATTTTGATTGCAGCAAAGGTTCGCCGCCCGAAAAAGTAACTCCACCGCCCGATTGATCAAAGAAAACCCGCTCTTTTTCAATCTCGTTCATAATTTCGGCAACCGACATGGATTTTCCTGACAGTTCGATTGCTTTGGTCGGACAAACTTCAGCGCAACAGCCTGATATGTTGCATCTTTCAGTTTCGGTAATAATTCCTTCCGAAGTCAGCGTAATTGCCTTTTCAGGACAAGCGATCACGCACGTTCCGCATCGGATACATTTTGACGGAGCGTACATTCGCTCTGTTTCAGTGGAAATGCTTTCCGGATTGTGGCACCAGGCACAGTTCAGGTTACAGCCTTTCATAAAAATAACGATCCGAATGCCCGGACCATCGTTGATGGCGTAACGCTTGATATCAAAAATAAATGGTTGATTCATTTCTTAAAAAAGCACTATCAGTAATATTCCTTATCTTCCTGTTATTCAGTATTTTATCTTGGATGTTTCATCGTTTGTGTTTATCACAATCCTGATGAGGGGTTTAAAATCTGCCGGGATTTCTAAAATCACATTTTGCCCTTTTTGTGAAAGGCCAACCGCGCACCGACTAAATCTTTCCCGGAGAGATTTAGTGAGGCTTCCTTATTCCCTAAAATCAATTTTAAACAAATTCAGCGGACAGGCAGGAACGCAAAGTTCGCAAACAATGCACTTCTCCGGATCGAACTGAAGCTCCCACTTTTCAGGATCCATTTGCAGAGCACCGGCAAAACACACCGCAGTGCAGTTTCCGCAACTGATGCATCGAACATTATCCCAGGTTATTTTTTTGTTCAGCGGTTCGCAGCTAACCTGGTTTGCTTTCAGGTAAGCGATTCCGTTTTTCAGGTTGGTGGTGGTTCCTTCCAGTTCAAGCACCAAACTTCCTGTTTTCCCCGGCCAAACTTCAGCCCGAAGAATATTGATCCGAATGTCGAAATCTTTTACCAAATGATAGCTAAACGGCTGATCACCACTTTGTGGCGGAAACTTCAGAACATATCTTTTTTTCTGCATTTTCATCTCAAGAAATTTACAATTTACTGATTTACAATTTACCATTCATTCCAGACTCCGGTCTCCCGTTTCCTTTCTCCTGTTTCCTATTCTTTTATTGTTCTTTCAGCGATTTTAATGAGGTATTTGTTGGAAACATCTGAACCGGTTTGCTGATTTCGAATTCGCCAGCCAGAATAGATTGTTTCAGGATTTCGGCAATTTTGCGAGCTTTGCTCAGGCTCGAAACCGGCGCTGTTCGTATCTTTTTCCCCTGAACTTCAATTTCTCCTGAACGGAGTTGTGCATAAGTTACCCGACCCAGGGCAGGGCTACCTTCAACCCCGTAATCACAGACCGTAGTTTCAATCTGTTCATTCCGGATCGATACATTTTTGGCAATATCGGCATTCAGCACCGGAATCGGGATACCAATTCCGACAAACAAACTCACACCATACTTTTCGTAATAAGCTGCCTGCAAGAATTCCGACGACATTTCCTTCATATTGCCCATCACAGCCAGTGTAGCCGAATTTCCTACCGGAACGCCATGCTCGTTCTTGGGTTTCGAGGTATTGAACTGTGTTCCGGGCCAAACTACAAAACCCTGCGTTCCACCCAGAAAAATCCGTGTTCCGATACCAATGGTTTTCATTTCCGGATCGTTCAGCAGCGGGCTCAGTTCGCCGGAAGTGGAATAGGTGGCATTGCGCATATGGGGAAGCAAATTTCCCATATACGTGTATTTCATTTGTGAGGTCGAGTTCACAGCCACGGGATAATTCTGATAGGCATTGCGCGGGTTGAACAGGATCATTTCGTTCACCGTTGCCTTGTTGATGACGGTTTTGATGTGCTTGCGCGGGTAGCAATCGGTTCCCTTTCCCCAGGCTTCCAGTTCAATATCTTTGCCATCGACCAAATCCTGAATGACATGTGCACCGCCGTATTTGGGGTTTTCCGGATCGCAGGCTGTTGCGCCAATGTAGGTGTCAACAGCAGCCAAACCTTCATAAGCCGGAACACCGTTCAACCGTATTTTTTCCATTCGGATCGGCGGATTGGCGTGACCAAAATTGACAATCGCGCCCGACGAACACATGGCTCCAAACGTGGCAGTAGTTACCACATCCACTTTTTCGGCAATTTCTTCCGGAGAACAGGTGAGTGCCATTTGAGAAACCTCTTCTGCAGTGAGCACTACTGCTTCACCGCGGCGAATTTTCTCGTTGATTTCTTCGTATGTTTTTTGAATAGCCATATCGTGTTAATGATGAATTATAAATGATGAATGGGGAGAGCATCCAACAGTGTTCTCCTGAAAGACTTTGACAGTTTTATCGCGGCAGTCAGTACATGCACATATTCGAAAAGTACATGAAACTAAGGAAGTAAAGATTTGTGTGTTTCTTCATTTTCTTGTTTAAATTATAATTCCGTTGCCGGCCGGGTATTGGCACCTTTTTCGCCAGTTGGTGAATGGTTGCCAGAGTTTCATTGAGCCCGATCTCTCCGCTCTTCTTTATAACCAAACAACCTATTTATGTGAGGATTATTTGATAATGAGACAAAAATAAGTTCAA